>Ga0070739_10002171_pt1 | contig 27015 bp, 24 predicted proteins | sample Coa_R1_7_FD_66445 | JGI IMG/M metagenome (GOLD analysis project Ga0070739, IMG submission 66445) | Surface soil microbial communities from Centralia Pennsylvania, which are recovering from an underground coalmine fire - Coalmine... | ecosystem: Environmental > Terrestrial > Soil > Unclassified ...
TGGCACGAGCGGGACATCTCGCATTCCTCCGTGGAGCGTGTCATCCTGCCTGACTCGACCATCCTCGCCGACTACATCCTCTCCCGCACGCACTGGCTCGTCTCAGGCATGCGTGTCTCGCCGGAGCGTATGCGCCGCAACCTGGAACTGACCCGCGGCCTCATCTTCTCCGGCCAGCTGCTGCTAGACCTCGCCGCGGCCGGGATGCTCCGCGAGCAGGCCTATCGCCTGGTGCAGGGCTACGCCATGCGCGCCTGGGAAGAGGATGGCGACTTTCGCGCCATGATCGAGGCCGACCCGGAAATCGCCGCGCTGCTGACCAGGCAACAAATCGACCACGCCTTTTCTGTCGACCGGCAGCTTGCCCACGTGGGTCGAATTTTCGAACGGGTATTCGAGAACACTCAGGGCTAAGATGTCCGCCTGTGACTCAGGCGAGGTGTTCCTCTCAGATGTGGCACAGGCGACCGCTTTATACTTCTCCCCCTTCGATGCGCCGATAGACAACATGTGAGCGCCAGCATAGCGTTCGTCAGCATCTCGGTTGTCCTGTTCGCATACTGGTTCCGGTATACGTGTCTGCTGATCCTGAGCGCCCGGCCCACAAATGATTTCGCCGCGCGTGTCGCTGCAACCTCGCTCGGTCTGAGATTTCTTCACGTCCAGGCGAGTCTGAGCGAGCAGGGCGCCAGCCTCGATTTGCTTCAGACCGGACTCGATAACGATTACGTCACCCTGATGCGCTTCATGCGCGAATCCAAAGTACGCGCCGACCTCGTCGAAGCGACGATGCTGAAGGTGCACTATGCAGCGATGCGCACCTTTTGTCGTGTAACCCGCAGGATGGCTCCTGGGTCCGCACGCGTGGCGCTGCGCCACATGGCGGATACCATCAACTACTTCGCCGGCATTACGGGCCAGTGCGCGACCCGCGCCTGAGAGCACGAAACACGGCAGATTGCATCGCGTCGCCCGGTGTGTGTTAGTGTAATCGCCGGAGAGCTTATGCCGTGCCGCCAATTCGTCCTGCCGTTCCTTCTCATCGCGGGAGCCGCTATGCCCGCCTTTAGCGCTGACTCGGTGGAGAACACCGCCGCCGGCGGCCTGCTGATTGTAGCCAATAAAGGCGAACACACCATGGGCGTGATCGACCCCGCCTCCGCCCGCCAGATCGCCACCGTGCCGGAGGGCGGGATCACCGGACATGAAGTCATCGCCTCGCCCGATGGCCGGACTGCGTACGTGCCCATCTACGGCAATTCCGGCGTGGGGAAGCCCGGCACCGATGGCCGGAATATGGTGGTCATCGACATCGCGTCACGCAAGGTGACCGGCAACGTCGATTTCGGCCATGGCGTGCGGCCGCATTGTCCGCTTTTTGGCCCAAAAGACGGCCTGCTGTACGTCACCACCGAACTGGACAAGACCGTCACCGTCATCGATCCGAAGAGCCTTAAAATCGTCGGCACGGTTCCGACCGGCCAGCCGGAGTCGCACATGCTGGTCATTTCGCACGACGGCCGCCGCGGCTACACCGCCAACGTCGGTCCGGGAACCGTCTCGGTGCTCGATCTGCACGGTCGGAAAACCATCGCCGTCATTCCAATATCCGGCCAGACGCAGCGCATCTCCATCTCCAACGACGACAGTATGGTCTTCACCTCCGATCAGACCAGCCCGCGTCTGGCGGTGATCGACACGGCGACTGACAAGGTACGCACGTGGGTCCCGCTGCCGGGCGAAGGCTACGGCACTGCGCCGACGCATGACGGGCGCTCGCTGGTGGTCTGCATCCCCGGAAAAAATCAAGTCGCCGTGGTCGACCTCGGCTCCATGAAGGTGACCCACACCATCGACGTCCCCGCCGCGCCTCAGGAGGTGCTGGTGAGCCCCGATGGCGCCACCGCGTATGTGTCCTGCGATTCGAGCCACAAAGTCGCGGCCATCAACACGAACGACTGGACAGTGAAGAAGTTGATCGACGCCGGTAAAGGCGTGGACGGTCTCGCCTGGGCCGCCGCCCAGTAACCTGGTGGTGGGGTACAGGCCCGCTCGACGGCCGTACTGCGTTTGCACTATTGCAACGCCCGGACATGTCCGGTAATCTCACAAAAATGTCCATAAGATTCGTTCTGCTTGTGCTCGGGTTCGCAGTTGCCGCTGGCGCCGCAGGCACGGAAGCCACGGTTCACGGATGGGTTCTCGATTCCGCCTGCGCATACACCAAGGGTCTTTCAAAGCCAATCAGCCCCGAGTGCGCCGTCGCGTGCGCGAAAAAGGGCTCTCCACTCGTCATTCTGGCTGACGACGGGTCAATCTACCTGCCCATCGCCGACCAGATGCCCGCCGTCGGGCAGAACGACCGTCTGATGCCCTATGCTGGCAAGCGGGTGAGCGCCACGGGCAAGACCTACGAGCGCTCCGGCGGCCGCGCCATCGTTCTGGAGAAGATCGAAGCAGCCAGATAACACCTGGGGTATTGTAAGGATAAGGGGCATTCGTGATGAATCACATCCGCCCGCCACTCATGTAATGTGAAGGCGTCCATCGCCAACTCGATTCAGCGCGCTGTCGATTACCTGGAACTCGGCCAGCTTGACTATGCCCTGGCGTCACTCGACGGCCTGGCGGAGCACGTCGAGAGCATTTCCCTTCGCGGCGAGTCGGCCGAGGGCGCCGAGGAGTTTACGCCGGAGCAACTGGCCAGCATCGAGAGATTCCTGCGCGACGCTTCGCTCGATATTCTCCTGCACACCCCCGAACACGCGCGCGGCCGATTGTCGACCGCGTTGTCATTGCTGTCCTCACCGCCGCCGCTCACATCGAATGCTCGGACTGAAAGCGGTCCGCATGCTGCTCGATGATCTTCACGGCATCCTTCGGACCGCGCCGCGCCAGCACTCGAAACTCCCGTCCACGGGTCTTGTTGTAGAACACGAAAAACTGCTCGATCTGCTTTAGCAGCTCTTCGCCGAGATCGTCGAGTGTGCGCACGTCCGCGTGCTGTTTGGAGACCGTGGCGACGGCCAGCAGCCGATCGTTGCGATTCTCCTTTCCGTCTTCTTCCGACTGCATAGCTTCCAGCACGCCGATGAGCCGGACATCGACCACGCAGCCGGGAAACGCGGGCGCATCCATCAGCAGCATGACATCGGTCGGATCTCCGTCATCGGCCAGGGTGGAGGGGATAAAGCCAAAGTCGAAGGGAAAGGAGAAGCCTTCGGACAGGACAGTGGCGATGGTAAACGCGCCGTAGTCGGGGTCGAAGTCGAACTTGTTCCGGCCGCCCTTCGGGGTCTCGATGATCGCTTTGCACTCGTGTTTATCGCGATCCAGCTGATGCGGGCGGTCGAGGAGGTTCATGAGGCGATTCTAGCTGAGTGGCTGCGGCGAGGAACTGCCGTGCAACCCGCGGCGCGTCGTACTGCAGCACGAGGTCCTTGCCCTTGTGCGCGATTTCGGCGGCGAGCACCGGCTGTGTGCAGATGCGATGAATGCCCTCCGCCAGCGCATCGGCGTCATCGGGTTCCACTAGGACCCCGTGTGGCGCCACCTCGGGCGCGGCCGCGGCGCGCGCGGCCACGATCGGCTTCCCCGCCGCCATCGCTTCGAGGAGCACAATCCCGAATCCCTCCTGCACGCTCGGCAGGCAGAAGACATCACAGTTCCGGTATTCTTCCGCCAGTTGCTGTTGCGGCAGCGTGCCGAGCCAGACCACGGCCGGCGGCGACATGGCCCTCAGGCGCGCCGCTTCGGGGCCGTCCCCCACGATCCGAACCTCCAGGCCCGGCGCCTCCCTGGCCAGCGCCGCCGCCGCGCGGAGCAGCACGTCGATGCGCTTCCGCCGGTAAAGCCTCGCCACGGCCAGAACCGTAAACCGGTTCTCCGATGCTGGCCATTCCGGGGCGGTGTTGAACAGCTCGCGCCAGGCGCGGAGGTCGATGAGTTCCGGAACCACCCGCGGCGCGCGCGGTGGCGCATAGAGTTCCGCTATGCGATCCGCGGAATGCCTGCTGGTGGCGATGATCGCGCGGGCCCTCCGGACATTCAGCCGCTCGTAGTGGGCCTGCAGCAGCATCAGGCGGCGCGTGACACCGCGCTCGAATGCCGCTTCATCGGCGATTACGCCCTTGATGGCGGCCACGTGCGGCACATCGACGCAGTAGCCATCCATGTCGAATCCCACAACCAGGTCGAAGCCGCGCAGGTTCCGCCACCGCAGCCATTCGTTGTACCAGACACGCTGCAGCGTGTAGACCGGCGCGGGCAGCGCGGGCGCAAAAATCTCCACCGCGTGTCCCTGATTCCGGAGCTCGCGAGCCAGTGTCGAAATGCCCACGTACGTGCCGCTGCCGCGGTCCACGTTCAGTGGCGTGGAGGTCAGGAACGCGATGCGCAAATGCCAATGTTAGCCTGAAGGTCGACAATGGCGCGCGCGGTTTGCCTGCTCAGCGGAGGGCTGGATTCGGCGGTGACCCTGGCCTTCGCACGCCGCGAGGGGTATGAGTGCTATGCGCTCTCTTTTGACTATGGCCAGCGCCATCGCAGCGAGCTCGAGGCCGCCCACCGCGTTGCCGCACAACTCGCTGCGGCGCAACACGTCGTTGTCCCCTTCGATCTGCGCGTGTTTGGCGGATCGGCGCTGACGGCCGACATCCCCGTTCCGAAGTCGCGTTCCGGCGACGATATAGCCGAGGGCGTTCCCATTACCTACGTTCCGGCCCGCAACACAATTTTCCTGTCCTTCGCGCTGGCATGGGCGGAGGTTCTGGGAGCGGCCGATATTTTTATCGGAGTGAATGCCATCGACTATTCTGGTTACCCGGATTGCCGGCCGGAGTTCATCGAGGCCTTCGAGCGCATGGCCGGTCTGGCGACCAAGGCCGGCGTGGAGGGCGCCACGCTTCTGCGGATCCAGACGCCGCTTATCCACATGAGCAAGGCGGAAATCGTGCGCCTCGGGCGCGAGCTGGGGGTCGACTTCTCGCTGACGCGCAGTTGCTACGATCCCGATCCCGAAGGGCGCGCCTGCGGCGCATGCGATTCCTGCCAGTTGCGGCTGAAAGGCTTCACCGAAGCCGGCCTCCGCGACCCCATCGAACACCGCTCGTGAAAATCGCAGAGATCTTCTACTCCATTCAGGGCGAGGGAATCCTGGCCGGGGCCCCCAGCGTGTTTGTGCGAACCTCCGGCTGCAATCTTCGCTGCACATGGTGCGACACGCCATACACCTCGTGGGCGCCGGAAGGAACTCAGATGGACGTTGCCGATATCGTGCGCGCGGCCGCTGCGTTTCCAGCGACGCATGTGGTGGTCACCGGGGGGGAGCCGATGATCGCGCCCGAAATTGTGGAATTGTGCGCTGCGCTGGGCGAAGGGGGCAGCCACATCACCATTGAAACGGCGGGTACCGTCTTCGCGCCCGTTCGCTGCGATCTCATGAGCATCAGTCCGAAGCTGGCCAATTCCGTGCCGCACGAACGTGATGGCGGGCGCTGGGCCGCTCAGCACGACCGGCTGCGCTATCGTCCCGATGTGCTGCGGCTGCTCATGTCCGAATACGAGTACCAGTTGAAGTTCGTGATAGCCGCGCCCGCGGATATGGAAGAGGTCGACACCATGGTGGAGGAGTTCGGAGCGGCCCGCGATCGCATCGTGCTGATGCCCGAGGGCGTCGATGCGGAAACACTCGCGGATCGCGGCCGCTGGCTCGTCGAAATCTGCAAACAGCGTGGGTACCGCTTCAGCCCCCGGCTGCACGTCGTATTGTGGGGCAATCGCCGCGGTGTTTGAGCCCGGCGCTGCCCGTCTCAGTGGCGGATGTGATCGTAGATGAAGCCGCCCGCGCCGCCCGCCAGTGCGCCGATCCCCGCCCCCTTGCCGCCGCCGGCGATTGCGCCGATCGCAGCTCCGACACCCGCGCCGCCGGCCGTATATTCGAGCGCGCGCTTCACGCCGTGATGGCGATGGTGGTGGTGATGATCGTAGTCGCCGTCCACGTAACGGTCGGCCGAGCCCTCATGGACATAGCGCGGAGCCGGAACGGGTTGCGCATAGGCCGGAGGAGCGGGCTCGCCGTAAGCGGGCGGCGCGCCCTGTTCGTACTGGTACGCCTCGCTCGGTTCCTGCGCGCGAACCACGCGGATGGGGTTACGCGTGTACAGCAGATACCGGTCGTTGTCCTGAGGCGTGTAAGTAGCCGGCTGCGCGGCGTTGTAAGTTCCGGCGTACGTGGTCGTATCGCCGTTGCCTGCGTACTGGGGCGGTGCGCTCGCTGATTGCTGCGGCTGCCCATACTGATCAAGACCTGTGTTGTTGGCGGGCGTCGTCTGCGTCGCGACCGCGGGCGCCGTCGTCGTCGATGCCGCAGGATGCCGCAGCCATCCCGCCGCGGCTACCGCGACCAGCGCGATGATAATTCCGACCATCAGTACCATGCGACCATTGCGTAACATTGCATGCTCCTCCCGGGCAGGCCTCGATGGCCGCGCCTCCACACTCCGGACGACTCGCAATTCCTGTTCCGTTGCGCCTGCCCGGTGGCCCGTCGATTGCACCTCGGTAATAACGCATGGACTACGCGGATCGCTTTGAGGAACATTCGACCTGGCCTCAGCCGGAGAATGATGTAAGAGTTACACGTCGGTTTGACCCCAGGCAGGCAGCCCTGGTTATCGCACTGGTACTCCTGGTCGCCGTCGTTGCCATCGCCATCGCCAAATCGGCAACCAGGTCCGCCATCTACCCGGTCGAGGTCAACGGACGCTACGGCTTCATTAACAAGTCGGGCCGCCTCGTTGTGCAGCCCCAGTTCGACAAAGCGGCCATGTTCTCCGAAGGACGCGCTCCCGTGCGCAGCAACGGCAAATGGGGCTACATTGATCACTCGGGAAAAATGGTCATTCCAGCTCAGTTCGATGTGGCGGATCCGTTTAACGATGGCCGAGCCGTAGCGGGCATCGGACCGCGTCTCGGGTTCATCAACAAACAGGGTAAGTTCGTGATCAACCCGCAGTACGCGGGGGCCGGAAACTTCGGAGACGGGCTCGCCCCGGTGCTGGTTGGCAACCAGTGGGGCTTCATCAATACCGACGGCAAACTGGTCATCAACCCCCAGTTTCAGGAAGTCGGGACTTTTTCCGATGGCCTCGCACTGGTCAAGACGAACGGACTGTATGGGTATATCGACAAGTCCGGAAAGTTAGTCATCAACCCTCAGTACAACTCGGCGGGTGATTTCAACGATCACCTTGCCGTCGTGCAGATGGGCAATCGCTGGGGTTACATCGACCGCAACGGAAAGCTGGCCATCAATCCGCAGTTCGAAGCCGCGTCCGATTTCTCGGACGGCCTCGCGCGCGTCGAGATGGGGAACAGGTGGGGCTACATCGACCATAACGGCAAGTTCGTAATCAACCCCCAGTTCGACGACGCGGGCAACTTCTCCGCCGGCCTGGCGCCGGTATGGATGGGTAATCGCGGCGGCTATATCAACCGCGACGGCAAGTTCGTCTGGAACCCGACCGCATAAAACGAGAGCGCGTTGTCGCCCTGCCGGAGGACGCGCGTGCGGCGCAGGTTACCATAATCCGCGAGTAACTCCATCCGCTTCGGGTGCTGCACCATTACGAGCGGAACTGTCATGGTCCCAAGCACGGACAGCGCCTGCTCGAATTCCCGCTCGAGCGCGTATGGCGGATCCAGAAAGACGATATCGGCTTCGAGTCGCGGGAGCTCAGTGGCCGCTTTGCCGACGATGACCTCCGCACGGTCCTCGATCCCCAGGGAAGCCAGGTTCCCGCGAATGATCGCCGCCGCGACCCTGCTCCGCTCGATGAACAAGGCTCGGCGCGCGCCTCGGCTCAGCGCCTCGATGCCTACGGCGCCCGTTCCAGCATAGGCATCCACGAAAACCCTATCTGCGATGCTCGGCGCGAGCACATTAAACAGCGCCTCCCTCAGCCGGTCCGGTGTGGGTCGAACGTCCGAGCCGTGCGGTGTCTTCAGCCGCCGGCTCCGGAACTCGCCGGCGATCACCCGGAGCTCCGGCATCAGCCCACCTGCACCAGCGCATAGCGCCGCTGCCAGTGCCCGCGAATCCACTCCACTGCGCTGCGCAGTTCCTCCTGCGAAGGAGGCGACTTCACGAACGCCTCGGCCTCGCGCCGGGCCATCTCCAGCACTTCCTGATCGCGCAGGATATTCGCGATCCGCAGCGCCGGCAGGCCCGATTGTTTCGTCCCGAAGAATTCGCCAGGGCCCCGCAGCCGCAAATCCATCTCCGCGATGCGAAAGCCGTCGTTGGAATCGACCAGCGTTCGGATCCGCTCCCGCCCGGCGTCGTTCAGCTTGCCCGTAACCAGCACGCAGTAGCTCTGCTCGGCCCCGCGGCCCACGCGCCCGCGCAGCTGATGAAGCTGCGCCAGTCCGAACCGCTCCGCCTGCTCCACCACCATCACCGTGGCGTTCGGCACATCCACCCCGACTTCGATTACCGTCGTCGCGACCAGGATTTTCAACGCCCCGGACTTGAAGCGAGCCATCACCGCCTCGCGCTCGTTTGCAGGCAGCTTCCCGTGCAGCAGGCCCACCTCGATGTCCGGAAACACGACCTGCGACAAATGTTCGTACATCTTCTGCGCCGCCTTCATCGCCTGTGTTTCCGATTCCTCGATCACCGGGTAAACGACATACGCCTGCCGCCCTTCACGGACCTGCTTGCCAATGAAACTGTACACCTGCTCGACACGGTCCTCGCCGACATGTTTCGTCTGGATCGGCCGCCGTCCGGGCGGCAGCTCGTCGATGACGGACACATCCAGGTCGCCGTACAGCGTCAGCGCCAGCGTCCGCGGGATGGGTGTCGCGGTCATCACCAGCACGTCCGGCGTTTCCCCCTTGCGCATCAGCCCCAGCCGCTGCATCACGCCGAAGCGGTGCTGCTCGTCCACTATCGCCAGGCCGAGTCGTTTGAACTCGACATCCTCCTCCAGCAATGCGTGCGTGCCCACCGCCACCTGGACCAGCCCTTCGGCCAGCAGCTTGCGAAGCTGCGATTTCTCGCGCGGAGTCGCCGAGCCGGTCAGGAGCAGGACGGTATACCCGAGCTTCTGGAACAGGTTCCGGAAATAAACGAAGTGCTGCGATGCCAGGATCTCGGTCGGCGCCAGAACCGCCACCTGATACCCGTTCTCGATGGCAATGATGGCCGCCTCGGCGGCTACCAGCGTCTTCCCGCTGCCCACGTCACCCTGCAGCAGGCGATGCATGGGATGCGGCTCGGCCATGTCGTGCGCGATTTCGGCCAGCACGCGCTTCTGCGCGCCGGTAGGCTTGAACGGCAGCATCTGGCGAATGCGCGCGCGCACCAGATCGTTCAGCTCGAACGCGATGCCCGGCTCGCCCCGCTGTTTGGCGCGCTTCAGCTCCAGGCCGCACTCGAGCCAGAAGAATTCCTCGAAAATCATCCGCAATTGCGCCGGCGATCGGAATCCGTTCAGCAGCCGCAAATCGGCGCCCGGCGCGGGGAAGTGCAGGTCGCGAATCGCCGGCCAGCGCTCCGGGAAACGCAGCACGCCGCGGAGATGCGCCGGGAGCCGGTCCTCCACCGGCTCGATGCTTTCGAGAATGCGCGCGATCGTGGTGCGGATGATCCGCGTAGACACCTTGCCGGCTGCCTCATAGATGGGAACAATACGCCCGGTGTGCAGCCCCGCTTCGCCGTCTGCTTCCTCGTCGCTGAGGAGCTCGAACTCGGGATGCATCATGAGCAGGTCGCCGGTGTAGTTGTCCAGCTCGATTTTCCCGTACAGGGCTGCGCGCACGCCACCCACGAACTTATCCGCCAGATACTGCCCGTGAAACCATTTCGCAAGCAGGCGCCCGCCCGAACCGTCGACAAAGGTCGCCTCGAAGAGGCCCAGATTGCGGCGCCGGAACGCTGTTACTTTCGAGGATCTGACTTCCGCCAGCACGGTGGCCATCTCGCCGGGCGCCAGCTCGCGAATGCGCCGCACGTTGCTGCGGTCTTCATAGCGGAATGGCGCGTAAAGGAGCAGGTCCTCCACCGTGGACAGCCCCTTTGCTTCCAGCATCTCGCCCCGCGCCGGACCCACGCCCTTGACGTACTTCAGCGGGGTCTGCAGGTCTAAACGCAAATCTCAGTGTACAAACGGGCGCCATGAGGGCCGGATAGAGTAGAAGTTCATGCCGCCGCATCCGCTTGCCAGCCTCGCCGCCGCGCGCGCCAATGACGCGCCGCGTGGCATCACTTCCGTCTGCTCTGCCCATCCATTCGTCATCGAAGCCGCGCTGCTCCAGGCCCAGGCTGACGGCGACACTGCGCTGATTGAAGCCACCTGCAATCAGGTAAACCAGGAAGGCGGTTACACCGGCATGACACCGGCCGCCTTCCGCGACTACGTGCACGCCATCGCCGATCGGCTCGGCTTTCCCCGCGACCGCATCATACTCGGGGGCGATCACCTTGGACCGAATCCCTGGAAGCGTCTCCCCGCCGAGGAGGCTCTCCAGCGCGCCGAAACAATGGTGGCCGCTTATGTCAGCGCCGGCTATGAAAAGATCCATCTCGACTGCAGCATGGGCTGCGCCGGCGAGCCGCCCTGTCTGCCCGATGAGGTCACCGCGGCGCGTGCCGCGCGCCTCGCCGCCGTTGCAGAGGCCGCTGCCAGCCCGTTCTATGTCATCGGCACCGAAGTGCCTGTCCCCGGCGGCGCGCTGGAGGTGATCGAGCATCTCGAGGTTACCGATCCGGCCGCCGCCGCGCGGACCATCGCCGTCCATCGAAGCGCGTTCGCCGATGCCGGACTTGCGGCTGCGTTCGACCGTGTCATTGCGCTCGTGGTACAACCGGGCGTCGAGTTCGGCCATGAAAACGTCGTCATCTATGAGCCGGAGCGCGCCGGCGATCTGAGCGCGTTTCTCAATGGCCACCCTCTCGTCTTCGAAGCCCACTCCACCGACTACCAGCCCCCGGAAAGCCTCGCGCGCCTCGTGCAGGACGGGTTCGCGATTCTCAAGGTCGGCCCCGGCCTCACCTTCACCATGCGCGAGGCCCTGTATGGACTCGATCGCATCGCCGCCGAAATCGACCCATCGTGGTCCCAACATTCCCTCTCCGCCCGCATGGAGCAGGTGATGCTTGCGGACCCGCGCCACTGGAATTCGTATTACCCGGGCGCGCCCGACCAGCAGCGCCTGCTCCGCCATTACAGCTACAGCGACCGCATTCGTTACTACTGGCCGGATCCCAAAGCGCAGGCCGCGGTGGATTCGCTTCTGTCGCGGTTGGAGTCTGCCGCCATCCCCGAAACGCTGCTCAGCCAGTACCTGCCGCGCCTCTACCCGCGCGTGCTTCGGGGGGAACTCGACCCCGCGCCACGCAGCCTGGTCATCGAAGCGATTCGCGACGTTCTCCGCGTGTACGCCGCCGCATGCCGTCCGCCGGAGCACTGAATTTCCTGTGTGGGGCAGGCCTTCTGCCCAGGTCATCTGCTGGATCAGGTTGTCCGGAGTGTAGGTGACACCGCTCACGAGCGCGGGGGCGGGCTGAATGCCCGCCGCACGTTTTTTCACGAACGAAGCTGGCGATGTTGTTGAAAGGACGTGGCCCGTGGCCCGTGGCCCGTGGTCCGTAGTCGGGGTGCGCGCGTGGGTTGGGGAGTCCGGCGTCGGGGGCGCCACACGGGCTGAAGGCCTGCCCTGCGTTTTTGCACGAACAGAGCTGGCGATGTTGTTGATTCCTCGCAGCCGAAGAGCGGGGGGAGGGACGCGACTTCGAGGCGGTGCGTGACGAGGTGCTGCGTTAACTGCTCGACGATGCGGGCGCGGGCCACGGCGAGCTTCAGGGCGTTGCGGCGGCTTTCGGCGATTTGGGCTGCGGTGCGCATGGATTCGTGTGAGGACAGATTTCCCCTTCCCTGGCCCCACAGTAGCGTGCGAGCTGGCGGTTATACGCGGGATCGGGGTTAAGTGCATGAAAACAGGAGGAAGATAAAGTGAATTTCGTTGTCACTGGTAACGTGGCATCCATCCCGTTAACCGGATCATTGAGTACGTACGCAACCGCAGCTTCCGCAGGCGGGCACGGGCTCGCAGGGGTGGAATCGGGGCATGGGCATTGGGGCGTCCCCTGGTCTGAACGAACGATAGGAGACGGCTGGGCTAAGGACAACCGTCATTCATGGTGGATCTTGCGAGGTACGATCCTGAAGTAGCTCACGTGCCGTATCGCGCACCGTGACGTCGTCGGCGGAGGCGAGCCGCTTCAGCAGAGAATTGGTGTATTCTTTTGAGACCAGGGAGTCGCTGACGAATGCGCCATCGTTCAATTCGTGAGCAAAGTCGCGGCGACTGCCGCCTGACCCTGGCGTCAGGAGCACAGTAGCGACCTTGCGCCCAAATGAAAGGTCCTTCAGCGTGGCATCGTCGTGAAATCCTCCGAGGACCCGTAGCGTATAATCACGAACGTCTCCGACAGACCGGAGAGCCTTCTGATCATAAGTTAGGAAGAACATTCTTCGGGTGCCTGGAACGGGAATGTACTTCGGAGGTCCGAGGTCCCGTGAGTTGTATTTCGAGAACATGTAGTAGTAAAACGACAGGTCACGACCGAGGTTCGGCGGTCCCTTCAGAACATTCTCCACGCTCACGGTCACGCTCACACACTCCAGCAGGAGCTCGGGGAGTGCATGAGCAGGCACCGGTGACCCAATGTCCTGAACTCCGCTGATCACGCCGACAACGACAAGCGGCGCCTCGCTGATACTCGCGATAATGACCGGTCGGTCCAGTGCTGTCGGATCAAACAGCTCACGTGGGCAATGCTCGTCTGGAGGACGAGCTGCCACAGTCGAGCAGAGAATGAGGGCGATCGTGGCCCCTCGTATCATTGTCACCGGCATAGCTCGCTGGTTACGAAGCCATCACGCTGCGGCAGAGCATAATCGCTGCCGTCCCAAACAGCAGGCGCGGGGCACCCGGGAACAGAGCCACCGAATAGATCACAGCCGAAGGGTGGTGGAGGTGTCAGCCGGCGGCGGAAAATCATCTAATCCCGCCGGGTCATTCGCATTGACGGGTCGTTCCCCACGTACGCGTACTGATTGAAACTCTGTGGCCTGCTGGGGGTCATACTCGCGCCAGGGATCCGGACTGAGGAACCTCCCCATGCACGCCGAGTAATACCTGTTCATGGCGTAATCCAGACCGCTCTCGAATTGGGTTGCGGCGTTCTGTCATCCCCTGTCGACGCGGCGGTCACTTCACCGAAGAATACCTACGCACCAAAGACGCAAGATGTGCGTCTCCCCCCTGCCGAATTTCGCGACCATTTGGATCGAGTAGAAAAAAAGGGTACCACGGATACTCGAGACCGTCTTTTGCGGTCTTGTACGCGCGCTTGCTCGCTATGATGTCTCCCTTCAAAGCCCCATCCAGGATCACACCGAACTCGATGACGTTTGGTTTGATCAACTCAGCCTCTGTGCTCGACAGATTCACGCGCCAGAGCGCTCCTGCCGTTGCTGAATACTCCGTTACAAAATACACGGCACGATTATCCGGAGAAAACCGGGGTTCCGAGAACATATAATATCGCTTCTCACCCTTCGTGATCGGCGAGTCCAACAGGAGAGAGGGCCTGGAGGCCTTCGAAGTACTGCTGATCCACAACTGGCTCTTGAATTCCGGTCGGTATGGGCTCGTTGCAGCGTCGGGAGCAGGTCCGGCTTTACGGCCAAACACAACAAGCGTTTTATCTCCGGACAGGTTTGGAGAATAGTCGAGTCCGGTCGTGGTCAGGTCTGGGAGGGCGCCATTTTTCGCCCGCAGTGTGATACGGCCATTCTTATCGAGAACAGACTGCCTGAGAGCCCTGTCCCTTGTATCACGACAAGACCGATACACAGTTCAACAACTGCGGTGTTCATGGAAGATACCCGTAATGCTTCATACAGCCAGGCAACGATGAGATTCGCCCGTGTGTTCCCTGAATCGCTCAACTGTATTTACTGTTCCCTGGCCCCAGGAGGAAGTCGAGGTCTGCGCGTTCGGTAGCCGTTTGAGGCTGTCGTACGTATAGTTCACCTGCTCGCCGGAGATGACCGCCGAGGTCACGTGTCCATTATCCTGCCCGGCGGTAGTTGTACTGGAAGGTGGTGGATCCGATGATCAGGCTGGTGAACTGGCTGAGTGTGTTGCATCCGCGGCTCTTGGTCGTGCCGCTTCGATAAAACGGATGCCGCGGGCTCTCAGCCCGCCTGGCCCGGTTGCAACAATGGCTGCGTTCCACACCCACCTCCGGACACGAGCCCTGCAAAATTATGCACGTTTTCCATGCCCGCCGCGTCTCAGCTATCATTAATTCCAGTTCGCGGCATCGTCCATGCGAGCACTGCTGCTGATTTTTTCCCTTGCGGGCGCCGCAACTGCCCAGAAATCCGTTGCGCCTCAGACCCAGGACGCGGCGCAGCCGGACCTGAAGCCCGAAGACAAATGCGTCATCGAGGGCAACGTCTATAATTCGCTGACCGGCGAGCCGCTGAAAAAGGCGGAGATCGTCCTTTCCCTGCAGGATCGCGCCATGCAGCCTTTGACCGCCGCGATCACCGATGCCGCCGGCCACTATTCCATCGACGACGTCGCGCCCGGCAGATACCATGTCATGGCTCGGCGCAATGGATTCGTGGATACGCGCCGGTCCATGAGCGCGGCCGCCGGCAGTCTGCTCACCCTCGGCAAAGGCCAGCATGTCACCGACGTCAACTTCCGACTGATTCCCCAGGGGGTAGTCACAGGCCGCGTCCTGGATGAGGACGACGAGCCGATGGGCAACGTCAACGTGAGCCTTCTCCGCCGGACATATCAGAACGGGGCCAAAACCCTTCAGGCAGTCGACAGCAGCGCCAGCGACGATCGTGGCGAATACCGCATCCACGGCATTTCCCCGGGCCGCTATTACGTGCTCGCCGTCTACAACCCCATGCGCTTTCAGCAGGAGCCCGTAATTATGAAGGAGGATAAAGGCGGCTATGTGCCCGTTTATTATCCAAATTCTCCTGGAAAGTTCGCCGGTGCATCCGAAATCACCGTTGCGGCTGGCGCGGAAACGAACGGGGTCGATTTCCGCCTTACCCGCGTCCACACGGTCCGCGTCGAGGGGAAAGTCACCAACCTGCCCGCCAGCGGCCGCTCCGTGGTCACGCTCGGACCCCTGGACGGCTCGGAAGGGCTCGGCTGGACTGTCCGCCGGCGGCAGTTCGCCGATACGCGCGGCCACTTCGCCTTCACGGATATTATGCCCGGAGCGTATTTGTTGATGGCCCAGGCCGGCTCGCAGGAGTCTTATCTGGCTGCGGTTTCCGGCATCGATGTTGGCCAGACCAATGCCACTGGCATCGTTCTCGCGCTCGGAACTCTCCCCGGCATCACCGGAACCGTGAGCACGGAGGGGCTGGATACGAGCCATTTCGGCCTTCGTGTGGCCCTGCGTCCTCTCGTGCCACAGCCGGGCATGTTCTTCGGCGGTCCCGCCGAGGTTCAGCAGGATGGCGCCTTTCGGATCGACTCCGTACAGCCGGGGCGTTATCGCCTGACCATGCCCGGCCTGCCTGCAGACTGGTACGTCAAATCGGTTCGTCTCGGGCAGAGTGAGGTCGCCGATGGAATCGTTGACTTCAGCCGCGGCGCCGCCGGCGAACTGAATATTGTCATCTCCGGGAGGGCGGGTGAGATCGACGGCCAGGTGCTGAAAAAGGAGGCGGCGGCGCCGGGCGCCACCGTGGTTCTGGTCCCCGACCAGCGCGATACCTACAATCTCTTCCAAAGCACCGTCGCCGATATGAACGGGAGTTTCACCATCAAAGGCATCGCCCCCGGTAACTACAAGCTGTTCGCGTGGGACCAGGTGGAGTACAACGCCTGGACCGATCCCGAATTCCTCCAGCCGTTCGAGGACGCAGGCCAGGCGGTCGTGGTCCGCGAAAGCGACAAGCTGACGAAGAACCCGCAACTGATCGTGACCGCGGACAAGCGATAACCGAATGCCGCGGATTCCAAAGCTCGCTTTTTTGCTCCTGCCTGCGCTGTATGCCCAGGCGCCTCCCACGGCCACCATAGAAGGGCGCGTGTACAACGCGCAAACCGGCGATCCGGTGCGCAAAGCCCGGATCCTCGTACGGCGCTGGAACGGCCGCCGCGCTGAGGGCGCATACGGCGCCACGACCGACGCGGCGGGCCGGTACGTTATCGACGGCATCGAGCCTGGCGTGTACGGCGTCCGGGCAACCCGTAACGGATTCACAGCCGGCAGCTATGGACAGAGAAAGGCGACGGGCCGAGGCATGCCGCTGACGCTCGCAAAGGGACAGCACGTCCGCAATATTGACCTCCGCCTTCTTCCTCAGGCCGTGGTTTCCGGGAGCGTGCTCGACGACGACAATGAAGGCATTCCCGGCGTGGAGGTCGTGCTGGTTTCCCAGAGATACGACGAGGGCCGGCGCGTGTTGTCCGCCACGGACAGCGCCGAGACCGACGACCGCGGCATGTATCGCATTTTCGGCGTCGCTCCGGGCCGCTATTACCTGGCAGCGATTTATCACGGCGAACTTCACGATCAGCAGGCCGAGACACTCAGCGAGAAGCTGGGCAGCTATGCGCCCGTATATTATCCCGACTCCCTCGGGAGCCCGGCCGCCGCATCGCAGTTGACCGCCACGCCGGGCGCTGAAATCGCCGGCATGGATTTTCACCTGCGCCGTGTCCATCTGGCGCGCGTCAGCGGCCGCATCGCGAATGCGCCAAGCGCTGCGTCGCGGCAGGTAAACGTCATGCTCATGTCCCTGGATGGCGCCGAGCTGAGCTGGGGCGTCAACAAGCAGCAGGTGGTCGACCATACGGGCCGCTTCGCCTTTCATGATTGCCCGCCAGGAGAATATACCCTGGTCGCACAGTTCTTCGCCGGAAAGCAGCGTCTCTCGGCGATGATGCCGCTGACAGTTAGCAATTCCGATATCGACGGGCTGACCCTGAATCTGCTCCATTATCCCGATGTGGCAGGACAGGTCCGCCTCGAAGGGATCGATGCGAAGATGCTGCCCGGCCTTGGCATTTATCTCTCGCCGATGATCCAGCAGGAAGGCGTGCCGGGCGCCCAGGCGGAGGTTGCCGCCGACGGAGCGTTTAAATTGTCGGCCGTGGCGCCGAATCGCTATCGCCTTATGGCGTTGAGGATGCCGGACGAGGCGTACCTGAAGGCCGTGCGCGCCGGAGGCATTGAGTCGCCCGACGGCATCGTCGATTTCCGAAAGGGCGCGCCCGCTGATCTGACGGTCGTTGTGTCCGGCCGCGGTGCGCAGCTCAGTGGCAAGGTCCGCAACGGCGCAACCGTCCTGCTGGCCCCCGACCGCCGCGACCGCTACGACCTCTACAAATCCGACGTCGCCGACCAAACCGGCGCTTTCACCATCAAAGGCATCGCGCCGGGCCCCTACAAGCTGTTCGCCTTCGATCAGCTGGATACGGGCGCATGGGAAGACCCCGACTTCCTCACGCCCTGGGAAAAATACGCCCAGCCAATCGAAATCCACGAAGGCGACCGTCTTACGAAAGACCTCGACGTCATCGCCACCCCGCCTGGAACGTAGACCGGTTCAGGGCTCTACGATGTTGTTCCGCACGGCGTAGCGCACCAGCTCGCTGATGGAGTGCAGGTCCAGCTTGTTCATGATGTTGGTGCGGTGGGTTTCGGCGGTCTTCACGCTGATGTTCAGCGCGGTGGCTACTTCCTTATTGCTCTTGCCTTCCGCCAGCAGCTGCACAATTTCGCGCTCCCGCGCCGTGAGCCGGCCGCGCGCCGGCTGTGGCTGAACCGGCCGCTCCGGGCCGTGCAGATACGCCTGAAGCAGAATATCCGAAATCCTGGAGGAGAAAAAAGTGCGGTGCTGCGATAATGCGTCCACCGCGTTTACCAGATCCCGGGCCGCGTCGCTCTTCAGGACATACCCGCGCGCCCCGGCATCGAGCACATCCCGCACCATCTGCTCGCTTTCGTGCATGGTCAGGATGAGCACCTGCGTTTGCGGGCTCTCGCGGACGATGTGCCGGGTGGCCTCCAGCCCGTTCAGCTCCGGCATCCCGATATCCAGAACGGCCACGTTCGGGCTCAGTTCCCTGATCTTCTCCACCGCCTCCCGGCCCGTGGACGCCTCGGCGATAACCTGCCACTCCGGCCGCGCTTCGAGCAGCGAACGCAGGCCCTTGCGCATGATCTCGTGGTCGTCAGCGATGATGATTCGGACTTGCGCCAATCACACCTCTCATCGCTAACAATATCCTTTTCAGAGATTTGGAGCAAGTCCGCCACGCCGCCGCGCGTACTGGCGCTCGGCAAAACGGCCGGTACTCGTGATACGGACCATTCCTTAGGACCCCTTACGGGTCAGCTACTTTACAAATACACGATCTCCAGAATTTGGAATCGTCCTTTGATTCCTTAAAGTTGAAGGCGTAGGGATGCAAACGGCAAGCACACACACGGAAGCCGCCGCCACTAAACAGTACGGTGAGCTGGTCGAAAAGATAAAGAGGAAAAATCCGGCCGCGCTCGAAGAGCTGTATGGCATGGTCAAGAACTTCACGTACTTCCTCATGCGCCAGCTCGGAGCCGAAGATCTGCAGGACAACCTGCACGACATGTATATCACCGTGGCGCAGGCCATAACCGCCGGCAAGCTGCGGGATCCGGAGCGGTTGACCGCCTTCCTCACCACGGTCGCCCGTTTCTACACCTATACCCAGATCGAGCGCCGCGTACACAACCGCACCCGGCTCACCGGGCTGGATACGATCGATGTTCCCGATCAGACGAACCTCGAGTACCGGGCCTACGACAAGCAGAAGATGACGCTGGTGCGCGAGATCCTCAATGAGATGCCGCGCCTCGATCGGGAGATCCTGCGCCGCTTCTACTTTGAGGACCAGAGCAAGGAACAGATCTGCGAGGAGATGCAGCTGACCCCCACGCAGTTCCGCAACATCAAGTCCCAGGCGAAGCTCGCATTGACCGAACTGGGCCTGCGGCGCCTCAAAGGACGCCGCAATCGCCGTCCTCTCCGCGAGCGCTGGGCTCCCGCGATGGCCACCTTCAGCGCCGAAGCCGCATAAGGCTGTTGTCCTCTATTCATCCGTAACGCACCCAACGCTGGCGCTCTTCACCAGTCGAATGTACTTGGCGAGCGTGCCTCTTTCCGCCTTGTACGGGGGCATGCGCCAGTCCTTCCGACGCCTGGCCATCTCATCGTCCGTGACATCCACGTCGATGCGATTGGCTTCGGCGTCGATGGTGATGCGATCGCCGGCCTGGACCAGCGCGATCGGGCCCCCTTCCTGAGCTTCCGGCGTGACGTGCCCCACGATGAAGCCGTGCGACCCGCCGGAGAACCGGCCGTCGGTCATCAGCGCAACGTCCTTGCCCAGGCCGGCCCCCATAATCGCTGATGTTGGGGTGAGCATCTCCGGCATGCCCGGGCCGCCCTTCGGACCTTCATAGCGGATCACGATCACATCACCCTTGGTGATTTCACCGCGCTCGAGGCCGTGCAGCATGTCCTCTTCGGAATCGTAGACCCGAGCCGGACCGGAAAAGCGCAGCCCCTCCTTGCCGGTGATCTTCGCCACCGCGCCGTCCGGGGCGAGATTCCCCCGCAGGATTCGTATGTGGCCGGTCGGCTTGATCGGATTCGCGATCGAATGAACGATCTGTTGCCCGTGCGCCAGTGGCGGCACGTTCGCGACGTTTTCGCGGATGGTCTTGCCGGTGACGGTCATGCAATCGCCGTTCAGCAAGCCCTCTTCGAGCAGCATGCGCATCACCGCCGGCACGCCGCCCACGGCGTGCAGGTCCTCCATCACATACTTGCCGCTGGGCTTGAAATCCGCCAGCAGAGGCACGCGATCGCTCACCTTCTGGAAATCGTCGAGATCGAGCGCCACACCCGTCGCCCGCGCCATGGCGATCAGGTGTAGCACTGCGTTCGTGGATCCGCCAAGCACCGTCACTACTACCATCGCGTTCTCGAAGGCCGCGCGGGTCATGATGTCGCGCGGCTTTAGGTCCAGCTCCAGCAGCCGGCGCACCGCGCCGCCCGCGGCAATGCACTCGGCGCGCTTTCCGGGATCTTCCGCGGGCGTCGAGGAACTGTAGGGCAGCGACATCCCCAACGCTTCGATCGCCGAGGCCATGGTGTTGGCCGTGTACATGCCGCCGCAGGCGCCCGCGCCCGGGCACGCGTGGCGCACAATCGCCTGCCGCTGCGGATCACTGATATTGCCGGTCAGAAACTCGCCGTAGCTCTGGAAGGCCGACACAATGTCCAGCTTCTGGTGGTCCCAGGAGCCGGCCCGAATCGTGCCGCCGTAGATCATCAGCGAGGGCCGGTTCAGTCGCGCCATGGCTATGACGCACCCCGGCATGTTCTTGTCGCACCCTGGAATCGAAATGTTGGCGTCATACCACTGCGCGGACATGAGCGTCTCGATGGAATCGGCGATCAGATCGCGCGACTGCAGTGAGAAGCTCATTCCGTCGGTGCCCATCGAGATCCCGTCGCTGACGCCGATGGTATTGAAGCGCATGCCCACCATGCCCGCGGCCCTCACCCCTTCGCGGGCCGCTTCGGCGAGCGAGAGCAGGTGCATGTTGCAGGGATTGCCTTCGAACCATACACTCGCAATTCCAACCTGCGGCTTGCCCATGTCCTCGGCGGTCATACCGGTGGCGTACAGCATGGCCTGGGAGGCGCCCTGCGAGGGCGGTTCGGTGATGCGCGAACTGTAGCGATTCAGCTTCGACATAGTTTGTAGGTGTCTTCTTTAGAATCGCAAACACGGGCCAGCCGGTCGTGTTCCTGTTCGCCAGGAATCCGTCAATCGCGGCTGTCAACGGGAACACTGAAGAGAAACGTCGACCCAACACCGGGTGCGGATTCAACCCACATCCGCCCTCCATGCGCCTCGGCGATGCGCTTACACAAGGCAAGTCCGATCCCGGCGCCTTCGTATTGGTCGGAGCCATGCAGCCGCCGAAAAACGTCAAAGATCCGTTCCCTGTATCGCATGTCAATGCCGATGCCGTTGTCTGCGAATGAGAAGATCCACTCTCCCGCACTCTGACGAGCGGCGACATGGATTTCCGGCCTGCGTTTGCCTCGGTACTTGACCGCATTGCCGATGAGATTCTGAAAAAGCAGGACCAGCCGTTCCTGATCGGCTCGAACCGTCGGCAGGCGTTCGGCGCTTACGACGGCCCCACTGTTGTAAATTTCGGTTCTCAGCGCTTCCAGCGCAAGATTGAACACGACGTTGCAATCGACCAGGGCCTGCGGCTTGACGGCGTGCGTTACCCGTGCGTATTTCAGCAGCGCTTCGATCATTCGCTGCATCCGCTCGGTGTTCTCCACGACGAAGCGCATCCACTCCTGCGACTCTCCATCCAGGTCTCCGACCTTCCGTGAGAGGAGCTTCACGAAGGCCGCGATATTTCGCAGCGGAGCTTTCAGATCATGGGACACTGCATACGCGAATCGTTCGAGTTCTTGATTCGAGCGAGCCAGAGCCGTTTCGAGGTGCTTGCGATCTGTAACATCGGTCGTGATCCCAACCACCTGGCACGCTCTTCCGGAGGCATCGGTAATCACCTGCCCACGACGCTCGAGCCAATGGACGCCATCTTTGAGCACCGCGCGGAAATCGGTGACGAACTCCGACGCGTTTGCAATCGCGTCCTCCAGATTTCGCCTGATGTATTCCCGATCATCAGGATGGATCAGAGAATAAAAGAGCTCTACCGTGGGACGAACCGATGGCTCGAGCTGAACGAGCTGGAAGTACTCTTTCGTCCAGATCAGTTCATTGGTCTCCAGATTCCACTCCCACGCGCCCGACTTTGCTGTCAGGTGGGCGAGTCTGACGATGCGTCCGATACGTTCGAGTTCGGCGTTCGCTGTTCTGAGCGCTTCCTCCGCTTTCTTCTGTTCGGTGATGTCGTGTACGGTGATGACAACGTGCGTAATTGCGCCCTGTTCGTCTCGGACGGGGGCGGAACCGTGTTCGCGCGTGGACCATTGTTCTGTTCCTTTCCTGCGAACCATGAGTTCAACGTTGCGGACCACCTCGCCCTGAAGAGATCTGGCCAGCGGCCACTGCGCGGGACAGATTTCACGCCCGTCCGCAAACCGAATCTCAAACACTTCTGAAAGTTCCGCCAGGGTTTTCGGAAAGTCCTGCTCGTCAGCAAAGCCGTACAATGCAACTGCGGCGGGATTCACTCGCACAATGTTGCCCATTGTGTCGAGCATGATTACCGCATCGACCATGCTGCGGAAGACCGTCTCCAGCATAGGAACGTCCGGTCACGTCACACCGGTCCTCTGTCCGCTCTGCATGCGATATGCCAGCGTGTCCGCGCTGCACTCGGCTCGGACTACCCTGATCAGATGTGCCGTATGGTGTTGATGAGCGGACAATAAGGCCGCACCGTGACTCTGCCGCAAACTTCGGGCGAATGGCAGCGACCGCGGCCGTGGGATGACGGGATTGACCCGCTCCGAAGCATTTGGGTAATCGTTACCACGACCAGCGGTCAGCCGCGATCCACGCAGGCCGGCTTCAGGAAATGGAGCGGGAGACGGGAATCGAACCCGCAACCAACAGCTTGGAAGGCTGTGACTCTACCATTGAGTTACTCCCGCTGATCATTAACCAACCGCTTACATTGTAACGGAGCCGTACGCGGATGCTGACTCGCGATGCCGTCAGCGCAACGTAAGCCGGCCAGGGCCTAACGGTGCGGCTCTGGCGCCGCCGCGGCCAGCCTTCGGTTCTTCACCGCCTCCATGATGCTGCCCGCTACCTTTTTTCCACGCTCGAGCGCCTGCGCATAGGCTGCCTTGCGCTCCGCCGTCGTTAGCCCATAGCCGATGCGGTACAGGCGTTCCAGCGAGAGGCCGACAACGCGCGTCCCGGCATAGGCGATGGCCGCCTTGGGGATCAGCCCGCCGCCGAGCGGAATGTGCCCGGCAAGCTCCCGCGCCATCGCTCGCCAGCCGAATGCGCCGGCAATGATGGATCCGATTTCGTTGCGCTGCTCGCGGTATCCCACCGGCCGATTACTGGCCGCCGCCAGCAGGAACGCGAGGCGAATCTGGTTGGCGGTGAGAAACGCCGTATCCGAGGCAAATTCGCCCACTGCCCAGGGAATGCTGAACAGCGGGATGATGTCCGGCAGCGCCGTGGCCACGGAGAACATGGCGTTTTCGCGCGAGATGCGCTTGATAATGCGCTCGGTTACGGGCTGCCGGAACGGGCACAGCAGCCGCGCCAGCCGCAGCTCCAGATCCTCGTGCCTGTCCAGAACCTCGGCGACCGTGCGTTCGGGCGCGTTCCAGGAGAAGCGGATCGCGCCGGGCGGTGGGTTCAGTTCCTCGCTCCAGATCTCGACGTCGTACGCGCCGGCCGCGCCCGGCTGCCCCCCTGCGCGGACCAGCGTGCCGGCGATTTCCGCCCGGCGCGCCTCCGACAACTGGCCGGCGAAAAAGCTCTCCATGTGGAAATACGACAGGTCGGAGGCCCCGTGCAGGCCGATGCGCAGCGGTTGCTCCACCTGCTGCCGCACTTCGTGAGGCTTCAGCCAGGCGAGCGCGTCGCGGACGTGGCGGATATATCGGGTTGGCATTCAGGCGCGAAGCGTGGTCTTCAGCTTCTTTTGCCATTCTAAGCCGACGCCGATCCGTTCCACCGCAACCTCCGGTGAAAAGAACCGCAGGACGATCTCGTTGCTGGGGTGGAATTGCAGCGCCGGCGCCACCAGCAGCAGGCGCGGCGCTTCGGCACGGACGGGCGTGCCCGGGAAGTAGCCGTTACGAGTAAAGTCGTCGCGTTCGGCGTGCCACTTGACGCGCATCCAGTAATCGAGCGCCTGCAGCGGCAGATGGATATCTTCCGAGGCCTTGAGCTCGATCACCGCGAGCCGGCCGTCGCGTCTGCAGCCCAGCAGGTCGATGATCCCGTGCGCCGTACCGGTGACGCCAGGGACCTGACCATAAACGGGACCGGGGAGAATCTGCGGATCGATCGATTCGATTTGCGCGCGGACCTGCGACTCCAGCCAGAGTTCCGGCTCGCGGCGATACAGAGGATTGCCGCGATCGGCGGTATCGTGGCAGCGGATGCGGGACAACTCGGCGGCCAGCGGTTCGACCTCGCCGGCCGTGCACGGGCGGGGCCGACAGCCGTCAAAAGTCCACAGCAGGCCTCTGTCGCTCAGGCGGGCCAGTTCCACTCCGCGCACTCGCAGCCGGATGCTCCCGTCCGGCGCTGGAATGCGTTCGAAGCCCGGAATGCGGTAAAGAGGAGCGAGGGAACTCTCGTCGGCGATCGGCGCGCGGCAGATCGCAACGGCGCTGTTCAGATTGCCGTAGTCGGCGAGATCGAGAGGCGCCTCGAAGCCCTCCTCGGCGTAAGCCCAGGCGCGCCACTTCGCTCCGCTCAGGTAATTCAGCCGCAGGCAGGTGGTGCGCTCGAGCCCTGCCGGAAGATAGAGCACCAGGCCCTCGATGGCCAGGCGTGTATCGCGGCGCCGCAGGTAGTCGAGCCAGATCAGGCCAAAACTGAGGACCTCGTCGACGATCGAAGCCTCGGCAGGCGCGCACATTGCTGCCCATCCGGCCCCGCCTTTTTTGAGGAGCGCGCGCGGGAAGTTCGGCGACAGCGTATTCTCCAGGTTCGCCTCCGCGCTGAGATCGGCGACCTTCATGTCGGGGAATTGCCGCCGCAGGAAACGCCGGAAGCGCTCCCGGAGCTCCAGCCGCGCGCCGCGGCGGTCATGGTTGCGGGTCGAGGGCCGCCCGGCGTCGTAGATGGTCAGCGTGCCCGTCCGGCCGCCGAACACCTCGGTCCGCAGGGTCATCTGATCGGGCCGCGACGAGAGCACGGCGGTAATGCGCCGCGACAGGTTCGAGCGCTCGCTCCACGCGTGCAGCAGCACAGTGTTGCCGCGCTCGACGAGTTCCCAGGATTCGGGTGTCAGCGCGAACGGCGCCGAGCCGGCTTCGACCAGCATAGGCCGCGCCGCCTCCTGGATATATTTCCGCACCTGGGCGGCTATATCTCGGCCCTGCACCGGCGCCTTCGTCCGCACAGGGACAACCGAAGTCGCCATACCGCCCTCCTACAATGGGTATCGACCTTGCTTCACGATTCCTTAGCGCTTGTCGAACAAAGAATCCAGCGCGCCGCCGCGCGCGCCGGCCGGCGCCGCGAAGACATCCTTCTTCTGGCTGTCACCAAGAAGTTCGGAGCCGACGTGATCCGCGCCGCTTTTAATGCCGGTCTCCGCGAATTCGGCGAGAACTACGTGCAGGAGTTCGAGACCAAGCGCCCCGCCCTCGCCGATCTGACAGGAGCGCGGTTTCACCTCATCGGCCATCTCCAGTCCAACAAAGCGCGCCGCGCCGCCGAACTGTTCGATTGCATCCAGACCGTGGACACGCCAAAGCTCTCCGAAAGACTGGGCAACGTCAAACCGCTGGATGTAATGCTCGAGGTAAAGCTCTCCGAGGAACAGGCCAAGGCCGGAGCCGCGCCGGACGATATCCCGGCGCTGGTGGAAGCTGTACGCGCGATCCCATCACTCAATCTGCGCGGCCTCATGACGATGCCCCCATGGTCCGACAACGCGGAGGACTCCCGTCCATATTTCGTGCGCCTGCGCCAGCTGGCCGAGAGCTGCGGCCTGCGCGAATTGTCCATGGGCATGTCGCACGATCTCGAGGTGGCCATTGACGAGGGCTCCACGTGCGTCCGGGTCGGAACCGCCCTGTTCGGGCCGCGGCCGAAGCCGTGACCATCGGCTACTGGGCCCCGCTGCCGCCGTCGCGCACCGGCGTGGCCGATTACGCCGCCGCTCTGCTCGCCGAGCTCCGGAGTGCCGCGCCGGTGCAAGTCAACCAGCCCGGCGACATCGCGCTTTACCAGATTGGCAATAATCAGCTGCATCGCGCGATTTACGAACGCGCCCTCGCGCGCCCGGCGGTGGTGCTTCTGCACGACGCGGTTCTCCACCACTTCATGCTCGGCTGGCTTGACGAGCGGGCGTACATCGAGGAGTTCCGCTACAACTACGGCGTCTGGGCCGAGGACACTGGCCGGCGGCTCTGGGAGTCTCGCGCGCGCTCGGCGGCGGATCCGGTGTTTTTCCGCTACCCGATGCTGCGCCGCATTACGGAGCGCGCGCTCGCCGTCATCGTTCACAATCCCGCCGCGGCGCGAATGGTCCGCGCGCATTGCCCGGAAGCTCGTGTCCATATCGTTCCCCATCTGTTGATCCCGCGGCCGGCGCCGGCCGAATACGAAACGGTGCGGCTGCGGGCCGATCTGGTAACGTCTCCGCGCTCCTATCTGTTCGGCGTCTTCGGTCATCTGCGCGAATCCAAACGGCTGGCGACGGTGCTTCGCGCTTTCCGGCGCGCGCGCAAAATGGCCGATATTCGGCTGCTCGTCGCCGGCGATTTTGTCAGCTCCGTATATGAGCGCGCCATCGAGCCCACGCTCGGGTTCGCCATTCGCCGCCGCCGCCTCGGCGCGCGTGACTTCGTGCGCCATGCTGCCGCCATCGACGCATGCATCAACCTGCGTTATCCGTCAGCCGGCGAAACCTCGGGCATCGCCGTGCATATGATGGGTGCGGGTAAGCCTGTGCTTCTGACCGACGCGGAGGAGAACGATTATCCTGCCGGCAGCTGTATCCGCATCGCGCCCGGCCTGAGCGAGGAGGAGGAACTGGCCGCGGAAATGGTCCGGCTCGCTGCATATCGCCAGGGTGGGCGCGCCATGGGCGCGAACGCCGCCGCGTGGGTTCGCAGCGCTCATCACCCGGCTGCCGCGGCGAAAGCCATCGTGGAAATCATGCGCTCCTGCTATGACGTATGCTCCGCGAACCGG
>Ga0070739_10002185_pt1 | contig 26920 bp, 27 predicted proteins | sample Coa_R1_7_FD_66445 | JGI IMG/M metagenome (GOLD analysis project Ga0070739, IMG submission 66445) | Surface soil microbial communities from Centralia Pennsylvania, which are recovering from an underground coalmine fire - Coalmine... | ecosystem: Environmental > Terrestrial > Soil > Unclassified ...
CTGACGATGACGCCGACATGCAGCGAGTTGACCAGCACGTTGTGCGGCGCCCCCTCCATCGACATTGCCTTCGTCAGAGCCATTTGGGCGGCGCGGCTGACCGAGGTCGGCGCGCTGTCGGCGCCGGGGGCCTTGGCGCCGATGTTGAGCACGCTGATGATGCGGCCCCATTTGCGCTGCTTCATCTGCGGCATCAGGATGCGGCAGAAGCGGATCTGCGCAAACAGCTTGAGGTCGAGATCGGCCTGCCACATCTCGTCGGTGATCGTCTCGGACGGGCCGCGGGTCGATTGGCCGGCGTTGTTGACGAAGATATCGACTTTGCCGAACTCCCGGTTCGCCTGTTCGCAGGCGGCCTGGATCGGCGCCGCCTTGGACACGTCGCAGCTGATCGCCAACACCTTGCCCTTGCCGCGCATCGCCTCGACAGCCGCCTTGGCGTCGTTCAGCGTTGCGTGGTCGCGCGCCAGGATCGCCACATCGGCGCCCGACGCGGCGTATTCCTTGGCGATGGCAAGGCCGAGGCCCTTGCTGCCGCCGGTGATGATCGCGCTCCTGCCGTCCAATCGAACTTCCATATCGCTCTCCATCCGCTATCCGTGGGGTCGGTTGAGCTTCGCGGACCCGACGTGGGCCGTAGGGTGGGTTGAGCTTGCGAAACCCACCGGCTCGATGCAAGCGAATGATGGGTTCTGCTACGCTCAACCCATCCTACGCCGCTACGCCGCCGTCAGCCGGTCGATCTCGTCCGTGTCTTCCGCCGACAGCGCCCAGCCGCCGGCGGCGACGTTTGCCGTCACCTGCTCCGGCGTCGTGGCGCCGGCGATGACGCTCGCCACCATCGGCCGCCGCAGGAGCCAGCTGAAGGCCAGCTCCAGCAGCGAATGGCCGCGCGCCGCGCAGAAATCGGAAAGCTGCTCGGTCACGGCCCAGTTGCGCTCGGTCAGCATGCGTTCGGCCAAGTGAGCGGTGGTCGTCAACCGGCCCCCCTCGGGCATCGGTGCGTTGCGCCGGTACTTTCCGCTCAGCAGCCCGTTCGCCAAGGGCGAGAATGGGATAAGCCCGAGGCCGTAGGACTCGATGACCGGCATCAGCTGGCCGTCGAGCGCGCGGTCGAGGAGGCTGTAGCGTTCCTGGCAGGCGATGAAGCTGTACAGGCCGAGATGGCGCGAGGTCCACTGCGCCTCGACGACCTGCCAGTTAAGGAGCGTCGAGCAGCCGACATAGCGGACCTTGCCCTGGCGCACGAGGTCGTCGAGCGCGCGCAGCGTTTCGTCTATCGGCGTGCGCGGGTCGGCGATGTGCTGCTGGTAGAGATCGATCCAGTCCGTGCCGAGCCGGCGCAGGCTGTCTTCCACCGCGCGCATGATATAGCGCCGCGAGGCGCCTTGCAGACGCCCCTCGGCATCCATCGGCCGGCCGAACTTGGTCGCCAGCGCGATGTCCTTGCGCCGCGGCCCAAGAACGCGGCCGAGATATTCCTCCGAGGCGCCGTCCCGGCCGTAGGTATCGGCGGTATCGAAGAAGGTGACGCCGAGATCGAGTGCCCGATGCACGACCCGCTGCGTCGCCGCGAAATCGATGCGGCCGCCGAAATTGTTGCAGCCGAGGCCGACTGCCGAGACGGCGAGGCCGGACCGGCCGAGATTGCGCAGCTCCAAGACCGCTCCCTAACCGTCGGAAAGGATGCCGTCGGCCAGAGTACAAGGCGGTCGGCGCGACTGTCAGGCCTCGTTTTGCGCCGCCGCCTGTTCGGCCGGCCGCCGCGCCGCCGCCGCGGGCGGTATCAGTTCTGGTGGATCTTGGTGAAGTTCAGGCTGATGCTTTCGCCCGGATTGTCTGTCCCGCCCGAGACCTCGCGCAGCTCGTCGTCGCCGAGCTCGCGATCGCCCGCCTCGGCTTTGGCGCTATCCGGCGCCGCAACCGGCTTGCCCGTTTCCCGCTGGGGCTTTTTCAAATCTTTTCCCACTGCCTTCTCCCTGGACATCGCGGCCTGAAAAGGGCGGCTCATTCGGCGCACGACTACTTGCGCAGAACAAATATATGACCGGCGAATGGTGCGGAACATGGCGATCGTGGCATCGGACGCGTGCGGCAAATTCCTGAAACGTTCGTTTCGTCGCCGGCTTTCGTCGCCCCTCACCCATGACATTTCGCTTCCAGCACCGCGTAGAAATCGGTGCCCATCAGCATCACCGACTTCGGTTTGACGACGGTGCCCTGGTTGATCGACACGGTCGTGTCGCCGAGTTTGAACGGGTTTTCGTGGACCACGACCCACGACCCGTCCGGCTGTTTCTTGAAATCGCTGCAGGACAGCGTCGTCTCGGGCAGCGGCGCGGTCTGCGCCAGCGCGCCGCCGGCCAGTGCGAACGCCGCGCCGGCTGCGAAGATGTGGCGAAGCATGGCCCTGACCCTGTCGGTTGCGCGAAGGCGGCTACCATAACAAACGCGGCCGCGCCCGTAACCGCAACTTAACCATGGGCGCCTTAGCCTGCGGCATTCCGGGCTGCGTCGGGCGAAGACCATGGCGAACAAATACGACTACGACCTCTTGGTGATCGGCTCCGGTCCGGCGGGACAGCGGGCCGCCATTCAAGGGGCGAAGCTCGACAAAAAGGTCGCGATTGTCGAGAAGACCGCCGTGGTCGGTGGCGTCAGCGTCAATCTCGGCACGATCCCGTCGAAGACGCTGCGCGAGTCAGTTCTCGATCTGTCCGGCTATCGCTCCCGCGAGTTCTATGGCGTGTCCTACACCGTGAAGCACGACATCACGATGCAGGACCTGCTGGTGCGCACCAACAAGGTGATCCACCACGGCATCGACGTGACGCGCCACCAGCTGATGCGCAACCATGTCGAGCTGATCGCTGCCACCGCCTCGTTCTGCGGCCCGGACTCGGTGCGGGTCGATTTCGTCGACGGCAGCACGTCGCGCACGATCCGCGCCCGCAACATCGTCATCGCCACCGGCACCGAAACGACGCGCGACCGCCACGTGCCGTTCGACGGCAAGCGCATCTTCACCAGCGACGACATCCTCCACCTCGACCAGCTGCCGCGCACCCTCGCGGTGGTCGGCGCCGGCGTCATCGGTTGCGAGTACGCCAGCATTCTCGCCGCGCTCGGCGTGCGCGTGACGTTGATCGACAAGCGCCACCGCCTGCTGCCTTTCGTGGACGAGGAGGTCGCCGACGCTCTCTGTCACCACTTGCGCGAAAACCGCGTCACCTTGCGCTTCAACGAGAGCGTCAGCAGCCTCGAAATCACCGAGAACGAGCCCGGCGGTCGGGTGCGCCTTCACCTCGAAAGCGGCAAGACGATCGTCACCGAGAAGGCGCTCTACTCGGTCGGCCGCACCGGCGCCACCAGCAAGCTCAATCTCGAAGCCGCCGGCCTCACCCCGGACGACCGCGGCCGCCTCGTCGTGGACCGCAACTTCCGCACCGAGGTGCCCGGCATTTACGCTGTTGGCGACGTCATCGGCTTCCCGGCGCTGGCCTCGACGTCGATGGAGCAGGGCCGGCTCGCGGTCTGCCACGCCTTCGGCGTCAAAGCCGAGAGCGTGCCGGAGCTGTTCCCATACGGCATCTACGCCGTGCCGGAGATCTCGATGGTCGGCAAGACCGAGGAGGAGCTGACCCAGGCCGGCGTCGCCTACGAGGTCGGCAAGGCGCGCTACAAGGAGATTGCGCGCGGCCAGATCATCGGCGACACGACCGGCCTGTTGAAGCTGATCTTTCACAGCGAAACCCGCAAGCTGCTTGGCGTCCACATCATCGGCGACGGCGCCAGCGAGCTGATCCACATCGGCCAGGCGGTACTCGCCTTCGGCGGCCCGGTCGATTACTTCATCAACACGGTATTCAATTATCCGACCCTGGCGGAGTGCTACAAGGTTGCCGCCTTCGACGGCATCAACCGCCTCGGCGTCTTTCACGACGAGTCGGCGCTGCCCGCCGCCGAGGCCGCCGACTAGACCGGGTTCCGGCCGTCTCGAATCTCATTCCCCGCGAAAGCGGGAATCAGAGCCAATGCTCCGTCGGCCGCCCCTGGACCCCCGCGTTCGCGGGGGTGGCGGGAGAGTGCGATTCGAGCGGAACCTGCTCTGATTCTATCGTCATGCCGGCGGAGGCCGGCATCCACATATCCGACAATCGAGCGGCTGATGAGTGGGTCCCTGCCTCCGCCGGGACGACGAAAGCGAAGCAGATCGGACATTAGACCGGTATCCGGAAGGTTGCGCCGCCGACTGCCGGGGGGCTAGCGTTGCTCACCTGAGACGGGCGGAAGTCCGGCCGCGTGCTGCGCAAGGTCCTCGTCAATACGGGGCTCATCGTGGCCTCACTCTTCGTCGTCCAATCGGTCATCGGCCTTGGGCTGCGCCTGCATGACGGCGTGCCGCTGTTCGAGATGCGCAACTTCGCGCGCGACTACGTCGATCAGTTCAATGTCGTCAAATCGTCGATGTACGACGAGCGGCTCGGCTGGCGGCCGAAGCCCAACCTGCGCCTCGCGCTGCCGGTTAACGGCGTCCTCAAGAACGAGACCACCGACGCCTACGGCGACCGCATCGCCGACGAGGCGCGCGCGGCCGCAACACCCGGCGGCATTCTAGCGACCGGCGATTCCTATACCTACGGCGCCGATGTCGGGGATAGCGAGTCGTGGCCGGCGCAGCTTGAGGCGATGCTTGGCGCGCCGGTCGTCAACGCCGCGTCCCGGGGCTGGGGCACCGACCAGATCGTCATCCGCGCCGAGGACATGATCGGCGTGCTCCACCCGCGGATGCTGATCGTCGGCCTCTACTGGCGCGACATCGAGCGCACCGAGCAGGAGATCAATTTCGGCGCTTACAAACCCTATTATACGGTCGCGGAAGGCCGCCTCGTGCTGCACAACCAGCCGGTGCCGCGCCTCGCCGGCACCGTGCACGACCTCGGTATCGTGCGCGGCGTCCTCGGCTATTCTTACGCCGCCTTCTGGCTCGCGCGCCGGCTGGCGCTGTGGTCGACGTTCAACCAGAACAGGCGCGCGAGCCGGCCCGGCACCGGGCGCGAGATCAGCTGCCTGCTGCTGCGGCGGCTTCGCGACCGCGCGGAGCGCGAGCACATCCGGCTCCTCCTCGTGATGGTCTACGGTAATCTCGACTTTCCCAAGCCGCAGCCGCCGACCGCGCTGGTCGGCGTCGAATGCGCCCGCGGCCTCGGCTACGAGACGATCGACACCTGGGCCGAGTTTGCCGCGATCTACCGGAATGATCTGGCGCGGTTCCGCTCGCTCTACGTCTATCCGAACCAGTGGTCGCACATGTCGGCCGCCGGCAACCGCCTCGTCGCCGAGGCCCTCGCCCGCCGCCTTCGGGAAACCGCCACCGCCGCGCCCGCACGATAAGCACAAATTGTCATTCGGGGGCTCGACCCGCGAATCTCCTCGGATCGCCGGGTCACGCCCGGCGATGACGGCATAGATGCAACGCCACCCAAGTCAGGCGCTGAACCGGGCGCGGTAGTCCTGCGGCGTTGTCGCGAGGAGGCGCAGGAAGCTGCGGCGCAGGGTCTCTTCCGAGCCGAAGCCGCAGCGGTCGGCGACGCGCTTCACCGGCAGGCGCGTGTCGGAGAGCAGGCGGCGCGCCGCCTCGACGCGCAGCCGCTCGACCGCGCGCGCCGGCGTGACGCCCGTCGCCGCGGCATAGCGCCGGTTGAAGCTGCGCTCGCTCATGCCGGCCTGCCGCGCCAGCGCCGGCAGCGACAGGTCGCCGTTCAGGTGCGCCGCCATCCAATCGTGCAGCGCGCCAAAACGGTCCTCCGCGCCTTGCAGCGACAGCATCGAGCTGAACTGAGACTGCCCGCCCGGCCGCTTCAAGAACATGACTAGGTGCCGCGCCACCGCCAGCGTCAACCCGCGGCCGGCATCCTCCTCGACCAGCGCCAGCGCCAGATCGATACCCGCCGTGACGCCGGCCGACGTCCAGACATCGCCGTCGCGCACGAAGATCGGATCTGATTCGACACGGACCGCCGGAAATCGACGCGCCAACTCGGCGCAGTGCACCCAATGCGTGACAGCCCGCTTGCCGTCGAGCAGCCCCGCCGCCGCCAGCAGGAAGGCGCCCGTACAGACCGAGGCGACCCGCCGCGCCGCCGCCGCGCGCTCCCGCACCCAATCGCGCAACGCCGCGTCGCCAGCCGCCGCGTGCACACCGGGTCCGCCGGCGACGAGCAGCGTGTCCACCGGCGCTGTCGGCAGCGGCAGCGGTTCCGTCATCAATCCGAGGCCGGCCGAGGCGGCAATGACCGGAGCATGCGCCGACACGACGCGCGGCGCGTACAATGGTTCACCGCCACGCGCGGTCGCCATGTCGTTGGCGGTCGCCAAGACCTGCAGCGGCCCCGCCACGTCGAGGAGCTGCACCTTTGGATACGCGAGGATCTCGACCGGGCGTAGGTTTGGCGTAAATCGAGGGCTGTCTGGCATTTCCGCCAAAGCCTGCCACTGTAGACTCGATCTGTCCATCACTGTCAAAAGCGAGGCTGGCGCCGATGATCCCGCAAGAGACCCACCTCCAGATCGGTTCGCTGCTGTTCGAAGGGGTAGACCAGATCGACCTGACTGGGCCGTTCGAGGTGTTGTCGCGGCTCCCGAACGCGACCTACCGCATCTTCGGCAAGAGCACGGCGCCGGTGCGCGACATCCGCGGTTTGCGCCTCGTCGCCGACGCCGACCTTGCCGAAGCGCCGCAACTCGACCTGCTCCACGTGCCCGGCGGCTTCGGTCAGGAGGCGCTGATGGACGACGAGGAGGTGCTCGGCTGGGTTCGGCGCCAGGCGGCAGGGTCCTGCTGCGTCTTCTCGGTGTGCACCGGCGCGCTGATCTGCGGCGCCGCCGGCCTTCTGCGCGGCCGCCGCGCCACGACCCACTGGGCCTCGCTGCACCTGCTGCCGTTCTTCGGCGCCACCCCGGTCGACGAGCGCGTTGTCGTGGACGGCAACCTCGTTTCCGCCGCGGGCGTCACGGCAGGGATCGACGGTGCGCTGCGGGTCGCGGCCGAGTTACGCGGCGACGCGACCGCGCAAGGCATCCAACTTCAGATCGCGTATGCGCCCGAGCCGCCGTTCAATAGCGGCACGCCTGAAACCGCCCCGCCGGCCGTGTTGGAAGCGGCCCGCCTCGCCTACCGCGCCACGACCGAAGGCCGCGAACGCACCGCCCGTCGCGTCGCCGCCCGCCTCGGCATCGCGACATAGCATCGGCCCCCATCCTCGGCCGTCGAGCATCGCCGAGCCTTGCGGCTCGGCGATCTTCGACGTATCGCTTGCTGGTCTCCGACCGAGGCATTGGGGGAACGATGAAGGCGATGCTGCTGACCGGGTTCGGCGGGCCGGAAATGCTGCGCTACGGCGATGCGCCGGACCCCGTGGCGGGGCCGGACGATGTCGTCGTCGATGTTCACGCCGCCAGCGTCAACGCCGCCGATTACAAGATGCGGCTCGGGAGCTACAGCGCCCTCACCTTCCCGCACATTCTCGGCCGCGACTTTTCCGGCGTCGTCAGCGCCGTCGGCGCCAATGTCCACGACCTCAAGATCGGCGACGCCGTGTTCGGGGTGACGATCCCCGGCACCGAGGGCGCCTATGCCGAGAAGATCGCGATCAAGGCGGCGATCGTCGCGAAGAAGCCGGCGCGGCTGAGCCATGCCGAGGCGGCGGCGATGGCGCTGACGAGCCTGACCGCGCTGTGGGCGCTCGAAGACACCGCCAAGCTCAAAGCCGGCGAGACGGTCCTGATCCAGGGCGGCGCCGGCGGGGTCGCCGGCTTTGCGATCCAGCTCGCGAAGCACATCGGCGCCACCGTCGTCACCACCGCGAGCGCCGCCAACCACGACTATGTCCGCGGCCTCGGCGCCGACCGCGTCATCGACTACCGCAGCGAGGATTTCACGAAGGCGGCGGACCCATGCGACGTGGTGTTCGATACAGTCGGCGGCGAGGTGCAGGTGCGCTCGTACGAGGTGCTGAAGCCCGGCGGGCGGCTGGTCTGGATCTCCGCCGCACCCGCCGGCTTCAAACCGGGCCGCAGCGACGTGCGGGTATTGCGCCCGAAGGTCGATCGCGACCGAGCTCATCTCGAGCGCATGGTGGCATTGCTCGCTGCAGGCGCGGTCTGGCCGCCGGCCATCACCCGCTATAAGCTCGCCGACGCCGCCGAGGCGCACCGCGTCAGCGAGGGCCGCCACCTGCGGGGCAAGCTCGTGCTGGAAGTGCGCTGACGTTCACCCATCCACCCCAGGAGGAAACCATGGCCGGCAACGCGCAGATGATCATCGAGCTCGACCGCAAGCGCATGACCGCAATGGCGGAAAAGGACGTCCGCACCCTCACCGACGTGATCGCCGACGACCTCGTCTACACCCACTCCTCGGCCCGGCTCGACACCAAGAAGAGCCTGATCGGCAACATGGAATCGGGTTCCACGGTATACACCTCGGTGGTGCCGTCCAACGTCAAGGCGCAGGACCTCGGCGACACGGTGGTGCTGACCGGCGAATGCCGCATCAGCGTGCTGGCGAACGGCAAGCCCAACAGCTTCGGCGTCCGCTTTACCGACGTCTACGCCAACCGCGGCGGCAAATGGCAGATGGTGGCCTGGCAATCCACCCGCCTGCCGGACTAACCACCCGTCGTCCCCGCGGACGCGGGGACCCAGGGCCGCGCATCCGTCGCGTCTCTGGATGCCCGCTTTCGCGGGAATGACGGTCTGAGCGAAAGAGGCGGCGATGAAATTCGGCGTGTTCATTAATGTGCAGCAGCCGCGCTCGGACGATCCCGTGCGCCGCTTCCGCGAAGCGGTCGAGCAGGTGCGCCTCGCGCGTGATGTCGGCTTCGACGCGATCGCCGCCGGCCACCACTACCTGTCACCGCCGTTCCAGTCGCTGCAGAGCCTGCCGCTGCTGGCGCGGCTCGCCGCCGACAGCGGCTCGATGGAATTGTGCCTGTCGGTATTGCTGCTGGCGATGCTGAACCCGGTGCAGGTCGCCGAGGATGTCGCGAGCCTCGACATCATGTCCGAGGGCCGCGTCGTCTTCGGCATCGGCATCGGCTATCGCGACGTCGAGTATGAGGCCTTCGGCATGCGCGCGGCCGAGCGGGTGCCGCGCATGCTGGAGGCGCTCGGCCTGATCAAGCGGCTGTGGACCGAGGAGACGGTGACCCATGAGGGCCAGTTCTTCCGCGTGCACGAGGCGACCTGCACGATCCGTCCGGTGCAGAAGCCCTACCCGCCGATCTGGATCGCCGCCAACGCCGACCCGGCGGTATTGCGCACGGCGCGCCTCGGCTGCCCGTGGTTCATCAACCCGCACGCCGCGCTGCCGACGATCGAGCGGCAGTGGCAGCGCTACAAGCAGGCGCTTGCCGAGGCAGGCCAGCAGATGCCGGCGGCGCGGCCGATCGCGCTCGAACTGCACATCGCTCCGACCCGCGAGGAGGCGATCGAGACCGCGCGGCCGTTCCTCGTCGAGAAATACAACGCCTATGCCGCGTGGGGGCAGGACAAGGTATTGCCGGGCGAGGAAAGCTTCCGCGTCGATTTCGACGAGCTCGCCCGCGACCGCTTCATCCTCGGCACGCCCGAGGACGCCATCGCGCAGATCGAGGAGCGGATCGGCCGGATCGAATCCAACTACTTCATCTTCCGGCTGGCTTGGCCGGGTATGGAGTCGGCGAAGGCTCTGCGCGTCATCGAGCTGCTGGGCCGCCACGTCCTGCCTCACTTCCACCGCAAATACGGCCGCGGCTGAGGTTCGGGGGACACAACCGGTTGGAGGTTCCGGCCGCGGCCGTTTGGATGTATAGCCGTCCGCGATGAATTTGATTACCGAGTCCGGCGCTCTAGCCGGCTTCTGCGCTCGGCAGCGGGATGCCGAGTTCATCACGGTCGATACCGAGTTCATGCGGGAGCGCACCTACTGGCCGATCCTGTGCTTGGTGCAGGTGGCCGGCCCCGAGGAATCGGCGGCGATCGACGCGCTCGCCGAAGGCATCGACCTGACGCCGCTCTTTGCCCTGATGGCCGACGAGCGGGTGCTCAAGGTATTCCACGCGGCGCGGCAGGACCTCGAAATCTTCCACAACCTCGCGGGCGAGGTGCCGAAGCCGCTGTTCGACACGCAGATCGCGGCGATGGTCTGCGGTTTCGGCGACGCCGCCAGCTACGAGCGCCTCGTCGCCAAGCTCGCCGGCACGCCGCTCGACAAATCCTCGCGTTTCACCGACTGGTCGCGCCGGCCGCTGACCGAACGGCAGATCCGCTACGCCCTCGACGACGTGATCCACCTGCGCACGGTCTATCAGCGGCTGTTGCAACGGCTCTCCGCCAACGGCCGCGCCGCGTGGTTCGCCGAGGAGATGGCCGAGCTCGTCGATCCCCGCACCTATCGCGCCGACCCCGCCTTGGCATGGCGCCGGTTTCGCCTGCGCGGCCGGCCCGACCGGCGTTTCCTCGGGGTATTGCGCGAACTCGCGATGTGGCGGGAGGCGGCGGCGCAGCAGCGCAACCTGCCGCGCGGCCGCATCATGCGCGACGAGGCGGTATTGGAGATCGCGGCGCACGCTCCGAAGACGATCGAGGCGCTGGCGCGCACCCGCAGCCTTCCCAAGGGGGTCGCCGAGGGCAAGCTCGGCCAGGAGATTCTCGATGCGGTCGCGCGCGGCGCCGCCAACCCGGTCGCACCGGACGAGGTTCCGGTACGGCCGGAGCCGCCGCCGGGATTGGGGCCGCTGATGGAATTGCTGCGCGTGCTGCTGAAGCAGCGTTGCGAGGACCACGAGGTGGCGCAGAAGCTCGTCGCGTCGGCCGACGATCTCGAAGCCATCGCCGCCGACGACGCGGCGCCGGTGCCGGCATTGTCGGGCTGGCGCTACGACATCTTCGGCCGCGACGCGCTCGATCTGAAGCACGGCCGCCTCGCCCTCACCGCCGGCCGCAACCGCATCGAACTCGTCCCCCTGCCCGAAGGGAACGAGGGATAGCCGCTCGCACGGGATAGCCCCCCACCCTCCCCTCCCCCGCAAGCGGGGGAGGGTCTACGGCTTCTCCCTCCCCCGCAAGCGGGGGAGGGTCGGGGTGGGGGCTACGCCGGGACGGGGCTGCGGCTGGCGCGGCGGCGCAGGCGGACGGGAACGCCGAGCGCGCGCGCCAGCGCGTCGAGGCGGCGCTGCACGATGTCGCCCGCGAACGGCCCCGCCTCCGCCGGCGTCTCCAAGGTCAGGCGTCCGCCCTCCAGCCGCAGCGCTACCTCGTCGAGCAAGCGGAAGGCGCCGCCGCACAGCGTGTAGGCGAGGCGCAGCGCCAACCCCAGCGCCCGGGCGCGGCCGGCGGCGCGGTCGTCGATGAGGATGCTCGTCGCCTCCTTGAGCGGATCGTCGGGGGCGCCGCCATAGCGCGCATGCAACGCGGTGGCGACAAAGACGCGGTCGGCGTGCGCGAGACCGGCCAGCGGCATGCGCAGGCTGCGCGTGAACGCCTGCTCGGCGCGGTAATCCGGATGTTCGGCCCAGCCGATGTCCGCGAGCCAGCAGGTGGCGTGGTGCAGCCGCCGCGCCGGCGCCGAGAGGCCGGGAAACAGCCCCTCGACCCATTCGTGCAGCCGGTCGCCGTCGATGCGCAGACAGCCCTGGCAGCGCGCCATCGCCCGGCAGGCGGCGATCAGCGGATCGGCATCGCGCTCGCCAGCCGGGATCAGGCGATGCGCGTAGCCCTCGCGCAGCCCGAAGGCGGAGAACGTGATCCGGTCCGGCCGCCCCGCCGCGATGAGTCGCCGCAACACCAGGCCGGCCAGCGGCACCAGCTCCAGCCGTTTGCGGTTGATCGTCAGGATGCGTTCGAGCGAGCGCTTGGACTGGCGCCCGATCACGTCGAGGAAACCGTCGGCCTGGCGGCGGGAGATCGTGTACTCGTGGATGATGTGGAGCGGATAACGGCTCTGCTCCATGTGCAGGCGCGCGATCGCGCGCCAAGCCCCGCCGACGAGGTAGAGCGTCTTGCCGGAAGCCGCCTTCAGCACCTCGGTGCGCGCGAGTTCGCGGTCGATCGCCTCGACGACGGACTTGACGGTGTCCCCCGCCTCGGCGAGCCGCAGCGGCCCCAGCGGCAAGGTCACCCCGGAGCCGATGCCGCGGCTGACCGGGATCAGTTCGACGCTGCCGCCGCCGAGATCGCCGACGACGCCGTCGGCGTCGGGGATGCCGGCAAGAACGCCCGTCGCCGAAAGCTGCGCCTCCTCGGCGCCGTCGATAATGCGGACGGGCACGCCGCAGCGGCGTTCGGCCTCGGCGGCGAAGGCCCTGCCGTCGCTCGCCTCGCGCACCGCCGCGGTCGCCAGAATCGCCAGATGGTCGGCCTCGAGCGCCCGCGCCAGCGCGACGAAGCGGTCGAGGTTGGCGAAGGCGAGCGCGATGCCTTCCGGGTGCAAGCGGCCGGTCGCGGCGATGCCGCGGCCAAGGCCGCACATGACCTTCTCGTTGAGCATCTGCAATAACGTCCCACCGACGCGCTCGAACACGACGAGCCGGAGCGAGTTGGAGCCGACGTCGATGACCGCGATGCGCTCGGCCGGAAGGGCCGCGTGTCGATCGGGCATCGGCGCCTTAGCGGGCGACGAGCCGGGCTTGGCCGCGGCGCAACGCGGTGCCGCGGCCGGAGAGGCTGGGGTTGGTCATGAAGTAGGTGTGGGCGGAGAACCCTTCGCCATCGGTCGGCGCGCGCGAATAGGTCCCATCCGGCGCGAGGTTCCAGCTCTGCAGCGTGTCGCGCAAATTGGCGACCATGATCTCGTCCAGCACCTGCCGGTGCACCGTCGTGTTCTCGATCGGCACCAGGGCCTCTACCCGCCCGTCGAAATTGCGCGGCATCCAGTCGGCCGAGCTGATGAACACGAGGGCGCGGTCCGACGGCAGTTTGTTGCCGTTGCCGAAGCAGACGACGCGCCCATGCTCCAAGAACCGGCCGACGATGCTCTTCACCCGGATATTCTCCGACATGCCGGGAACGCCGGGACGCAGGCAGCAGATCCCGCGCACGACGAGGTCGATCTGCACCCCCGCCTGCGAAGCGCGGTAGAGGTGGTCGATCGTTGCCGGATCGACGAGCGCGTTGAGCTTCGCCCAGATGTAGGCGGGCTTGCCGGCCCGCGCGTTCTCGATCTCGGCGTCGATCAGTTCACCGATGCGGTCGCGCAGGTTGATCGGCGCCACCGCGATCTTGCCAAAGCGCTCCGGCCGGGCGTAGCCGGTCATGAAATTGAACAGCCGCGCCGCGTCCTGGCAGAGCACGGGGTCCGAGGTGAAGAAGGACAGGTCGGTGTAAACCTTGGCGGTGTAGGGATGGTAGTTGCCGGTGCCGAAATGGACGTAGGAGCGCAGTTCCCCGCCCTCGCGCCGCACCACCAGCGACACCTTGGCGTGCGTCTTCAGTTGTAGAAAGCCGTAGACGACCTGCACCCCGGCCCGTTCCAGGTCGCGCGCCCAGCGGATGTTGGCCTCTTCGTCGAAGCGCGCCTTCAGCTCGATCAGCGCCGTCACCGACTTGCCGGCCTCCGCCGCCTCGATCAGCGCGCGCACGATCGGGCTGTCGTCGCTGGTGCGGTAGAGGGTCTGCTTGATCGCGGCCACCGCCGGGTCGCGCGCCGCCTGGCGCACGAACTGCACGACCACGTCGAAGCTTTCGTACGGGTGGTGGACGACGATGTCCTTCTGGCGGATCGCCGCGAAGCAGTCGCCGCCGAAGTCGCGGATGCGCTCGGGAAAGCGGGCGTTGTAGGGGGTGAACAGGAGATCGGGCCGCTCGTCGGTAATGAGCCGGCTCAAATCGTTCAGGCCGAGGATGCCCTCGCCGGCGAACAGGTCGCCGGCCTGCACGTCGAGCTTCTCGCCAAGAAAGCCGCGCAGGTCCGGCGGCATCGCCGCATCGACGGCGAGGTTGATGACGTGCCCGCGCCGCCGCCGCTTCAGCGCCGTCTCGAACAGGCGCACGAGGTCTTCCGCCTCCTCCTCTATCTCGACCTCGCTGTCGCGCAGCACGCGGAAGACCCCCTGCGCGACGACCGCGAAGCCGGGAAAGAGATGGTCGAGGAACAGCCCGATCATCTGCTCGACCGGCAGGAAGCGGATGGCGCTGCCGGGCAGCCGCACGAAGCGGTCCACCGACGGCGGGATCAGGATCAGCGCCTGCAGCCGGATGTTGTCGCTGAAGCGTTCGAGCTGGAGCGCGAGGCCGAAGCCGCGGTTGCCGACGAACGGGAACGGGTGCGCCGGGTCCATCGCGAGCGGCGTCAATACCGGGAACAGATCCGCCATGAATCGCTCTTCGAGCCAGGTGCGGTCGCCCGGTTCGAGGTCGGTCGGATCGACCACCGCGATCCCTGCCTCGCCGAGTTCGCGGCGCAATGCCAGCCAGCGCACCTGCTGGTTCTCCATGAGACGGCCGGCGCGCTCCTGGATCGCGTCGAGCTGCTGCGCCGGGGTCAGCCCGTCCTGGCTCAGCGTCTTGATGCCGGCGAGGTGCTGGCCCTTGAGGCCGGCGACGCGCACCATGTAGAACTCGTCGAGGTTGCTCGCCGAGATCGACAGAAAGCGCAGCCGTTCGAGCAACGGGTGGCGCGCGTTCTCGGCCTCGGCCAGCACGCGCTCGTTGAAGGCGAGCCACGACAGCTCGCGGTTGATGAAGCGCTCCGGCGACGGCGGCTCCGCCGCCCGGATCTCGACAACTTGCGCGCTCTTGCTCATCGCAGCCTTCCGCCCATCCCGCGGCCCCCGCCCCCAAACTCTACCCCGCCCCCGCCCCTGTGTCATGGTACCCTGGGGCGGCAGGGAAACCCCGGGCCGCCGCGACAGCTAAGAGCGGCAATTCCCTAAAATTTTTTGGCGAGCCGCGCCGTCACCCCGCCACGACATCCATTTCAATCATCGCCGGCAGCCCCAAAACCCCTCCGATCAGTCCGGGTCACGACAAACCACAAGATGTTGATCAGGTATTGTCGTTGCCGAGCGACCGGCCGGCCAGATGCTCGCGCAGCAGCGCGCGGGCCTCGGCGTCGCCCTGCGGTTCCCGCTGCGCTTCGATGTTGCGTTCCTTCGCGGCGGCAAGATCGAGAATGTGATCGGATGACTGGATGCGGCCGGCTGCCTCCAACTCGTGCAGCAGATCGCCGGTCGATAGCGCGGTCACCCGCTCCGGCAACCCGCGCACGAACCGGCGACGACGCACATCGTTGTCCTCGTAGAGCAGGATCGCCGTGGTATCCGGGTCTTCCGCAATCGCGGCGTTGAGCACTTCCAGCGCGGCGCGCTCGCCGCGACCGCGCGAACGGGTTCGCGGATTGATCGCCCGCAACGCCTGAAATTCCGCAAAGGTCGTCGTCGGCATAATCTCGACCTGGCCACGATGCCGTCGCGCCCAAGCGACGATCTCCTCCGAGCCGAGCTTGGCAAAATCCTGGGTCACTTCCAGATACACCATGTCGGGAATGATGACCGGCACGCCCGGCATGGTCAGGCACTCAAGCGCTTCGCCGGCGGCCAGCGTGATCAGCGGTGACGCGTCGGTGACGATCAAACCAAGACGACGCATCATTGCGCCGCCTTGAGCGCCTCGCGGATGATTGCGCGCCCGCGTTCGCGCGCTTCACGGTTCGGCCCTTCCATTGGCGCCACCGGTGGGCGCAGGCCGAGCCGGCCGAGGGCGGCCAGGACATCAACATAGTTGTCGATGCCGCGTTCGCGCACCGCCGACCAGGTGATTTCGCCAGCCGCATATTGGCGGATCAGCTTTTCCTTCTCGCTCTCGGTCATAATATACCTCTCCTATATGTAAAATATCATATTTCGCACCGGGTCAGCAACCGGCGCTGTGCCGCCGGGCGGGGCCTCATTGCCGGGAGTAACCGAGGTCGGCCGCGACAGGGAGGGGCGGCGGCATGACTTACCTACGGCCGCAGAGAATACTTCGATATTCCCGCGTTTACGGGCTATTCGCGCCTCACCTGTTTCAATTCGTAAAATTGGTCACGCAAGACTTCGCAGCCCGAAGGCAGAGCATCTACGATAGCCTCGGTATTCGGATCACCCGCATATTCGACTTCCTTAGCGCAGCGCCATGCGTCGTCGGTCAACAAAGCCTCGGCTTCCAAGACGGCTTGGCGCGCGCTGCGAGCTTCAACTTCGTATACCACCCGCATCACCGGGAACAGATGCACTCGATACGTCGCCATGCTCTCTGTTCCCGGTCTCGATGACTGACGAACATTTATGCCGTCTCGAGCACCGATGCGGCTGGTTGAGAGCTTGCCATTTCCTCAGAGGGAAGCCTCGCCTGAACCCGCGAGCGCAAGCCAATTTCTGCCCGCACCAAGTCTGCAGCGCGCGAGATGGGATTCGCCGACTGCAAAATACGAAGACCGGCCTGGTCTGGCTGACCTTTCCGCTTTACTGTGTGCGGCACGACCACATTGTCTTGCCAGATCGGAGCGTTCTTCTGCCAGTTTATTCGGGCGAGCCGATCCGCAAACATCTCCCACTCATCCGGGTGCTCTTTAAAGAGGTCGTGCCCGATGCGGCCAAGAATCACCAAGCCAGTTGCACTGACGCAAACGTAACCGCCACCTGCTTTTTCGTCGTCTCGAATCTCAGCGACTTTGCTGACCGGCTCATCCGGTTCAAGTTCTGAGAGCGACCGCAAAACAGGAATCGCCTTCGTCACTCGGTTGATGTAGGAGACCGCCTTGTCCATCTCCCGGTCAAACTTCTCGTTTGTCGAGAGCAACTGCTGCGCTCGCTTCTCGAATTCCTCATCAGCCAACTGCCAGGAGCCGGTGAGAAATTCTTTGAGAAATGACCTTATCTGATTTGCCGTGTAAAGTTTGGTACTGTTCTTACCGGCTGTCTTAGTCGCCGGCTCGATGCGGCCGCGCAGGAGGGGGCAATTCCGCTCTAACTTGGGAATCAAGCGATTGGCGGGATTACGGGTATCGAACATCGCCAACAAACTGGGCGGTAGCGTCTTTGCCTTAGACGCATCAGCAAAATCTTGATGTATCTGGTCGATTTCAGTTTCGTTCGTAATAATAACAGCGACCGCTTGCCGAGCGAGTTCAAGCTGATCGTCCTCAGGCAGCGATTCGATCAGGCGAGTGATTGCCTCCTGACGATGTTGCCCGTCCGTAATTGACACCTTTGCCGATCTCGGCAAAATTAGGTAGCCTTGCCTTAAATCTGCTACTCCGCCCCGTCCAACGACAACTAAATTCAATTCTTGGCTAGCATTTAATGCAAGAGCACCGAAGACATATTTGCCGCGCAGGCTATTTTTTACATAGTCCGCTATCTCAGCAATATGAGCGGAATCTTTCGGCCGATTGGTAGCAGATACAATGCTATCCAGTGATGCTCCCTTCCTAGCCGACTCCGAGTAGAGTGTACGCGCGATCAAACCGAAGCGGATCGCTCCGACGGCTTGATAGCGGGAACCCTGCCGGTATACCGTCACCGGGATGGATTCCGCATCCATGCTGGACGCCATATCCATCGCGATTTCCCGGGCCTCGGACGTTGTATCTGCCGACCAAACGTTGAAGTTGCCAATCCGCTCCGGCCTCATATCGCCCCCTCACGCTTAATCGTCGCCCGTATGGGCGGTGCTTACGGACATTATCGTCAGTAATTCTGCTTGTCAAACGCCGAATTTGGACATAAACGAGGCGTCCTAGGACGCAACCACATTCGGGAAATCGGAATGATTCAGGCGGGTATCGTGGGGATCGGGCGGTGGGGGCGCACGATCGTCAATAATGTGCAGGGCAAGAGCGACAAGATTCGCTTCGTCGCCGGGCACACGCGCACCCGCGCCAAGGCGGAAGGTTTCTGTGCCGAGCACGGCATCCGGCTGGCCGACAGCCTCGACGCGATCCTCGCCGATCCCGAAATCGAGGTCGTCGTCTATGCGACGCCGCACAGCGAGCACGGGGCGCAGGTCGAGCGCACCGCCGCCGCCGGCAAGCACGTCTTCATGGAGAAGCCGTTCACCCTCGACCTCGCCAGCGCCGAGCGCGCGCTCGACGCGGCGGCGCGCGCTGGGGTCAAGGTCGGCGTCGCCTACCCGCGCCGCTTTCACCCCAACATGAAACTGCTGAAGGCGCGCCTCGATGAGGGCGCGCTCGGCACCCTCGCGCATTGCTACGGCGAGCAGAATACGCCGGCCGGGCTGCTGATGGAGCCGCGATCGTGGCGAGCGACGGCGGCGGAGGCGCCGGCCGGCGGCATGACGGCGCTGGGGGTGCACAACGTCGATGCGATGATCCACCTGCTCGGCCGCATCGATGAGGTCTATGCGATGAGCCTGCGCCGCGCCGTCGCCTACGACGCCGAGGACACGACCAGCGTCATGTTCGGCCTCGCCAACGGCATGTCGGCGACTCTCGTCTGCTCGCTGGTGACGGCGGTCAGCTACCGCCTCGCCGTGTTCGGCACGAAGGGCTGCGGCGAGCTGGTGACCCCGAACCTCGATTTCCGCTTCACCCCGGCGCCGACCGCGCCGCCGGCCGGCCGCTATACCGCTTCCGCGCCGGAAATCGTCGAGCATCCCGGCTTCAACGGCCAGCTCGCCGAGCTCGACGCCTTCGCCGCGGCGATCGGCGGCGGCGAGCCTTACCCGATCCCGCCCGAGCAGATTTTGCACGGCGTCGCCGTATTCGAGGCTATCGTCCGCTCCGCCGCGGGGCACCGGCCGGTCAAGGTCGCGCGCGGCTAGCCCAGGAGGAAACGCAGATGCCGGTAACCGTGCTCTACCCCGAGGCCCGCCAGCAGCCCGACGCGCTCGAACGCGGGGTGTTCGGCGCCGACGTGCGCATCGTCAAGCGCGACACCGGGGCGCTGTCGGAACTGCCGGACGCCGACTGCGCCGAGGCCGACGGGTTGATGATCATGGGTTTCGCGGTCGGCGCCGACGACCTCCGGCGCTTTTCGCGGCTGCGCTGCATCGTGCGCATGGGGGTCGGCTACGACAAGCTCGACCGGCAGGCGGCGGCGGCGCGCAACATCCTGATCTGCAACGTCCCCGACTACGGCACGACGGAGGTCGCCGACCACGCGATCGCGCTCGTCCTGGCGCTGCGGCGCGGCCTCCTGCTGCACCACGAATTGCAGCGCAAGGACCCGCCGGCGCCGTGGCGCTCGTTCCAGCACCCGCTGATCGAGCGGCTCGGCACGCAGACCTTCGGCATCGTCGGCCTCGGCCGCATCGGCACGGCGGTGGCGCTCCGCGCCAAGGCGTTTCATTTCCGCGTCGTGTTCTACGACCCGAAGCACCCGAACGGCCATGAGCTGGGCCTCGGCATCGAGCGGGCGGGGACGCTCGAAGACCTGCTGCGCCAGAGCAACGTGCTGTCGATCCACACGCCGCTGACGATCGAGACGCGCGGCATGCTCGGCTTCGAGCAGCTGTCGCTGCTGCCGAAGGGAGCCGTCGTCGTCAACGACGCGCGCGGCCCGATCCTCGACCTCGACGGGCTGTACCGGCTGATGAAGGACGGCCACATCGCCGGCGCCGGCCTCGACGTACTGCCGCAGGAGCCGCCGGTCGAACCGATCCCGGAATTGCTGCGCGCCTATCGCGCGAGGGAGGAGTGGCTCGAAGGCCGGCTCGTCGTGACGCCGCACTCGGCGTGGCTGACGCCGCAATCGTGGGTCGACACGCGCCGCAAGTCGGCCGAGACGATGCGCGCGGCGCTGCTGACCAACCGGCCGCAGAACGTCATCACGCCGGACATGTTTTAAACGAAACGAGGCGGACCTCGTCCCCGGCCAGTGTCCTGATTGCGAAGCTGATGAGGTTCCACCCGCTCATTGTTGTCGTCATGCCGGCGAAGGCCGGCATCCACGGTCCAGCAATCGCGTGGCTGCGGGGTGGGTCCCGGCCTGCGCCGGGACGACGAAGAGAAGCGCGGTGATCGGCGAAACTTCGGGATCAGGACGCTAGGGAGGAATGCCATGCCCGTGCTGCATCTGCTGCGGCACGCCAAGGCGGTGCGCGACGACGATTTCGACGACCGCGAGCGGCCGCTGAGCCGGCGCGGCCGCGAGACGGCGCGGCTCATGGCGAGGCACCTGCCGCAGGCGCTCGGCGCCATCGACGTCGTGCTGTGTTCCGCCGCGCTGCGCACGCGCCAGACGATGGAGCTGGCGCTGGCGGGATATGCGCCGGCGCCGCGCACGCTCATCGAGGAGGCCCTCTACCTGGCCAGCGACGCCACCCTGCTGCGCCGCCTGCGGCGGCTGGCGCAGGGCGACGACAAGGTGCTGGTGATCGGCCACAACCCGGGCCTGCACGAGCTGGCGCTGCGCCTCGCGCAGAGCGACGCGCCGCACTATGCCACGCTCGCCGCGGGCAAGTTCCCGACCTTGGCGCTCGTCACCTTCCGCATCGACGGCGGATGGGCCGGCCTCGGCGACAACCGCCACCCGATCCTCGGCTATGCGACCCCCAAATCGTTCGGCGGCTCGGAGGCTTGAGACCCGCCGTCGCCGAGGAGAGCGCGAGCCAACCTGACGGTGACCGGAACGCCGCGGCTGAGCGCGAGCCGGTCGAGCGCCGCCGCGACATCCGCCGCCGCCGCCAGCGAGCGTTCCATGCGGCGGAGCAGGTAGCGCACCACTTCTGGGCGCACGACCAGCTGGCGGTCGGCGAAATGCTTGACGAGGACGGCGCCGAGGAGATCGTCGTCAGGCGGCTCGATGCCCACCGCCCACGCGGCGCGCAACCGCGACGCGAGGTCGGGCAGCGCGATCGGCCAGGACGAAGGCGCGGCGCGGCACGTCAGCAGGAGGCCCACCCCCCGCTCGCGGCAGGCGTTGTAGAGATGCAGCAGCGCCTCCTCGGGCGCCTCTTCCGCATCGTCCACCGCCAGCGCCGGCGCGCCATCCTCGCGCCAGTCGCCGCTGCCCGCCTCGGCAAGCGCCCCCCCTGGGACGATCCTCGCGGCCGCCCGCTCCCGCCAGATATGGGCGAGATGCGTCTTGCCCGATCCCGCCGGGCCGTGCAGCACTAGAACCCGCTGCGGCCAGTTCGGCCAGCGCTCGACCGCGGCGAGGGCGGCGGCGTTGCCCGCCGACACCATGAAGTCCGCCCGCCCGAACGCCGCCGGGTGCCGCAGGTCGAGCGTAAGCTGGGTCATTCGACCGGCGTGAGGCCGCGCACCGGCTCGGCCTGGCGCGGGTCGTATACGGCGCTCTGGCGGTAGCGCAGCAGCGCGAAGCGCGCGAGCACGCCGATCACCGCCGCGGCCGGCACCGCCACGAGAACGCCGACGAACCCGAACAGCGTGCCGCCGGCCAGCAATGCGAAGATTACCCACACCGGGTGCAGATGGATGCGTTCGCCGATCAGCTTCGGCGTCAGGATGTTCGCTTCCATCGTCTGGCCGAACAGGAAGATGCCGCAGACGATGAGCACCGGCGTCCAGGTGCCGTACTGCACCGCCGCCAGGCTCACCGAGAGCAGAAAGCCGATCGACACGCCGACGATCGGCACGATTGCCAGCACCCCGACCAATAGCCCCACCGCCGCGCCCGACTGGATATGCGCGAGCGAGAGTGCGGTCGCGTAGTAGCAGGCGAGGATGACGCACACGATCGCCTGGCCGTGGACGTACCCGACGAGGGTGTCGCTGACCGCCCTCGCCTGCTCGCGGATCGTCCCGAGCGAGCCGCGCGGCATGTAGAAATCGACCGTCGCGACGAGCCGGTCCCAGTCGCGCAGCAGCAGGAAGGCGACGATCGGGGTCACGATCAGCAGCGACAGGATGTTGAGGATCGCGATGCTGCTCGTGAGCACGCTCTGGAACATGCTGGCGAACCAGGTGACGGCCTCGCCGAGCTTGCCGCTGACGACGTCGCGGAGCTTGTCCATTTCCGGCGCCGGCAGACGCTTTTCGAGGATCGCGATCAAATTGTTAACCTGGTCGCGCAGCCAGTGCGCGAGATCGGGCAGATGCCCGATCAGCACGACGAGCTGGCCCTGCACCAGCGGCACCAGCAGCGACAGGATCGCCGCGACGACGAGCAGAAAGGCCGCGAGCACGAGCAGACTGGCGACGCCGCGCCAGATGCCCCAACGCTCCAGCACCGCCACCGCCGGCGCCAGGATGTAGGCGATCGCAAAGCTGACCGCGAACGGCATGACGATGGCGCTCAGCTGGCCGAGCGCGAAGAGCACCAGCAGGACGGCCGCGACCCAGAACAGGATGCGGACGGCGCGCGCGCTCACAGCGGCTGCTCCGAACGCGCGAAGATGCGCGCCCAGCGAACGAGGTAGGCGAGGCCCGAGAGGCCGGTCGTCACGGCCGTCAGGTCGATCAAGATCGTCGTCAGCAGCCGCGCGTCGGCGCCGAGCCCGAGCCGCGCCAGCACGAACCCAACCAGGAACGCCTGCAGCAGGGTATTGAGCTTGCTGATAAACAGCGGGTCGAAGCGCTCCGGCGCCGACAGCAGGTGAATGAGCACGAAGCCGCCGACGATCATCGCGTCGCGGAACACGACGAGGATGACGAGCCAGTTCGGCAGCTCACCCATCGTGCCGAGCGCGATGTAGACGGCGACCAGCAGAGACTTGTCCGCGATCGGGTCGAGCAAGGCGCCGAGGCGGGTGCGGCGGTCGAAGCGCTTGGCGATGAAGCCGTCGAGCGCGTCGGTGAGGCCGGCGCCGGCGAATACCCAGAACGCGACGCCGTAGCGTCCGCCGAGTATGAGCCACGTGATCAGCGGCACCGACAGCAGCCGCGCCAGCGTGATCAGGTTCGGGAGGTTGAGCCCGAGCCGCGTCACGGCTGCGTCTCCGTCCTCAGTTCGACGCCGCGCCGGTGCGCGCGAGCCGCCATGCCGGATCGCCCCGGACCAGGTCGAGGCTGATCCCCGCGAGGCTCGCCTTCAACTGATCGATGCTTCCGACATAGGCGATCTGGACCGTCGCCTCCTGGCGGTTCAGCGACATCAGCTCGACGCTGCGGATCGCGCTCACCCCCGCCAACCGGTCGCGGATGCCCAACCAATCCTGGAGGCTGTTGATTGCGATGACGGCGACCAGGCTGCCCTGCTGGTCGTACCGGCCGGGCGCGTTCTTCGCGATCGCCGTTTCGATATCCGCCGCGGTCGCATCCGCGACGCGTTTCATGAACTCGTTCCTGCCCTCGTCGGCATCGGCATCGAGAGACTTCGACTGGCTGTCGACAAGCTGGCCGAGGTGGTAGCGCTTGGTCTCGACATCGGCGCCGACGAGGTCGCTGCCGTCGAGCCGGGCCGTCGCAACCGCGACGACAACGTCCTCCGCCCCGTTCTTGCGGGCGATCGCGGTCAGCGCGGCGGCGTCGCCGGAGCGGGCGCGCTCGCCGTCGATAGCGGTCGCATCCTCGGCGTCGCCGCTCGGTACGACGAGGCGCGGGCCGCCACCCGGCGCCGCCGGGCGCTGCGCCCACGCCTGCCGCCACCGGTTGGGCTCCTGCCACAGCGCCACGCGATTGCCGACGACGTAAACCGGCAGCACGACGACAGGCTTCGCACCGGCCTCCGCCGTCGGCTTGGCGGGAGTTTCCCCGGGCGTGAGGCCGGCGGTTCGCAGTACTCGGCGCACCTCGCTCGGTTTGAAGTGGTAGGTGTAGTCGGCGAAATAGCGCACCGCCGACATATGCTCGTTGGCGACCTCGAAGCTGGCGACCATTGCACCGATCGCCTTGTCGTCGAGCTTGGGCAGCTTGCCCGCTTCAACGCCGCCGCCCGCAAGCCGCGTCAATACCGCGATCAGCGCCTGGCGCTGGCCGTCCACGCGCGCCTGGTCGCGCGCCTGCGCGACGTTGGCGGCGGTGGCATCGACGCGCACCGTCGCGGAATAGGGGTCATCCTCGCCATGGGCCGGCACCGCCGGCACCGCGGCAATCAGCAGCAGGAGCGCCCAGAACGCGCCGCCGAGGCGGCGCCTGAGCCGGTTAGCCGCCAGCGCCGAATCGAGCGGCAAGCGCATTGAAAATCCGTCCCGTCCTCGTATCCTCGCCGCCTCGATCACGGCCTAGCGGTCATACCGCAGTTTGGGCGCGGATGCCATCGACAGCCGGAAGCGGGCCGCCCTCCAGGACCCGGGTCGGCGTCTTCATCTCGGGGCGCGGCTCGAACCTGCGTGCCCTGATCGAGGCGAGCGCCGCGCCGCATTACCCCGCCGAGATCGTCCTGGTCGTCAGCAACCGTGGCGACGCGGCGGGCCTCGAATGGGCGCGGCGGGCCGGCATTCCTGCCGTCGTCATCGCCGAGTCAGACCGCGGCAGATTCGCCGCCGCCGCGGAGCAGGCCCTGCGCGAACACGCGGTCGGCCTCGTCGCGCTCGCCGGCTTCATGCGCATCCTCGACACCGGCTTCGTCGACGGTTGGCGCGACCGGCTCCTCAACATCCATCCCTCGCTGCTGCCGGCATTTCCGGGATTGCACCCGCAGCGCCAGGCGCTCGCGGCCGGCGTCCGCTTCGCGGGCTGCACCGTGCATTTCGTGCGGCCGGAGATGGACAGCGGACCGATCATCGCGCAAGCAGTCGTGCCGGTTCATGACGGCGACGACGAGGAGCGCCTCTCCGCCCGCATCCTCTCGGCCGAGCACCGCCTCTACCCGCTGGCGCTGCGGCTCGTTGCCGAGGGACGGTTGCGGATCGACGGCAGCCGGGTCGTCGTCGCGGGCGGCGAGGCGCCGGCCGGAATCCTGCTGAACCCGCGCGAGGCGCTTGTCGGAACCGACAGTTAGGCTATACAGGCGAGGCGAGACGGACAGTGCAAGGCAAGACGATGACGACGATGGATCCAGAGGTCGAACGGCACCGGCGCGGCTGGATCGCCTTTACAAACTTCATCAAGATCATGCTCGCCGCGATCGTGATCACGCTGATCCTGCTCGCCATCTTCCTGCTGTAGCCGGGAACCGCAATCTGCGCTTCGGCGCGGAGATCCTCGTCGGAATCTCCCCAAATCTGCCCCGACGCCGGCGCGCGCGAAGCCGCGTGCTATGATGCCCGGGCGTTCGCTGTCCGGGGTTGAAACATGAACGACCTGGCCCCCCTGCCCTACTCCGATGCGCAGCTCCGCTCGATCCTGGAGCGCGTCAGGACCATTGCGATGGTCGGCGCCTCGTCGAACTGGAACCGGCCGTCCTACTTCGTAATGAAATACCTGCAAGGGAAAGGCTACCGCGTGATCCCGGTCAATCCGGGCATTGCCGGCCAGGAACTGCTCGGCGAAAAGGTCTATGCCTCGCTGCGCGACATCCCCGACAAGATCGACATGGTGGATGTCTTCCGCGCTGCCCGAGAGGCGCCGAAGATCGTGGAGGACGCGATCGCGATTGGCGCCAAGGTGCTGTGGATGCAGCTCGGCATCCGCAACGACGAGGCGGCGGCCAAGGGCGAGGCGGCCGGCCTCGAAGTCATTATGAACCGCTGCCCGAAGATCGAGTTCGGCCGGCTCGGCGGCGAATTGTCGTGGAGCGGCGTCAATTCCGGCATCGTGCAGAACCGTGCGCCGCAGGCGCCGAAGCAGCGGCGCGCCCGCAAAACCTCGACGCCCTCCGCCAACCGCACCTACGGCTTCGAGACCCTGGCAATCCACGCCGGCGCTGCGCCCGACCCGACCACCGGCGCGCGCTCGACCCCGATCTACCAGACCACCGCCTACGTCTTCGACGACGTCGATCACGCCGCCTCGCTCTTCAACCTGCACAATTTCGGTTACATCTACTCGCGCCTCACCAACCCGACCGTGGCGGTGTTGGAGGAGCGCGTCGCGAGCCTCGAAGGCGGCCGCGCCGCGGTCGCCGCAGCCTCGGGCCACGCGGCCCAGTTCCTCGTTTTCTTCACCTTGATGGAGCCGGGCGACGAATTTGTCGCCTCGCGCAACCTCTACGGCGGCTCCCTGACCCAGTTCGGCCTGTCGTTCAAGAAGCTGGGCTGGACCTGCCATTTCGTCGATCCGAGCGACCCCGACAATTTCCGCAAGGCGCTGACCCCGCGCTGCAAGGCCATCTTTATCGAGAACCTCGCCAATCCGGGCGGCATCATCGTCGACATCGAAAAGGTCGCGGCCATCGCGCACGCGGCCGGCATCCCGCTCGTCGTCGATAACACATTGGCGACCCCCTACCTCTGCCGCCCGATCGACTGGGGCGCCGACATCGTCTGCCATTCGACGACGAAGTTTCTCGGCGGCCACGGCCATGCGCTCGGCGGCATCGTCGTCGAGAGCGGCCGCTTCGACTGGTCGCAAGGCAACCGTTTCCCGTCATTGACCGAGCCGGAGCCGGCCTATCACGGCCTCAAATTTTTCGAGAATTTCGGCGACTTCGCCTTCACGACGAAGGCGCGGGCGGTGGCGCTGCGCGATTTCGGCCCGACCCAGGCGCCGATGAACGCATTTCTGACGATTACCGGCATCGAGACCCTGCCGGTGCGCATGGACCGCCATGTCGAGAATGCGCAGAAGGTCGCCGAGTTCCTCGCGGTGCATCCGCAGGTCGCCTGGGTGTCTTATGCCGGCCTGAAGGACAGCCCCTACCGCGCGCTGGCGCAGAAGTATTTTCCGAAGGGCCCGGGCGCCGTGTTCACCTTCGGCGTCAAGGGCGGCTACGACGCCGGCGTGAAGCTCGTCGAGACCGTGCGGCTGTTCTCGCATCTCGCCAATATCGGCGATACCCGCAGCCTGATCCTGCACCCGGCCTCGACGACGCATCGCCAGCTTACCGACGAGCAGCGCGCCGCGGCCGGCGCCGGCGACGACGTGATCCGCCTGTCGATCGGCCTCGAAACCGCCGACGACCTGATCCGCGACCTCGACGAGGCGCTCGCCGGCTGA
>Ga0070739_10002188_pt1 | contig 26912 bp, 26 predicted proteins | sample Coa_R1_7_FD_66445 | JGI IMG/M metagenome (GOLD analysis project Ga0070739, IMG submission 66445) | Surface soil microbial communities from Centralia Pennsylvania, which are recovering from an underground coalmine fire - Coalmine... | ecosystem: Environmental > Terrestrial > Soil > Unclassified ...
TCAGCGCCTATCCCAAGGAGGTGACGGCCCAGATGGTATACAACTTTCTGCGCGGCGGGGCGGCGATTAATGTCCTCGCCAGACAGATCGGGGCCGATGTCCGCGTGATCGACATGGGGGTCGATCACGACTTTGGAAAATTACCGGACCTGATCGGCCGAAAGGTCGCGCGCGGAACGCGAAACATGAAAAAGGGCACCGCCATGTCTCGACGGAAAGCCCTCTCCGCGGTGGCCGTCGGCTGCGAGCTCGCCGAGGAAGAGGCCCGGCGCGGGACCCTTCTTCTGGGAACCGGCGAGATGGGGATCGGCAATACCACCGCGAGCAGCGCGATTACGGCGCTCTTGACCGGCGCCTCGGTGGAGGCGGTGACCGGACGGGGAACCGGGATCGACGAGCCGACGCTCCGGCTAAAGCGGGCGGTTATTCAAGAAGCGCTTCGGGTCAATCGGCCGAATCCGCACGATCCAATCGATGTCCTCGCGAAGGTGGGGGGCTATGAGATCGGGGGAATCGTCGGTCTGATCCTGGGGGCGGCGGCGCATCGGATCCCGGTTGTCATTGACGGTTTTATTTCAACCGCGGCGGCGCTGATCGCAGTGGCGATCGCGCCGGAGGTGAAGAAATATCTGATCAGCGCCCACCGCTCCGCGGAGTCGGGCCATCGAATCGCATTATCGACGCTGGGTCTCGATCCGCTGCTCGATTTGAAGATGCGCTTGGGAGAGGGGACCGGCGCCGCATTGGGGATGGGCCTGGTGGAGAGTGCCATTCGCATTCTCACCGAAATGGCGACGTTCGATGAAGCGTGTGTTTCAGAGAAAGGGTGAGGCGAAGGATGCGAGATTTCTTCACCGCCGTCTCGGTGCTCACCGTCTTCCCGGTGAATCGACATTCCGCTTCCTCGACGGCGTTGGCTTCTTCCGCTTTTTATTTTCCGCTCGTCGGATTCTTCGTCGGATTCGCGCTGGCGGGAGCGGTTGGACTGCTTCGACCGCTCCTTCCGCCGGGACCGTTGGCGGCATTGGCGGTTGTTTTCCAAATGGTGATCACCGGAGGGTTTCATCTCGACGGCCTCGCCGATCTCTGCGACGGCCTCGCGGCCGGCGGCGACCGGGCGCGGATTCTCTCCGTCATGAAGGACAGCCGGATCGGCGCTTTCAGCGTGATGGGATTGGTCGCCATCTTGCTCTTGAAATACACCCTCTTTTATGAGGTAATTGCGAGAGGCTCGGTTCAGGCTTTTTTGATCATGGGAACGGTCAGCCGCTGGGCGATGATGCTGGCTGCGACGCTTGGACGCTATGCGAGGGAAGAGGGGACGGCCAAGCCGTTTATCGGAAAGATCGGCTGGGGGCAATGCGCGGCCAGCTCGGTCTTGGCGCTGCTCCTCGTGGGAGCGATCGGACGCATCCCCGGATTACTTTCTTTTTTGATTGTTTTTCCGACGGTGCTCCTTTTAAACCGTCTGCTCGAAGCGAAAATCGGCGGATGGACAGGGGATGCGCTCGGGACATTGAATGAGATCAGCGAGGTGCTGGTACTTTTTCTCATGGTTGCGCTCTCCCCTTCTTTAGAGGGAGTCCTCCCGGCGCCCGGCGCGTAAACCTCTTTTGGAACGGAGGGATTGAAATGCGGATTGTGTCGTTTCTCCCAAGCGCGACCGAAATGGTCTATGCGCTCGGTTTGGGAGAGCAGTTGGTCGGCGTCACGCACGAGTGCGACTATCCGGCGGAGGCGCGATCCAAGCCGGTGGTCGTCCGATCAGCGATTGAAATGAAGGGGTTGACCTCGCAACAGGTTGATGAAGCGGTCAGCCGGATGATGAAAGCGGGGCAGAGCCTCTATGTCGTCGATGAGACTCTTTTAAAAGAGCTGGCGCCCGACCTGATCATCACCCAAGATCTCTGTCAGGTCTGCGCTCCATCGGGGAACGAAGTCGGCCGGGTGGTGAAGTTTTTATCGACGCCGCCGAAAATTCTCTGGATGACTCCGAAGCGTTTGGAAGAAATTTTTGAGAACATTCGCGCGCTGGGAGAAGCGACCGGTCGGACCGAGACCGCATCGGAATTATTGCGGGGTCTGAATGGACGGGTCGAAATGATTTCAAAGAAGGTGGCCGGATTGGAGCGCCGCCCCCGCGTCTTCTGTATGGAGTGGCTCTCGCCCCCTTATAATGCCGGTCACTGGATGCCGGAGTTGGTCGAGCGGGCGGGAGGAATCGATGCGCTGGCGCAGAAGGGAAAAGATTCGACCCGCGTCGCTTGGGAGGAGATTCTCGATTACGATCCGGAGGTGCTGGTCCTCTCCCCCTGCGGCTTTAACTTGAAAGAGGTCCTTCATCAGGTCGCTCTGTTGACCCGCTATCCCGATTGGGAGCGGCTCTCGGCGGTGAGGGCGGGGCGGGTCTATGCGGTCGATGCCAACAGCTACTTCGCCCGGCCCGGCCCCCGCGTCGTCGACGGCCTCGCGCTGCTCGCCGCGCTGATCCATCCGGAGGAATTCGACTGGACCGGTCCGACCGACGCCTATCAACCGCTCGATCTGGAGCGCCTCAGGAGGGTTTCTGTTGACGCTTGAAAAGCGACCGTTTCCCCGGTTGGTCATCGCCGGAACCCACAGCGGCGTCGGAAAGACAACCGTCGTCTTGGCGATCACCGCGGCCCTTCGCCGGCGAGGTCTTCGGGTTGCGCCGTTTAAAGTCGGCCCAGATTACCTCGACCCGCTTCAGCACCGCCGCTTGACAGGAAGGGTCTGTCGAAATCTCGACGGCTGGATGCTCTCGCGCGCGGCAAACCTCCGCTCTTTTACGGAGGGATGCGCCGGCGCCGATATTGCTTTGATCGAAGGGATGATGGGGCTGTTCGACGGTCGGGAGACAAGCGGAGAGGCGGCGAGCACGGCCGAGATGGCGAAGTGGCTTTCGTCGCCGGTGATCTTGGTCGCAGACCCGACCGGGATGGCGCGCAGCCTCGGCGCGCTGCTCCAGGGATTCCGCTCGTTCGATCCGGCGCTCTCACTCTCCGGGGTTGTTTTTAATCGCGTGGGAAGCGAAGGGCATCTTCGATGGCTTCAATCGGTCGCGCAACCGTATCTCACATCGTTCGGTGGACTTCCGCTAGAGGCCGAAATTAAGATTCCGGAGCGCCATCTCGGTCTGGTCCATCCAGGTCAGGCCGGACTTTCCGAGGAGGTCATCGACCGCCTCGCAGAATTGGTCGAGGCGTTTCTTGATCTCGATCGGTTGATCGAGCTTGCTCGCTCGGCCGCGCCGCTTGAGACGGCGCCCACACTAACCACACCGATGCCGCGGCGCTGCCGGATCGCCGTCGCCCAGGATGAGGCGTTTCATTTCTATTATCCCGACAATCTGGCGCTGCTTGAAGCAGAAGGGGCGGAGCTTGTTTTCTTCTCCCCGATTCATGATGAAGTGCTCCCCGACGCGGTTCACGGCCTCTACCTCGGAGGAGGTTATCCCGAACTATATGCGGCGCCCCTTTCCGAGAACCGGTCGATGCGAAGCGCAATCAAAGCATTCGCGGAGGCAGGCGGGCCGGTCTATGCGGAATGCGGCGGGATGATCTACCTCACCCGCGAGCTCCGCCTCGTCTCCAACGAACGGTTTGAGATGGTGGGGCTTCTTCCAGGATCGATCCGGATGGAGGCGCGATTGTCGGCGATTGGATATGTTGAGGTGGAGTTGGCGGAAGAGAGCCCTCTTCTCGGCCGCGGCGAGCGGGCGCGGGGGCACACGTTTCACTGTTCCCGGTGGGAAGAGGAACCGCCGAAGGGGGGAGAGGTAAAGCGGGTCTACCGCGTCTTGCAAGAAGGTCCGGCGCGGCGGGAGGGATATCTCTTCCGGAATCTGCTGGCCAGCTACTTCCACCTCCATTTTGGTTCCAACCCACAGACGGCCGCGACCTTCATGGCGTCGTGTGTCCGGTGGAAGGAAGTCGATTCTTTAAAGGCGCTGTGCTGATTTCCGACGCCGCAGAGGAGGAAAGAGATGCCGAGGATCACGAAAGTCTACACGAAGACCGGGGATGACGGGACGACCGGGCTCGGAAGCCGGCAGCGGGTTCCGAAGGATTCGGCACGGATCGAGGCGTATGGGACGGTCGATGAGCTCAACTCTCAAATTGGCGTCGCCGTCTCCGCCGGCCTCGATCCGCTCTTGACCGAGATGTTCGCCCCGATTCAGAACGACCTTTTTCATCTCGGCTCCGACCTCTGCATCCCGGAAGAGGAGAAGACCCGGCTGAAGGTGCCGAAGATCGAGCAGCGCCATGTCGATGCGCTGGAGCGGGCGATCGACCGTCTCTCCGAGAGCCTGGAATCGCTCGCCAACTTTATCCTCCCCGGCGGCACCCCCGGCGCGGCCCAGCTCCACGTCGCCCGGACCGTCTGCCGCCGCGCCGAGCGGCGGGTGATCACCCTCCGTCGAACCGAGCCGGTCGGACCGTTCACCGTCCCCTATCTCAATCGCCTCTCCGACCTCCTCTTCGTGATGGCGCGGTACGAGAACAAGCAAAAAGGGGCGCCGGACGTGTTGTGGGACAGCAGAGCATAGGGTCTAGGTGACGTTAGGCGTGGGGGGTATAAAGATTTTTAATTTTTTGATCTTACCCCTTACGCCTCCCGCCTAACGCCTCACCTGTTCTCAGAGGATTCATCATGAAAAAAACATGGCTTTCCTGGAGCAGCGGCAAGGATAGCGCTTGGTCGCTCTATCGGTTGAGAGAGCGGTCTGATATCCAGGTTGCGGGGCTGATTACAACCGTCAACGAGCGGCATCAGCGGGTGGCGATGCACGCGGTTCGCTTGAGCTTGCTGGAGGCGCAGGCTGAGGCCGCTGGGCTTCCGCTTCATGTCGTTCCGATTCCCGATCCGTGCAGCAACGAGGCGTACGAAGCGGCGATGGGCCGGCTCATCGACAAGGCGAAGCAAGAAGAGGTGACCCATATGGCCTTCGGCGATCTTTTCTTAGAAGACATTCGGGCCTATCGCGAGCGGCAGCTTTCGGGCACCGGGATCACGCCGCTCTTTCCCCTCTGGCAGATTCCGACCGATCAGTTGGCGCGGGAGATGATTGCCGGCGGCCTCCGGGCGGTGATCACCTGTGTCGATCCGCGGCATCTTGCGCCGGCCTTCGCAGGGCGGACATTCGATGCGACCTTTCTCGCCGACCTTCCGAAGGAGGTCGATCCGTGCGGCGAGCGGGGCGAGTTCCACAGCTTTGCGGTGGAGGGGCCGATGTTTCGATATCCCATTTCGGTTTCTGTCGGCGAGGTGGTTACCCGAGACGGCTTTGTCTTCGCCGACCTTCTTCCGCTTAAAGAGGAAGCGGTTCGATGAGAGGAACGCGCGCTCTGATTTGGATTTTTCTTGTCTTCGTTCTCTTTGCCGACTTTCCATCGGCGTTCGGTTCGGAAGCGGTCCACCCCGCGAAGAAACCGCAGCGGATCGTCTCGTTGACGCTCGGCACCGATGAGATCCTTTTTTCTCTCGTCGATCCGAAGCGGATCATCGCGGTGACCTATCTGGCCGTTGATCCGGCGGTCTCGCACGTCGTCGAGGAGGCGAAGAAGGTTCCGAACCATCTTCACCTCAGTGTGGAGGGGGTGATCGCGCTTCATCCCGACCTGGTTCTGGTGGCCGCTTACACCGCCGCGGATGTGGTAAAGGCATTGACCGACGCGAAACTCCCGGTCATGCGGCTCGACCTCTTCTCCTCGATCAAAGGGGTGGAGCAAAACATTCTCGCGGTCGGCCGCGCCGTCGACGAGGAGCAACGGGCCGAGGCGCTTGTTTCCGAAATGGACCGGCGTCTGCAGCGGATCGCCAATCGCGCCGCCGCCGTGTCGAACCGGCCTGGGGTTCTCTTCTACAGTCCGACGGGGGTCGTGGCGGGGAAGGAGACGACGTTCGATGAAATGGCCGCGCTGACCGGCGGAAGGAATCGGGCGGGGGAGGTCGGGTTGGTGGGACATCAGAAGATTTCGACCGAGACGTTGATCCAACTCGATCCAGAGATCGTCATCGTCAGCGATTGGAATCCGGAGGAGCCCGACTTTTATCAGAAGCTGATCACCCATCCGGCGCTGGGGCACCTCTCGGCAATCCGAAACCGGCATGTCTATGCCATCCCGGAGAAGCATCTCTCGGCGGTTTCGCAGTATATCATTGACGGGGTCGAAGAGGTCGCCCGCGTGATCCATCCGGAGTTGTTCGGTTTTCCCGCTGCGACCGGAACGGCATCCGATCAAAGAGGCCGGCCATGAGCACCGTTTCGTTGGCCACCGAGCGGCGGGCGCTCCGTCTCATTCGTCCCGCAGCGGGTTGGATTTCTCTGCTCGTCCTTCTTTTGATCGGGAGCATCCTCGCGGCGACGATGATCGGCTCGGTGGCGGTGCCGTTTCCGATGGTCGTTCGGCTCATCCTAAATCAGCTCCCGTTCGTCCATTTGACCGGGTGGGACCCCTCGCAGGAGATTATCATCACGACAGTCCGGCTTCCCCGGGTACTGCTCGCGGCGCTGATCGGCGGGGGGCTTGCGATTTCGGGGGCGGCGCTCCAGGGGCTTTTCCGAAATCCGATGGCCGATCCCGGCGTGATCGGCCTCTCGGCCGGCGCGGCGCTGGGTGCCGTGATCTCGTTGACGACGGGAATTGCTTTCCATCATCCGTTGATCCTTCCCGCCTTTGCCTTCGGCGGGGCGTTCGGCACCGTCCTCTTGGTCTATCGGATTGCCACACGGAACGGGAGAACGCCGGTCACGACCTTTCTCCTCTCCGGGATGGCGGTCGGGATCTTCATGGTCTCGATGCTCTCGTTGATTCTCTCCCGAATCACCTCGGTCGCGGTGGTCGGGGAGATTCTCTTCTGGCTGATGGGGGGGCTCGATGCGCGGGGCTGGATTCATCTGAAGGTGGCCCTCGGCCCGATCTTGGTCGGAAGCGTCGCCCTTCTTTTTTTCGCACGTGATCTCAATCTCCTCGCCCTCGATGGGGAGGAGGGGGCGGCGGCGCTTGGAATGAACGTCAAATCGGTCCAACGTTGGTTGCTCCTCCTCTCGTCGCTCGTCACCGGGGCGGCGGTTGCCTTCACCGGAACGATCGCCTTCGTCGGGCTGATCATCCCGCATGTCGTCCGGCTGGTCATCGGACCCGATCACAGGATCTTGTTGCCGGCCTCTTTTCTCGCGGGGGGAAGCTTTCTTGTCTGCGCCGATCTTCTGGCGCGTGTGGCGATCGCCCCGGAGGAGATGCGGCTAGGGACGATCACCTCGCTGGTCGGGGTTCCTTTTTTTCTTTATCTGCTCCACAAGGGGATTCGGGATGCCAGGGGATAGTGCGATGAAAGGGATCGTTGTCGAAAGGGTCTCCTTCTCAAGACGGGGCAAGCCGGTGTTGAAGGGGATCGATTTCACACTCGGCGAGCGGGAGTTCGTCGGCCTCATCGGACCGAACGGCGCGGGAAAATCGACGCTGCTCAAGCTGCTGATGAAGCTCCTGACCCCGATTGATGGGACGGTCTTTCTCGATGGTCGGGAGCTGAGCCGATGGGATCAAAAAAGCCTGGCGCGGCGGATCGCTTACCTGCCGCAGAATCCGATCCCGGAGAGCCCTTTCCCTTGCCGGGAGGTCGTTCTGATGGGACGGTATGCGCATCTGGGACGGTTCGAGCGGGAGTCGGCCCGCGACCATGAGAAGGTTCAAGAAGCGATGCGGCAGACAGAGACCGCCGCATTCGCCGACCGTCCGGTCACGGAGCTCTCCGGGGGGGAGCTGCAGCGGGTGCTGCTCGCCCGGACGTTAGCGCAGGGGGCGGAGTATCTCCTCCTCGATGAGCCGACGGCGAATCTTGACCTGCAGCACCAGCTCGGGTCGATGGATCTGGCCGTCTCGCTCGTGGCGCAGGGGCGCTCGGTCTTGATGGCGCTGCACGATCTGAATCTGGCGGCCCGTTACTGTCACCGGCTGATCTTGCTTCACCAGGGGGAGGTGGTGGCCGCGGGGACCCCGCGCGAGGTCTTGACGCCGATGCATCTCCGTTCGGTCTATGGGATTGAAGCGGAGATTGTGGAACATCCTCTGCTGAAGTATCTGGTGGTGACCCCGCTTTCGATCACCGCATCGGGGAGGGAGTGATGTCGCAACGGCGGCTCCCGTTGATTCTTTCTCTCTTATTTCATGCGATTCTTCTGCTTGGGCTTTTCTCGCTCGCGGATCGCACAGGCAAGAAAGAGGAAGCCTTTGTCGTCGAGCTGGTCTCATTTGATTCGGGGGATTCGATTGCGTCCACGTCCAGCGGCAATTCAATCGGTCCACCCGCGGCGGTTCCCGCGCCGCCGGTTTCTTCCGTCCGACCGAAGCGTCCCTCCCTTTTACATGCGAAGGGAGATTCTCCGCGATTCGATGCTTCTTCTAAAGTAGTTGCCGAGGCCGCCTCTCCGTCGGAGTCACAGGAACAGAAAGCACTCTTATCGGAAGCGCCGGGCGATTTGTCCCAGATTGCCCCTCCTGCGCCAATCAACACGGAAGCCGCTCCGGTGACAGCCGAATTGGAATCAGCGGTTCGACTCGTGGCGGAGGGGAGATCGTCCAATCCAGGTTCGGATGAAGGTATGGGTCGGGCTGACTCAGGCTCCTCCGGTGGAGGAGGGCCTGGACCGACCGTCAGCGATGCGCTTCCCGGGGGTATAGCGGGGGTTGGGGGGAGTGGCGGCGCGCCTCGCTTCATTATGCCAAGATCCGACGGGCGGTCCCATCCAAAGCCACGCTATCCGGAGGCGGCGCGGGCGGAAGGGAGGGAAGGGACCGCGCTTCTTAAGGTGATGATCCTTCCGACCGGCGCGGTCGGTGAGGCGGTGGTCGAACGCTCCTCCGGACATCCCGATTTGGATCAAGCTGCCGTCGACGCGGTGATGAAGTGGACTTTTCTCCCGGCGCGGCGCGGAGAGACGCCGGTGTCGGCCTCGATTCGGATTCCGGTGACTTTCTCGCTCGATCGGCCGTAGCCTACGAAGCTGGGCCGACCGCCTACCCAACGAGTCATCCTAAAGAATGCAACGGTTTTATGCGGTCGGTTCCAGCGCCGGGTTATGCCCGGCCCGGTTATGGCAAATACTTGTCAATGTCCAGCGCGCCATGAAACACGCCTAAAATGTCAATCTGGTTGTCGGTCTTGATTAGGTACGCGATGCGGTAGTGCCCATAAAGCAAGATTCGGATCTGACCATCCGTTTCAGAGCGGTATTTATATCCAATTTCGGGGAACTGACGCAGCAACTGAGCCTTCTCGTAAATCCCTGCGGCGACCTTTTGAGCTGCATTGGGATTGTCAGTGGCGATGTAGTCGAAAATGTCCCGGAGCCAGCGATGGGCTTCTTCGGTCCACCTTATTTCCGCCATGTGCGTATGCGCCGCTCCATTTCTTCGTTCGAGACGGTGCGCCCTGCGCGGGAGTCTTCAAGGCCGCGTGTGATCATGCGCTCGAACGCAAGCTCGCGCATAATTTCCTCATAGGTCGCATCATCAGGCTGTGACTGGATCACTTCAGTCATCTTCTGTTTAGCAGTGGACATTGCGTTCTCCTTTCTGATGTAGGGTAAAAGAAAAACAGGGACAGACACTATTTTTGGTGTTCAAAGCTCCGAACTTCTCCCGGATTTAAAATCTTTGATCGCTTTGTCTGCCAAGGTATCTAATCGGTTTGCTCGCGCGTCTTCTTCAATTTGACGATCCCAAACGACAGCGTCAAATTCAAGAAACCAGTTGCGGAAAGCCGCAAGCTATTCCGGTGTCAGTTCCTGAATTTCCTGTTCGATCTGTTCAACTTGCTCATCGCCATATTTCCGGTTGACCATTGTTATAATTTTAGCAGGATTTTCCTGTGAGGGCTAACATTAAGGTGGCGGCCGCCAGTCTTTCCCCAAGATGCGACGGCTCTATGGGTGGTCGGCTCCGGCTGGATAGCATTCGATTTCGTTGTAGACTGGCATTCATGAAAGCATCATGCAGATTTGCCAATTGAAGTTTCTGGTCTCGATCCACAGCTCCCTCTTATCCAACAGATATTAGACGTCCTAAAAGGCGTTTTCTTCTGCGTATGGCTTTTCTGTATAATCCTGCTTACCCATAATGTCAATGGCTTAATTTAGGGAGGGGGATAGACAAGGGATTCAAGGACGCCTCTCTCCGGTGCGACCATGAAGATGACACCGTGCTTTCAATCATGATGACCTGCCGATTGGTGTCGATTTCTCTTTCTAAATGAACATCTGAAAATTGAAAACGACCCCCTGAGCCGTGGTTTTCATCCCGCTCCACATTCTCACCAGGCGTCCGCTCTGCGATTGACTCCTCCCCCCCAGGATGCTAGAATCCAGCGGCAATTTGAAGAAATTTCGGATTGCGGAATGCGGATTCCGGATTTAAAACAGATCGATTTTTTTCTTCCACTCCGCAATCCAAATTCCGCACTGGAAAGGAGTCTCCCACGAACGATCGATTTTTAAAAGCCTGCCGGCGGGAGCCGGTTGATTGTACGCCGGTCTGGCTGATGCGCCAGGCGGGGCGCTACATGAAAGAATTTCGCGAGGTCCGCGCGAAACATTCGCTGCTCACCGTCTGTAAAACGCCGGAGCTCGCCGCCGAGGTGACGCTGCAGCCGATCAAACGATTCGATCTGGATGCGTCGATTATCTTCGCCGACATCCTCCTCCCTTTGGAACCGATGGGGCTTCAGCTGGAATTCGTGAAGGGCGAAGGCCCCGCCATCCACAATCCGGTGAAAGGCAAGAAAGGGGTCGAAGCGCTCCGTCCGGTCGTGCCTGAAGAGAGCCTCGGCTATGTGATGGAGGCGATCCGGCAGGTCCGGCGCGAGCTGAAGGTACCGCTGATCGGCTTTGCCGGCGCTCCGTTCACCCTGGCGAGCTATATGATCGAAGGGGGGCATTCCCGCAATTACATCGACACCAAGCGGATGATGTACGGCGCGCCGGAGCTCTGGGATCTTCTGATGACGAAGCTGGTCCGCGTTCTGGCCGATTATCTCCTCGCGCAGGTCAAGGCGGGGGCGCAGGCGCTTCAAGTTTTCGACAGCTGGATCGGCGCCCTCTCGCCCGACGATTACCGCCGGTTTGTTTTTCCCCACATGAAGGCGCTCTTTGCCGCGCTTCGGAAGAGTGGTGTTCCGCTGATCCACTTCGGCACCGGCACGGCCACGCTGCTGGAGCTTCAGAAAGAAGCGGGGGGGGATGTGATCGGCCTCGATTGGCGGGTCAATTTAGACGAAGGATGGAAGCGGCTGGGGTACGATGTGGCTGTTCAAGGAAATCTCGATCCGGTCGTCCTCTTCGCGCCGATTCCTGAGATCGAAAGACAGGTCGATGACATTCTCCGCCGCGCCGCCAACCGGCCCGGCCACATCTTCAATCTCGGCCACGGCATCCTTCCGGAGACGCCGCTGGAGAGTGTCGACGCGGTGATCGAGCGGGTTCATAAAAAGAGCACCCGATGAGTGCGAAGAACGGAAATCCGCACGCAAAGAAGAGTCCTCCCGACGATGTCGCCGTTCTTCTGATGGCCCACGGCGGGCCGGAATCGCTCGACGACGTCGAGCCCTTTCTGCGCCACATCATGAAAGAACGGGTCCCCTCGCCCGAGGTGATCGCGCAGGTTCGGGAACGGTATCGCTTGATCGGCGGGAAATCACCCCTCCTGGAAATCACAAAGCAGCAGGCGGCTGCGCTCGAGACCGAGCTCAATAAGAAATCGTCCCAGTTCCATGTCTATCTCGGGATGCGCCATGCGTTCCCCTTTATCAAAGAAACCGTCCAGCAGATCATCAAAGATGCGCCGGCGCATCTTATCGCCATCAGCCTGGCGCCGCACTACTCCAAGCTGAGCGTCGGGGCCTATATTCAAGCGCTCCAGACGGCGCTCACCGACGCGGGGAGCGATCTCCCGGTGACGGCGGTCGAGAGCTGGCACGATCAGCCGCTTCTCCTCGATGCCTTCGCAAAGAAGGTGAAGGAGGCGCTGAATAACTATCCGGCCGAACTTCGGTCGACCGTTCCGATCCTCTTCACCGCGCATTCGCTCCCGGAGCGGGTTCTTGCCGAAGGCGATCCCTATCCGAAAGAGCTGGAGGGGACGGTAAAGGGGGTGGCCCAGCGGCTGGGACCGGTCGATTACCGATTTGCCTACCAGAGCCGCGGGATGTCCCCCGGAAAATGGCTTGGCCCGGAGGTCGATGAGGTGCTCAATGAGCTCGCCGCCAAGGAGGAGAAAAATCTACTCGTCGTTCCGATCGGTTTCGTCTGCGACCATGTCGAGATTCTTTATGATATCGATATTCTTTACAAAGAGACGGCGCAGTCGAAAGGGATCGCGCTCCGCCGGACCGAATCGCTCAATGTCTCTCCGCTTTTCATTCAGGCGCTTGCCGCCATCGTCCACACCCACCTGCCGATGTAAGAAATCTGAAGCGGTCATTCCCGCGGAGACGGGGCTCCCGTTTTCATCCGGTTCGCATCGCCGAACGAATTCACCCCTAAAAGAAACAGCGCCATCAACCCATAGGCCCCCGCCATCAGAAAAGGGCGCGTCGTCTCGACCTGCCACGGGAAGAAGAGTCTTCCATCTTCGAACGGCGAATGAATCACGCCGAAGAGGGTGAGTGCGCCGGAGACGCCGAAGAAGAGCGCCGCGCGCAGAAGCTGCCGGTCGATGATCTCGGCCAACCCGCCCCCCCAGAGAAGCGAGGAGACGACGAAACCGTTCGAGAGAAAGAGGATTGCGTGATAGGTCTGCGCCGTCTCTCCCCGTAAGTCGGCCGCGTGCTTTCCAAGATGTCCGAGCAGACCGTTCAACTCGATCAGGATGAGCGCTGCGATGACCGGTAGAAACGCGAAGGCGACCGCTTTGTAGTGTTCCTTGGGGGTGGCGGAAAATGCTTGGGCGGTGATCTCCAATCCGATAAAGATCAAGATCGGCGCCACCGCGGCCTCCGGGAGAAAATCGACGACCGTTCCGAGAAAACCAAAGATCGCCGCGAACCCAATAAAGAGCGCCGTCGCCAAGGTGTATCCCGCTCCTCCCCCCATCTCTTTGTAGGCCGGATGGCCGATGTAGGGGGTCGTCTGCACCACGCCGCCGCAGAGGCCGCTCGCCATCGTCGAAAATCCGCTGGTCAACAGAATTGCCCGGGTGTCGTATTCATCCCCCGCCGCCGAGGCGCTCTCGGTTACATCGATCCCGCCGATGATGACGATGATCGCAAAGGGGAGAGCAATCGGAAGATAGGGAAGGATGTGGGGAAGGCCTTGGAGAAAGGCGAGGCTTGGGAAGGGGAGGGCCCAGGCGATCGCCTCGGCGGAGATGGGCGACGGGGCCGGTTCCGGTCCCACATGGCCGCTGAGAAAGGAGAGGAGCATTCCCAGAACGACGGCGGCAAAGGCGGCGGGAATTCGAAAGGGAAAAGGGATTTTTCCGACGATGCAGGTGAGGATCACGATCAATGAAAAGAAGCCGACGAGCGGATTTTCTACAATCCTTAATGAAGGCAAAAAGGCAATCAGAAGAAGCGCCACCCCGGCGATCGGCCCCAGCAGGCCGGCCCGGGGGACGATCCGCCTGAGGGTCGGTCCCAAAAATGCGCCGCCGATCTTAACCAGTCCTACCAGAATGACGACCGCCATCGAAATTTTCCAGGCGAGTGTCGCGTCGTTCGTGACGAGGTAGGCCGGGCCGATGACGCCGAAGGTGAAGGCGAAGAGAGAAGGGGTGTCGATTCCGAGCGGCATCGCGGTGATGTCGGACCGTCCGGTCCGGCGGGCGAGGCGAATCGCCATGATCGAGAAGATCAGATCGCCGACCAAGACGCCAATCGCCGAGCCGGGAATCATCCGACCATAGACGATCTCGCGCGGAAATTTGAAGATACCGACCAAGATCGACGCCATGATTACAAGCTGCGTCATGTTGTCGACGACGAGGCCGAAGAAGGCGTTCAAATCGCCGGGCCGCAGGAGCAGTTTCTCTTTAAGATTTTTTTGCATGCGACGGTGGGATCCAAAGGAAAATGTTCAAGGAGGGGAGTATACAGATTCCGGATTGCGATCACAACTTGAATTTATCCGCTCCGACTTTCTTATCGGATGCTTTTTCTTGCACTTTTGGGACCGGTCCGTCTAAGATAGCAATGAAAACGGATTCAACTTGGAGCGAACGATGGTTTCTGAAAAACCGAGCGATGAAGAAATTGCGATGGAACTTACACTCAAGTTCATAGAAAAGTTGCAAGATTCTCTTTTTACCATTTCTGAAACTCAAATCGATGGAGTTACCCCCGAGAGGATCGGGGAGGCGTATCAGAAGATCCTTCAGGCCGTGAAAGAGGCTTGAGAAAACTGGAAGGGTCGTATGCAAGAACGGATATTGACTTTGGTTGCGGCGATTCTTCATAATGCGTGCGATGAAGCCGCTCCCTCCTAAGCTTTTCGTCTGGACCGTCCTCCTTTTATCGATCCTCTTGATCGCCCCCTCCCTTTGGGGGGCGGAGCCGATTCGGATCGGGGTGATCACCACCCTGACCGGTCCGGAAGCCCCGCTGGGGAGCGCGCAAAAGAACGGATATGATCTCGCGTTGAAGGCGATCAATGCGAAGGGGGGTGTGCTCGGCCGGCCGCTGGAGCTGGTATATGAAGATGACGGCGGGAAGACGCAGGGAGCGATCTCGGCGGTGGAGAGCCTGATCGGACGGCAGAAGGTGGTCGCCATCTCCGGGGCCTACACGAGCCAATCGACCTTCTCCGCGGGCGGCGTCGCCAACCGGAACGGGATTCCCTTTCTTTGTCCCACCGGCGCGTCGGATGAGATCACGCGGCAGGGGTTCGAGTGGGTTTTTCGGATCAACGCCCCTTCTTCGGTCTATGCTTCCAGCATGATGGAAGCGCTTCGCCGGACGGTCCAGCCGAAGTCGCTGGCGATCATCCATGAGAGCACCCTCTTCGGCTCCAGCACCGCCAAATCGATTCAGGAAGACGCAAAGAAAAATGGAATTGAGGTTCGTCTCGTCGAGCAGTATGAAAAAGGAGCGGCCGATTTCAAACCGACGCTGCTGAAGATCAAGGGAAGCCAGCCCGACGTGGTCTTCATGGTCTCTTATGTTCAGGACGCAATTTTGTTGATGCGGCAGGCGCACGAGGTCGATCTGAACCCGAAAGTCTTCGCCGGCGCGGGGGCCGGTTTTACGACGCCCGAATTTCTCCAGGGCGCCGGGCGCGATGCCGAGTATCTTCTGACCAATACGCAATGGGCGCCGGACGCTCCTTTTCCGGGATCGAAGGAGTTTGCCGCCGACTATCAAAAGACCTACGGTCGTCCGCCGACCTACCATGCGGCGGAGAGTTATGCGACGGTGTTGGTTCTTGCCGATGCGCTGCGGCGGGCCGGCGCGACCGATCCGGCGAAGCTTCGCGATGCGCTCAATCAGACCGATCTGATGACCCCGTTCGGGCCGATCAAGTTCGAGAATTACGACGGTTTTACCCATCAAAATCGGCACGCGATGCCGGTCCTTCAGATTCTCAAGGGGCAATATGTGACCGTCTGGCCTCCGTCGTTCGCGACCGGCAAACTCATCTCGCCCATCCCGCCTTGGAAAGAGCGAGCCCAAAAATAACAGGGCGCGGACGCAGCACTTCTGGTGTAAAATCGAAGATAAAAGCTTTCTTCCGGTTTCGGCCTCCCATACGATAAAAACCAATGAGCCCTGTCTTAATTTTTGTCCAGACCCTCCTCTCCGGTCTTCTGACCGGCGGCCTCTATGTGCAAATTGGAATTGGGTTAAGTTTGATCTTCGGGGTGATGCGGATCATCAACTTCGCCCATGGCGAATTGATGCTCGTCGGGATGTATCTCTCCTATGCCCTCTTTACCATTTTCGGCATCGATCCGTTTCTCTCTCTGATCATCGTCGCGCCGGTCCTCTTCTTCGTCGGGGCGGCAATCGAGCGGATCTTTATCCAGCCGGTTTCGCGCGCCAAGGAGGAGAACCAAATCTTATTGACGGTTGGTCTCTCCCTGATCATTTCCAACGGATTTCTTCTCCTTTTCGGCGCCGATTATCGAAACGTCACTACTTCCTACTCCGGCTCTGTTTTTTATCTGGGGCCGATCAGTTTAAGTCTTCCGATGTCGCTCTCTTTCTTGGTGACCCTGGTCATGACCGTTTCGCTTTATCTTTTCTTGATGAAGAGCTGGACCGGGCGGGCAATTCGGGCGACGGCGGAAGATCGGGAGGCGGCGATGTTGATCGGGATCGACGCGCGGCGGATGGGGTTGATCGCCTTTGGGATCGGGACCGCCTTGGTTGGGGTGGCCGGAAGCCTGCTCGACCCGATCTACTACATCTTCCCGGGGGCCGGGGGGCCATTCACCCTCAAGGCGTTTGTGGTCACCGTCCTCGGCGGGATGGGAAGCATCACCGGCGCGATGGCCGGCGGGCTTCTGCTCGGCGTCGCCGAATCACTCGGCGCGGTTTATCTCTCCAGCGGTTATAAAGATGCGATCGGGCTGCTCCTCTTCTTGGGGGTGCTGCTGGTGAAGCCCTCCGGCCTCTTCGGGAGGTCCCGTTTATGAAAAAGGATCTCGCGATTCTTTTTCTGGCCCTCATGATCATGATCGCCGTTCCCCTTTGGGCTGGCGAGGGCTTTCTTCTCCATTTCTTCATTCTCCTTCTGATGAACATTGCCCTCGGAACAGCATGGAATCTGATCGGCGGATTTGCCGGCCAGCTCTCCCTCGGGCATGCTGCCTTTTTCGGCATGGGGGCATATGCGGCGACGCTCGCCCATTTGCGGTGGAATCTACCCGGTTGGCAGGGGATCTGGCTCGGTGGGATGTTGAGTCTGCTGGTCGCGCTGATGTTAGGCTGGATCTGCTTTCGTCTAAAAGGACCGTACTTCGCCTTGGCGACGATCGCGCTGGCCGAGGTGCTGCGGTTGGTCGCTCAAAACTGGAAAGAGATGACGCAGGGATCGGAAGGGCTGTTGATCCTCCTCCCCCTTTTCTCTCATAAGTCTCAATTTTATTATGCGGCGCTCTTCATCACCTTTGTGACGGTTCTGGCGGCGACATTGGTGCGTCATTCCAAACTGGGATACTACCTCTTCGCGATTCGAGAAGATCAAGAGGCGGCGGAGAGCCTGGGGGTCAACCTCCTCGGCTATAAACTCATTGCGTTGCTGGTCAGCGCCTTCTTCACGGCGCTCGCGGGAGGCTTTTACGCGTTCTACGTCGGTTTCATCGATCCGGCCTCGACCCTCACCGTCGAGCGGTCGGTGGAGATGGTGCTCCCGGCGATCATCGGGGGGATCGGGACGGTCTTCGGGCCGGCTGTCGGCGCCGTGGCGATCACCGGTCTCAGCGAGGGTTTGCGCCTCTGGTTTCTCTCCGCCCACTATTTGATCTACGGCGTCCTGGTGGTGGTCGTCATTCTTTTTATGCCGGAAGGGATTCTCGGATCGCTGGGAATGTTTTGGAGAAGGAAGCGCCGTGCGCCGATTTGAGATCCGTCAAATCACAAAGTCTTTCGGCGGGCTGACCGCCGTGAAAGAAGTCAGCTTTACGGTGGACGCGGGGGAGACGCTCGGCCTCATCGGCCCCAACGGCGCCGGGAAAACGACCCTCTTTCACCTGATCACCGGCTTTGTCCATCCGGATCGCGGAGAAATCCTCTGCGACGGAGCAAACCTGGCCGGGATGCGGCCGTCGGCGATCTGCAAGCGATTCGGCGTCACCCGAACGTTTCAGATCGTCCGGCCGATGGCTCATCTCACTCTGTTGGAAAATGTTCTCATCGGCGCCCTCTGCCGCAACCACCGGGTTCGAGAGGCAAAACCGATGGCGATGGCCGCCCTCGATCGGGTGGGGCTCGCCGACCGCGCGGGAGATCTTGCCGGAGCGTTACCGATCGGACAGCGAAAGAAGTTGGAGATCGCCCGAGCGCTGGCGACACAGCCACAGCTGCTTCTCCTGGACGAGGTGATGGGCGGGCTTCACTCGCATGAAGTGGATGGGGTTATTGCGCTATTGACCCATTTGAAGCAAGAAGGGGTGACCCTGATCGTGGTGGAGCATGTGATGAAAGCGATCCTCGCCTTATCGGACCGGATCGTTGTCTTGAATTTCGGCGAGAAGATCGCGGAAGGAACCGCTTCCGAGGTGACCGCTCATCCGGAGGTGATCCGCGCTTATCTCGGAGAGGAGGCGCTCTCTTAATGTTGACGGTGTCGAACCTGGTCGTCTCCTACGGCGATGCGAGGGCGCTCCAAGGGGTGAGCTTCTCCGTCCGGCCGGGGAGTCTCACCGTCCTGCTCGGCGCGAACGGCGCGGGAAAGAGCACCGTGTTAAAAACGATCTCGCGATTGGTGCCGATGGAGGAGGGGGAAATCACCTTCGAGGGAGAGCGTCTCGATCGGCTCGCCCCCCATCAGGTCGCAGCCCGCGGGATCGCGCATGTTCCCGAAGGCCGCCGGATTTTTCCGGGGATGACGGTCTTAGAGCATCTGACGTTAGGCGCGTTTGTTGCGCGCTCCACCCTTTCCCGACGGATGGAGGAGGTCTTTGCCCTTTTTCCAAGGCTGAAAGAGCGGCAGGGCCAGATCGCCGGGACCTTGAGCGGCGGGGAGCAGCAGATGCTCGCGATCGGAAGGGGGCTGATGATGTCTCCGAAGCTGCTGATGCTCGATGAGCCGTCGCTTGGTTTGGCTCCGCTGGTGGTCAAGGAGGTCTTTGAGGCGATCAGGAAAATTCGGCAGGAAGGGGTGACCCTCTTGCTGGTGGAGCAGAATACGCAGCTGGCACTGACGCTGGGGGATGACGCGTACATCCTGCAGAGCGGCCGGGTGGCGCTTCAGGGGAGCTGTGAGGATCTGCGGAATAATGATGCGGTGAGGAAGGCTTATTTGGGGTCCGAGTAATTATTCATTTTCTCCTTTTCCCAAGAAGTCCACTGTTCACCGCCGAGGATGGAGCCGAACATTATGGCGCTGGTAAAGCTTGAATCATTGAACTGCGATCTGGTTAAGCTCTATAGTAATGAACCCACTGGGGAGAAAACTAGATATTCCCTCGCGCAATGTGTGACATGATGAAAGAGGGAATAAATGGCAACCCGACCCGATTCATGTATCAACAGGCTATGCAGAAAGACAAAACTGATACACTCAATTGCGCTCTATTCGATGTACTACAATTTCGCGCCGATTTATCAGACGCTAAGAATTACGCCCGATGGCAGCGGGGGTGAGCGATTATGTGTGGCGTTTGGAGGAAATTATTGATTTGCTAAATTGAGTGATTTCTGTTAGATAAGCGGTATGCCGAATAAATATCGCCTATTTGGTCTAACCCTTCTTTGTATATCTCTACTCAGCAAGACCGTCAGCGCACAATCAGAACCACCCACCTCAAGTAAATCGAGACCAAGTCAGCCACCACGCAAGAACGCCACACAAAGCAAGAAACCAACCGAAGTTGATCAGCGCGGTACCGAGAAAACCCCCCTTGTTATTAAGACCCTAAAAACAGATGCCGATGCCGCTCAAGAGCAAAAGGATAGAGGGGAAAAAGCGGCGAATGATCGACTCTTGAGGTATACTAACGGGGGACTTCTTATCGTTCGCTTCCTCCAATTAGTGTCTTCCATGCAAGCGATAAATTTTTTTAAGTTTATTTTGAGTGGGGACATATATTGAATGCTGACGATTGCTGTCAGTAGAAGTCGCCGGACCTTGCAGTACAGCTCTACCATGCTGAAATCGCAGCGGTGCGTTCCTGCATCCATGTTCCCGACCTGCCGTAGCTGCGATCAGTCATATCCATTTCTTACGAAACTCAATAAAATATTCAGTTTTTGGAGATTAGTACGATGAGGAACTCTTCTTTTTCCAAGATAAAAATTTTCTCGGACAAGCGCTATATTACGGAGTGGCGTCATCGATTGCGATTTCTCGATATTTTTTGGAACTCCGATAGCGATCATTCGTATCCGCCGGACCCCATTTGGCATACATATTACGAGAATGCCCATCAATATTTTGATTGGACCTCGCTTGAAGACTGCGATGTGGCCATTTACCCACAGGGATGGAATAATCCCAAGCCAGACCCGGCAGCAGAAGAGTTTATCCGGAGAGCGATCGAACATGGAAAAAAAATAGCCCTATTTTGGATTACGACCTCTGAAGAGTCCTTGAATTTTCAGAATACGTATCTTTTCAAGACCAACATCCGTAAATCAACCCGAAAACCAACCGAGTTTATTTTTCCTCCCCTCATCGCGGATTTGCTCCAAGAGCATATAGGCGAGACTCACTACTTAGAAAAGATCCGGCAGACCCCCGTTGTCGGGTTCTGTGGCCAAATTGACAATCTTACCCAAAACAAGAAATTATTCCAAGCCGTTGAAATTCATCGGCGCAACCTCACCGATTATTTTCTCGATAATCCTTTTTTGAAAAGACTAGGCATATCGATTACCCCTCATCCAGGAAGGTATATAGGGCGGCGCATCCGAAGACGAATGATCGAGGCATTTATGAATACCGATCTGGTTCAGCCCAACTTTATTATTCGCAAGAAGTATAATAATGGAGTTGACGGTTTGGACAGTAATCATCCGCTTGTTCGAAAGTCAAGACAGGAATTCTTTAACAACATTATGGAGAGTGATTATGTTCTTTGCCCGCGAGGGGGTGAAAACTATTCGATAAGAATGTTTGAGGTCCTCTGTTGCGGACGCATTCCGGTATTTATCAACACAGATTGTGTCCTCCCGTTTGAAGAATATATCAATTGGAAAGATTATTGCGTTTGGGTGGAAGAAGATGAAATCAATCGGTTGCCCGAGATCATATCGGAATTTCATCGCTCGCACACCCCGGAGGATTTCTTGAGATTGCAACGGTCCTGCCGAAAACTTTGGGAAGACTGGCTCTCACCGAACGGCTATTTTAAAAATTTCTATCGCCATTTTAGATGACGGTAAGATATGGAAAAGAGTGTGCCGCTCCGTTTTCCATCCTTCGTCACATGTTTAGGGGAGAGAAGGAACGCAGGACTGCTGGTACAAGCCGTACCTCCAAGCGCGTAGTCTCTTTGCTCCTCTTTTGATCTCTTCCTTTTTCCCCTCCAATCCGCAATCGAAATCCTCCTCGGTTGAAACTTTCTGCCGTTTCCCCTAGAATGACGAAGCATTGATAAGGGAATTGAATGAGCATGGATAAAAAGAAAGTCGTCATTATCGGCGGGGGGATTACCGGGCTTTCGACTGCTTATTTTCTTCAGGAAAAGATAAGAGAGGCGAATCTTCCGATCGACTGCACGTTGATCGAGGCGGAGGGGCGGTTCGGCGGGAAGGTCGTGACCGACCGGGTCGATGGGTTTGTGATCGAAGGGGGGCCCGATTCGTTCATCACCCAGAAGCCGGAAGCGCTGGCGCTTTGTAAGAAGCTGGGACTGACCGACCGGCTGATTCAGACCAACCCGGTCGAGAAGGCGATCTTCATCCTCTCGGACGGAAAGCTCCGCCGGATGCCGGAAGGGTTCAACCTGATGGTGCCGGGGCGGGTGATGCCGTTTCTCTGGTCTCCGTTGGTCTCGCCGTTCGGGAAGGCGCGGATGGGACTCGATCTCATGATCCCGCGGCGGGCGGTCGCGGGCGATGAGAGCATCGCCTCGTTCGTCCGTCGAAGGCTCGGTCAAGAGGCGGTCGAGCAGTTCGCCGAGCCGATCCTTGCCGGGATCTACGCCGGGGATGTCGAGAAGCTGAGCATGCTGGCGACCTTTCCGCAGTTCGCTCAGATGGAGCGGGAGCATGGGAGCCTGGTCTGGGCGATGTGGATGCGACGATGGGATGCCGCCAGGCAGGCGCCTCGGAAAAGTGAATGGAGCCTCTTCGTCTCCCTTCGCGATGGACTCGCCGGCCTGATCGACGCGGTCCGGGGAAAATTGGATCAGGTCCGCTTGATCTCCGGCCGAAAGGTCGTCGGGGTCCGTCCGAATGAGGGACGCTATGAAGTGTCGCTCGACGGCGAGCGGCTCTCCGCCGACGCGGTGGTGATCACGACGAAGACCCACACGGCGGCCGATTGGATCGAAGGGTGGGATGGATCGTTGGCGAAGCGGCTGCGGGAGAATGAATATGTCTCGACGGCGACCGTCTCCCTCGGGTTTCGAAAGGCCGATGTCCGGCATCCGCTCAACGGTTTCGGCTTTGTTATCCCGCGGCGGGAGAAACGAAAAATCATGGCGGCGACCTGGACCTCCACCAAGTTCCCCGGCCGCGCGCCGGAGGGGCATGTCTTGATCCGATCGTTTCTTGGGGGGGCGCACCGGGAGGAGGTGGTCGGTCTCGACGATAATGCGCTGATCTCGATAGTCCGGGAGGAGCTTCGGTCGATTCTGAAAATCGAGGCGGCGCCGGTGGTCTCCCGCCTCTTCCGTTGGATCAAGGCGAATCCGCAGTACAACGTCGGCCATCTCGATTGGGTCGAGGCGGTTGAAGCGGAGACGGCGAAGCACCCCGGACTCTTCCTCGCCGGAGCCGCTTATCGCGGCGTCGGCCTCCCTGACTGCATCCATCAGGGGAAGGAGACGGCGGAGAAGATCGGGCGACTTCTTTCGTCGAAATAGAGATCTTTACGGCTTCCGGATCTGCTGGAAGGTCTTGCTGATTCCCTCTTCGGTCAGGAGTCCGCCGACCACCCGCTCCCGGATGATTCCATCCGAATCGATGAAGAAACTGACCGGCAGGCTCACGACCCCATAACGCTCGGCAATATTTATCTTCCGATCAAATAAGGAAGGAAAAGAGAGCCCCATCTTTTTTGCGAATGCTTCCGCTTCTTCCCGTTTCTCTCCAAAGTTGACTCCCAATACGGCGAAACCTTCCCCCTTATGTTTTTCATAAGCGGCCTGAATCTCGGGGAGCTCCTTCTTGCACGGCTCGCACCAGGTGGCCCAGAAGGTGAGGAGAAGAACCTTCCCCCGATAGTCGGAGAGGCGGACCGATTGGCCTTCGAGCGTTTCGGCTTGAAAGTCCGACGCCGGCCCCCCGATTTGCGGCGGCTTGCTTCCCATCCCGGTGAGGATTCCCCAAGCAAAGAGAAGAAACGCGAAGATCCCCAGCGCTCGGAGAAGACGGGGAGGGGCCGGCGCCCCTCCCATTCTACTTTGATGATTGCTGCTTTCCATTAAAAACCTCTGTCAGTGAGAAAGGTCTCCTTCCATCGAAAAGACCAGAAGGGAGGTCGGCGTTCCGCCGACCTGGATCGTGTCGATCGCCGTGTCGGTCGTTGCATCGATCACCGACACGGTGCCGTCGGCCCGGTTGGTGACGAAAACATGCGTGGCCGCCCCTCCCTCCTCCAGAATGCCGATCGACCGCCCCGCCGCCGTCGCTCCGACCGCGATCTCTTTAATCAACGGAAGGGCCGGGAGCGCCGAAGCGTCGAAGACCTGGACGACGGTGCTCTTCTGTCCGTTCTTCGGGGTGGCGCTTCCGGCGGAAGCGACATAGAGCTTTTTGCCGTCCGACGTGAATGCGAGGTCGGCCGGATTGACGTCGGGGAGGTCAATGGTGACCGGAGAGGGATTGGCGACATCGATGATCGTCAGCTTCCCGGTCATCGTTGGGTTCGATTGCGCCCCCCGCACGATAATAAACCGGCCGTCCGGCGTGATGTAGGTTGCGGCGGCGAATCCGATGTCGAAGGTCTGTTCGATGGCATTGTTAAAGTCCGTCGCGGCGGGATTGATCACATTCACCGTTCCATGGGTCTCATTGTTGTTGTAGATTTTCCCGCTGACGGGGGAGAAAAACATTCCGTGAGGCCCGGCGCCGCTCTGTGCCGCGGGACAGGTCTCTTTGAGCGGATTGCAGAGATTGATCGTCCCGATCACCGTGAGATAGTTCGGGTTGGGAGCGGCCGTCGAGCCGGGATCGTTGTCAATCACGGAAATCGTCCCGTCTTTGATGTTGCTGACGAAGGCGCGGAGAGGCACCGTCGGCGCGTTATCGGTCGGATAGCTGAAGGCCGCCTTGTGATGACCTTTCCCGACGCAGACCGTTTTGAGGACTTCTCCAGCGTTCCCGTCTTCATCACCCCCCTCATCGTGATTCTGAATCACCGAAACCGATCCGGCTTGGGCCGTGTTGCAAGACGACGTGACAGTGTCGATCCCGGTGCTCGGGTCCGAATCGTTCAACACCCAGATCCGGGTCCCGTCGGGAGCCTCCCGGTAGATATGGACCGGCCGCTGGCCGACGGCGATGAACTTTTTGAATTCGACGGTTTTTCCGACCGGGTCGAGGGCAGCGGTCTGGTTGGTGCTTCCCATGTTGACGAAGATGTGGTTTCTCGTCGAGCTGGCCATGTCGCCGACGCTGGAGAAGAGGTCGATCGTGTCGGCGATCGGGTTTCCGTCATTGCCGTGCTCGATGACCGACACCTTTCCATTCGTGTTCCCGACGAAGATCCGGGCTTCCACTCCGGGAGGGGGACTGCTTTTAGAGAGACCTGCCGGGGGACCCGATTGCCCGCTGCAGCCGGTGACTGCGGCGAGCGCGAAAAGAGAGATGATAAACGATGATCGAAAGAGATTATTTCCAGACTTCATGTTCCTTCCTCCAAATCGCTTCAGGTTAAAAGGCATGCGAAACCCCGAAGATCAGTCCGTAACGCGGCACCAGGTTGGACTCATTGACATATTGATAAATCGGCAACTGCACGTGGGTATAAAGCGCCGTGTTCGGCGAGGCCTGTACCCGGACCCCCGGGGTCAGATAGATCCATCGCCCCCCCGTGTTTGGGACCGTTTGGCCTTTGAATTCATCATGCGGTGCCTGGCGTCCGTTCACCTGCAGACTGGTCACGATCTTTTCGTTCAATCGATAGCTGACGCCGGCGTTGACGATCCAGGTGCTGCCGAGCTTGTAATCGAGAGAATTTTCAGTCGTGTATTGGTAGGAAGTCGAGACGAACCCGTCGAGTTCATGAGGAAGAATCTGATAGCTGTAATAGAGCGACGCCAGTGGATCCCAGGAACCGGTTCCGGGCATGAGCGTCGGCTCGCCGATCGCCCCCTCCGGATCGAGCAGTTTGTACTCCCCGGTGGGAAACTTCACTCCGACCCCGCCGACCAGCAGATGGCGGGTGCTGACCAGAAGCGCATATTTTGCGATGAGGCGAATGTCTCCAAATCCGCTGGTGCCGCCGGTATTGCTAAATGTGCCGGCGTCAATATGTTCGTGTCGACGATCATTGAAGAAGGGGACAGCCAGGGTCAGGGCCGATTTAGTAGTCATCCCCACGGTGACATCGAGCTGCATCAGCTCGTTGTTGGTGCGAATCTCCTGATGATGGTTCGGCTCAATGACCCCGTTTTCGAAGTCGATCGCCGGCACACTCGCGATATCCGACGAGTGGCTCCCTTTATGAACCTGATCCTGAGGGATCCAACGATAGGAGAGATCGATCGTGATCCCTCCCGGTTCGGCGATCCCCTCCTGGGTGCCGGTCACGAGAAAACAGTTCGCCGATCCGCAGCTCGCAAGGGCTGCCTTCGCCCCCAGCAATGCGGTCAGAATAATCAAAAACGTGATGTTCCTAACAAGTTTCCGACGCATGAAAAGTCCTTTCTCAGTGTGATCCAGATTGCGTCGACTCAGGTCGAGCGCCTGCGCACGGGCGGGTTTCCCGCCACGGCGCGTCTGGGAATGGGTTGAAAAAATGGATTAGGAGCGGCTAAAAGAAGGAGGAGGTCGAATGGTCTCGGAGGAAACAGGCCTCATTCGAAGAAGCGCCTCTGTGTCGGCGATTGGATTTTTAGAAAGAGGGGCCGATTGTCGGTCGAGGGTCTGCGCCGATGTGTGAACAAAGGCGGAGGCGGCGCACATCCAGGCGCAGATGAACGAGGCATGCCGCTTGGCATGGCCGGCATGCTCTTCATGATGAAGAGCATGCTCCTCCGATCGGATCATGATTGATCCGGTCGAGAAAAGATAAACCACCGTGAAGAGAAGGGCGGTCTGTTTCATCCACACTCTGGATCGGGTCATTAGACCTTCTCTCTTGTTTTTCTAAGCGGAGGCAAAACGCGGCGCAAAGAAACGCCGATGCCGCCTTGCTTCACGCAGTGGGACACGAAATATAAAAAACTTTTTGGAGTTTTTCGTGAGAGGCGGTTAGAAGAAGAGGGGGGGAGACCGGCCGTGAAGCCGAAGCAAGGCCCTTCGGGTGAGGGGCTGTCTGCCGAGTGTCGAAAGTATTCCGATCAGGAGCAGAGCGAGGGTCAGGGAAAGGGCTTGAGGATGATCTGCAATGGTACTCGAGCAGGCGAGAAGGCAGGAAGCGGTGTGTGAGACCGTTCGGCCTTGTTGATGATGGTGATGGGTCTGACGGCTGGAAGGATCAAATGAGCAAATGGTTCCAAGAAGGAGGGCCGTCAAATAGAATGTGGCGAGAAAGACGAAAAGAGCTTTCTTGGAAACGGAGCGAAACATGGCGCTACTCATACCAAGATTCGATCTTATTGTCAAGCTTTTTTACCCTTTTCAGAAGGTAGGGATGAGCGGTGATCTCGGTTACGGATCGGCGGAAGGATGCAGGTGACCTCGGCTTGCCTGCAAAACCGAGGTCACCCTGAACACGCACGCGCGTTGCATTCCCCGCCCCTTCTGCCCCAAAGGACGGGTCCTTTGGGGACCCCTGGAAGAGAGGCGTGGGTTAGACGCGCGAATACAAATAGATTCATCTCCATTCGGGTCGAAGATGGCTTCGCGATGTGTTTGGAGGTACTTCGTACCCGATTTGGATCGGCACATTCCCCGCTGCTTGC
>Ga0070739_10002191_pt1 | contig 26906 bp, 23 predicted proteins | sample Coa_R1_7_FD_66445 | JGI IMG/M metagenome (GOLD analysis project Ga0070739, IMG submission 66445) | Surface soil microbial communities from Centralia Pennsylvania, which are recovering from an underground coalmine fire - Coalmine... | ecosystem: Environmental > Terrestrial > Soil > Unclassified ...
ATTAGCCGTTCGCAGCGCTCGTGCCGCCTCGTCAGGGTTGTAGTAGTCGGCACCGAACGCGCGGATCGCTGCACCGCCGATGCTGCTCTTTCCGGCACCATTGACACCGGCAAGCACGTACAGGCGGGCCACGTGGCGGTTAACGCCGCCTTGTGCGCGCCGCCTTCACAGCCGAGCGCCCCAGCTGCGCCGGCGAGGCGTCGAAAGCCGATGCCAGCGCCGCCATGGCCTTCGGTTGCTGCAGACGTTCCAGCAGGTCGTCGAACTGCTCACTCAGCTCGTCGAGCGCCGGCTCGTGCGATTTGGTCAGCGCTTCGAACTCGGCGACCGACAGCAGCACCGCCTTCGGTGTGTCGTGCTTGGTGATCGCAACCGCGCCGTCGAGCGCAGCCTGCTCGAAGACCGCACCGAACTGGTTCTTGAAACGGCTGGCGGGCACCGTCGGCACGTCGACCAACTTGCCGTCGCGGTTGCGGAAGGTCAGCGTCGACGTCGACATTGGCAAGTCCTTTCCGAAGGTGCTGCTTAGCGGTTATGGCCATATTAGCTCAATTGGACAATATGGACCGCTTCTAGGCACCGGCGCGAATGCGTGGCCTGACGCACTTATCGCTGGGGTAGCGGACGAGAACGCACCAGTGTTGGCCACCAGAACCACGGCCCGAGGATTCGCAGGATGCACGGCACGACGAACGAGCGCACGATCAACGTGTCGAGCAGCAGGCCGATGCACACGGTGGAACCCACCTGTCCGATGGTTCGCAGATCGCTTGTGAGCATTGCCAGCATCGTGAACGCGAACACCAAACCCGCGGATGTCACCACGGCGCCCGTGCTTCCGAGCGCGCGGATGAGACCCGTGTGTATCCCGGCGTGAAGCTCGTCTTTGACGCGGACGATCAACAGCAGGTTGTAGTCCGAACCCACGGCCACCAGGATGATGAACGTCAGCGGCAACACCAACCAGTGCAGTGGAAGCCCGATGAGGTGCTGCCAGACGAGTATGGACAGCCCGAACGCCCCGGCGTACGAGAAAGCCACGGTGCCGGGAATGACCAAGGCGGCCATCAGACTTCGCGTCAGGAACAACATGATCAAGAAGATCAGCACGAAGGCGGCGATCGCCACGATCAGCAGATCCGAGGCGGCGTATTCCTTGATGTCCTTATCGTTGGAGCCCGAGCCGCCGATATAAACTCTCGCGCCCGCCAACGACGTCTCTTTCAAGATCGTGGTTATCGCCGTGGGGAACTGTTCGACATGCTGCACGCCTTCGGGGCCCATGGCGTTGCCCTCGTGGGTGACGATGAACCGAGCAGCCTTTCCGTCCGGCGACATCAGGAGCCGCATGCCGGTCTGGACGTCTTCGTTGTCGAAACCTTCTCTCGGGATGTAGAAGAAGTCGTCGCTGCGAGACCGGTCGAAATCGAGCCCGACATTGACCAGGTCGTCGAATGTCTGGTTGGTCTGGGTGGATTGCAGAGCTGATTGGCCGTAGGTGTTGACTAAAAGAGCGGCTAACGCCTCCGAGTCATCGGCCGTGAGTTTGAGCTGCGTAATGACTTGCGGCAAGATCTTGTCCACGGCCTCGAGCGAAGTTTTGGCGTCCTTGATGTCGGCAGCCAGATGGTCGATGTTGTCGAGCCCGTCGAATAGCGATCTAAATGCCCAGCAAATGGGAATGTCGAAACAATGGCGCTCCCAATAGAAATAACTCTTGATCGGCCGGAAGAAATCATCGACATTCGAGATTTCCTCGTTCATCTCGTCGGTGATCCTGTGCAGATCCTCAACGGTGACAACCGTCTTGTGCAACTCATCCGACATGTTTTGGAAGAAGACGATCTCTTTCCGCAAGACCGCGACACTGTGCTGGGTGATCTGTGCCTGCTGGTCCGTATTGGCGTTTTGCTGCTCGTTGAATGGGAGCTGTTGACCGTTGCCGCTGCCCTGCGTGGTGAACAAGTACGGGAGGGTGGCGTGTTCCAATGGTCGGCCGAGCGGCCTGGTGATGCTTTGCACCATCGCGACGCCGGGCAGACGAATCAGACTCTTCGCCACCCGGTCTAATGAGATGAAGTCAGCGGAGTTCCGCATGTCGTGATCGGTCTCGATCATCAGCATCTCGGAGAACAGTTTGCTTTTCGGGAAGTGCCGATCCGCCGCCGCGAAACCCTGGTTGGCGGGGGCATTGTGCGGCTGGTAGGCGCGGTCGTCGTAGTTCTGCCGGTAGGTCGGCACGAAGATCGCCCCGAACATGACGGCGGCGGCGCTGGCTGCGAGGATCGGCACCGGCCACCGCACCACGCTGGCCCCGATCCGCCGATACAACGTCGCCTTGACCCTGCTTCTCGGGTCGAAGAGCCCAAAGAGGCTGCCAACGGTCAAAATGGCCGGGCCGAGCGTCAGCGCTGCCGCGATGGTGAACAACATGGCGATGGCAACGGCGGGCCCCATGGTGTGGAAGTAGTTGAGTCGGGCGAATGTCAGGCAGTAACAGGCCCCGGCGATCGTCAGCCCCGAGCCGATGATTATGGGCGTTACACCCCGGTACGCGATGTAGAAGGCGTCCTCCCGGCTTTCGCCGGCCTGTCGCGCTTCGTGATAGCGGCCCATCAAGAAGATGCCGTAATCGGTCCCCGCTCCCAGGGTCAGCGCGACGACGATGTTCACGGCGAACGACGAGAGCTCGATGTACCCGAGATGCCCGAGGGTTGCGATGACCCCCTTGGCGACCAGCATCTCGATCAGAACTCCGAGCAACGGCACCAGCAGGGTGCTGATGGAGCGGTACACCAGCAGCAACATCGTGACGATGAGGATGATCGTCACGATCGTGATGTTGTTCAGGCTCGAATTGGCAATAGCCACCGTGTCCGAGGCGAGCGGCGCCGCCCCGCTGACATAGACCTTGAGCCCGGGCGGCGGCGGATCCTTCGCGACGATGTCCCGAACGGCGGCAACGGACTGATTCGCTTGCATTTGGCCGATATCGCCCGCGAGACGCAGCAACACGTACGCGGCCTTGCCGTCGACGCTCTGCGCCCCCGCCGCGGTGATCGGCTTCCCCCACAGGTCCATGACGTACTGCACATGCGTGGGATCTTGCTTGAGCCGGCGCACCAAATCGTCGTAATACCGATGGTCCACATCGCCCAACGGCCGGTTGGCTTCCAGGACGAGCATGGTCAAGTTGGTGGAATTCGACTCGTGGAACTTCTCGCCGATGCTCAGCAACGCCCGCTGCGACGGCGCGTAGTGCGGCACCATCGGCCCGGCGAGTTCTTCTGCCACCCTCTCTACCTGCGGCATGAAGGTGTTCGTCGACACGGCGAGAAGCGCCCAAAAAGCGATGATTGGTATCGCCAGGACGCGGACCATTCTGGGGACAAACGGTCGTCTCGCCCGATGCTCGCTCATGCGGATTTCACCCTGCACATGACGTGCGCGTCCCCATGCGTATCGGACTGTTGATCGCGGACAACGCCATTCACGAGCATCCGACAGCCGAGTTGACCACCATGAACCTGAGCCGAGATGCTGCCGGACACTACCGTGAGCGTTGTCGTTTCCGTGTGCGACCACGGCAAGGTCGTCAGATCAACACGATGCGGATGTCCGTCGATGTCCAAGTAGACGAGCATCCCGCCTTCGCCGAGAGAACCGAACAACTCGTACGTGAGCTGTTTGGGCGTCGTCTGCTCAGGCGCTGCCGGGCCATTGACCGTGATGACGGGTGGTGGAGCGGAGAACTGGTGCACCTTCCACATGCCGACCGCTCCCGCGCCGACCGCAACCACGGCAACCAAAGGCATCCAGACTCGCGCCAAGACGGTCCTGCCGACTGGACGAGGGCTCACTCGATCACCTTTCGTCAGTCCGGTCTGCATTTCGTGGGGCCCCACACTCGTGCTCAGGCCAATGAGGATAGTAGACGGTCATGTGCCTAATGGATATGTGATCTGCAAAGAGTATCGGCACTGCAGCCGGAACGCGACCGCGAGGATCCGGCTAGCCATCTGCCGGTGACCGCACCGCATGCATAGCGGTGCGTCAGGCCATTTTCTGCAAACGCCGTTTCAGCCGTGCGCTGCGCAGAAGCTGAGTCGTGAAGTTCATAGCGGCCAACATTGGGAACACGCCGAGGAATGTCCGTTCCGACGGGGTGGCTCCATGCAGATGGTAAAGACTGCCAAACACATAGAAGCAGCCCACCATGAATAACGCACCAGGGATGCAGAAGGCCATCAATGAGCTGCGATCAGAAACGATTTGCTTCGCATAATCCAGCTCATCGCTCGACAGCGGTTCGCGTTTGCGTACTTTCTTCATAACCGCTTTGGCGCTGCCTATTTCTTCACTGACGGGGGTCGGTGCTCGGCGCTCCATCCGCCGGACAAACACGGAGGCGAAGGCGGCAAACACCAGCGCCAGCACAAGGGTGAGCACGGTGAGAAATCCAAATAAACCCGAGTCCATGTCACGCTCCTTCGCTCCGCCATCGATTGTGGCATTACGCACCCGTAATGCTGGAGAATCCCTGCAGTCGGCTGTCGAAGACCCTTCGAACGCTACCCGATTCACGGTCTCCTAACCTTGCGCAGCCACCTGGTGTAACGGTTTGTGCACGTTTTCAGCGACACATCTTGCGGCAGCGCGGTTTTGTCGTCGTGTGGCTGAGAATGCGGGACATGACGCAATCGCGGGAGCCCGACGGTGGTGCGTGAGATATCCCGGCAGGCATTTCTGCGGGGTGCCGCCGGAGCGTTAGCGGCCGGCGCGGTCTTCGGATCGGTCCGGGCTACCGCCGACCCGAAGTCCTCCGGGCTGGACGGTCTGAGGGCTGCCATCGGCGGGCAGGTGCTCACTCCGGACGACGGCGGATTCGCAACCGCCAAGCAAGTTTTCAACACGAACTACAACGGCTCGACACCGGCGGCAGTGATAGTTCCCACGTCGGCGGCCGACGTGCAAAAGGCAATGGCATTTGCTGCGGCGCATAACCTCAGAGTCGCTCCGCGTAGCGGTGGGCACTCCTATGTGGGGGCGTCCACGGCGAACGGGACCGTAGTGCTCGACCTGCGTCAGCTGCCCGGGGGCATCAACTACGACGCCGGCACCGGGCAGGTGACGGTGACACCTGCGACTGATCTATATGCGCTGCACCAGGCGCTGGCTGCGGCGGGGCGGGGGATCCCGACCGGTACCTGTCCATCAGTCGGCACCGCGGGGCACGCCCTGGGCGGCGGACTGGGCGCCCATTCCCGGCATGCCGGCCTGATGTGTGACGCATTGACCTCGGCGTCGGTGGTGCTGCCCAGCGGCCAGGCGGTCACCGCCTCTAGCGCCAACAACCCCGACCTGTTCTGGGCGTTACGTGGTGGCGGTGGGGGCAATTTCGGGGTGACGACGTCGCTGACCTTCGCGACGTTCGCCACCGGCGACGTCGACGTGGTGAACCTCAACTTCCCGCCGCAGTCGTTCGCACAGGTCCTGCTCGGCTGGCAGAACTGGCTGCGTACCGCCGACCGAAGCAGCTGGGCGCTGGCCGACAGCACCACCGACGCGATGGGTACGCAGTGCCGCATCATGGCGACCTGTCCGGCCGGCTCGGGAAAGAGCGTTGCGAACGCCGTCACTTCAGCTGTCGGAACGCAACCAACCAGTACCGAGAACCACACGTTCAATTATTTGGACCTGGTGAGGTATCTGGCCGTCGGCAACCTCAACCCGTCGCCGCTCGGATATGTCGGTGGGTCGGACGTTTTCCCCACCATCAATGCGGGCACCGCTCAGGGGATCGCCTCTGCAGTCAACGCCTTTCCTCGTGGGGCGGGCCGCATGTTGGCGATCATGCACGCTCTCGACGGTGCGCTCGCCGGTGTGGCACCGGCTGCCACCGCGTTTCCGTGGCGTCGGGAGTCCGCGCTGGTGCAGTGGTACGTCGAGACGTCCGGTGACCCGGCGGCAGCCACCAGCTGGCTGCAGACGGCGCACCAAGCGGTGCGACCGTATTCGGTTGGCGGCTACGTGAACTACCTCGAGGCCAACGACCCGCCGTCTCGGTACTTCGGCGGGAACCTATCCAGGCTGACCGCGGTGCGGCAGAAGTATGACCCCGGCCGGATCATGTTCTCTGGCATGAACTTCTGATGTCCAGCGGCCACTTAACGCGCGCAAGCCAGCGAAAACCGTGCAATAAGTGGCCGCTCGCCGCAAGTCACGAAAGGGTCGCCCGCACGCAGACCGTAATGTAGGGCAGCGCAAGGCCGTTGCTATTCGCCAGCGCCGGATGGGTGGCCAGCAGTTCGCGCACCCGGTCCAGTGTCTTGGTGCGCACATCGGTCGGCGAGGTGATGCAATAGCTGCGCGAAGCCACCAAGTCGATAAGGGCCTGCGGAGTAAGGTAATTCGTCCACTCGACCCGATGGCGCTCCAAGCCGGTGAACGGCTCGGGCAGCACGACACGGTCGCTGACCGGATCGCCGTCGCTGCCGATGATGCGCCCCAGCTCGCGCACCCAGCCCAGCCGCTCGTCGCGGGTGTTCCAGACCAGCCCTAGCCGCCCGCCCGGGCGCAGCACGCGAACCACCTCGAAAATCGCCCGCGCCGGATCAAACCAATGCCACGCCTGGGCAACCAGCACCGCGTCGACACTGTTGTCCGGCAACGGAATTTCCTCCGCCGTCCCCAAGAGGGCGGGGGTGTCCGGCAGCGACTTGCGCAGCACGTCCAGCATCTCGGGAATCGGGTCGACAGCCACCACGTCCAGCCCGCGTTCGACCAGCCGGGTCGTCAACTTGCCGGTACCCGCACCCAAGTCGAGCACGTCGCGAGCCCCATCCGGAAGCAGCCAGTCGATCGCCTCCGGCGGATACGACGGGCGGCCCCGCTCGTAGGCAGCCGCCTCTGAACCAAACGACAGCGAGCGGTCTTGCCCGGAGCGGGTCACCGCGACCGCACACCTTCAGCCAGCTCGAGTGTCTGGCGAATCAACTTGCCGACAGCTTCGGATTCCACCAAAAAGCCGTCGTGCCCATAGATTGAGTCGACAACGTGCAGTCCGGTACAGCCGGGCAACAGCTCGGCCATCTCCTCCTGCAGGCGAAGCGGATACAGCCGGTCGGAGGTAATACCCGCCACTACAACCGGGACCGGACACCCGCGCAGCGTGGCCGCGACGCCGCCGCGGCCGCGACCGACGTCGTGGCTGCTGAGTGCCTCGGTCAACGCCACATAGCTGCCGGCGTCGAACCGCGCCACCAGCTTGCTGCCTTGGTGCTCCAGGTAGCTCTGCACCGCATAGCGGCCGCCGGTCACCGGATCCTCGTCGCCCTGAGCGTCATTGGCGAACCGGGTATCCAATTCCACTTCCCCGCGGTAAGTCAGATGCGCGAAGCGGCGGGCAATCGACAGCCCGGCCACCGGGACGTGGTCGCTGTCGTAGTAGTCCCCGCCCTGCCAGTTCGGGTCGGCCTCGATGGCCGCGATCTGGCTGCTCTGCGTGCCGATCTGATCGGCGGTGGCCCGCGCGCCGACCGCAAGGAGCAGCCCCGCCCGGACTTGATCGGGATGACTCACAATCCATTCCAGCGCCCGGGCACCGCCCATCGAGCCACCGACGACAGCGGCCACCTCAGTGATCCCGAGTGCGGCTAGCGCGGCCACATCGGCCTGCACCTGGTCCCGGATCGTTATCCGGGGAAACCTTGAGCCCCAAGGCTTTCCGTCACGGGCGATCGAGCTCGGCCCCGTCGAGCCACGGCAGCCGCCCAGCACGTTGGTGGCCACAGCACACCACCGGTCGGTGTCGATGGGCGCGCCGGGACCGGCGACGCCGTCCCACCAGCCCGGTGTCGGATGGCCTGGACCGGCAGGCCCGGTGATATGCGAATCACCCGTGAGCGCATGCAATACCACCACGACGTTGTCACGCGCGGGCGACAACTCGCCCCAGCGTTGCACGGCGATAGAGACGTCATCGATCACCGCGCCGCTTTCCAGCGTCACCGAGCCGATGTCGATGAAGCCCACTTCGCCTTCAGGGGGCAGCGTCTGAGTCCGCACCTCGGAGATTGTCACCTGAGATCTCCTCAAAACGCTGCTACGGCGTGCGGGTCGCCGGCGGAATCTCGGTAAGCGCGAGCCGCGGCGAATCCGAGTTCCAGGTCGGCCAGGATGTCGTCGATGCCCTCGATGCCGACGGCCAACCGCACCAGCCCCGGGCTGACACCGGTGGACAGCTGCTCCTCGGGCGTCAGCTGCGAGTGGGTGGTCGACGCCGGATGGATGACCAGCGAGCGCACGTCGCCGATGTTGGCGACGTGGCTGTGCAGCTTCAGCGCGTTGACGAACGCCTTGCCCGCCTCCACACCGCCGACCAGCTCGAATGCCAGCACAGCGCCAGTTCCTTTGGGCGCCAGCTTCTTTGCCCGCTCATACCATGGCGAAGTCGGCAGCCCGGCATAGTTGACTGATCGGACCTCGTCGCGGCCGGCCAGGAATTCGGCGACCCGCTGGGCATTGGCGACGTGGCGTTCCATCCGAAGGCTCAGCGTCTCCAAACCCTGCGCAATCAGGAACGCGTTGAACGGCGAGGCCGCCGAGCCGTAGTCGCGCAGCAGCTGTACTCGGGCCTTGGTCGCGAACGCCGCTGGCCCCAGCTCGGCGTAGACCACGCCGTGGTAACTGGGATCAGGGGTGGTGAATCCGGGGAAGCGGTCACCGGTCCACTCGAAGGTGCCGCCGTCAACGATCACCCCGGCGATTGCGGCGCCGTGCCCGCCCAGGTATTTGGTGGCCGAATGCACGACGATGTCGGCGCCCTGTGCAATCGGCTGGATCAGATATGGAGTGGCAATGGTGTTGTCGACGATCAGCGGCACGCCGTTGTCGTGGGCCACCCCTGCGACCCCGGGCGTGTCGAGCACGTCGATCTGCGGGTTGGAGATGGTCTCGCCGAAGAACGCCTTGGTGTTCGGCCGCACCGCGGACTGCCAGGAATCAAGGTCGTCGGGATCCTCGACAAAGCTCACCTCGATCCCGAGCTTGGCCAGCGAGTAGTGGAACAGGTTGTAGGTGCCGCCGTAGAGCCGTGGGCTGGACACGATGTGGTCACCGGCGCCGGCCACATTCAGGATCGCGAACGTCTCGGCGGCCTGCCCGGACGCCAGAAACAGGGCGGCCACCCCGCCCTCCAGTGCGGCGATGCGCTGTTCGACGACCTCGGTGGTGGGGTTGCCGATCCTGGTGTAGATGTTGCCGGGAACCTCCAGGCCGAACAGGGCCGCGGCGTGCGCGGTGTCGTCGAAGGTGTAGGAGGTGGTCTGGTAAATCGGCAGTGCCCGGGCGTTGGTCACCGAATCAGGGCGCTGGCCGGCATGGACCTGTTTGGTCTCGAACGACCAGTGCGTAGTCGGGTCAGAGTCAGTGTCGGCGCTCATGTGGCTGCTTTCTGCTGGAGTCGGATGGGTGTCGTGTTCGCAGTCGCCCGTGACGTCATCAGTGATGACGTCGACCGGTGGCGATGGGTTAGCGACCCCGAGGCCTGGGGGGCCACATGATGGGCCAACCCGAATGGGTACGCATCAGGTATCCCTGTCTACTCAGGGGGCCCGTCATGGCGGACCCGCGCTTGCCGCGTAGCCGGTCATGGCTACTCAACCTGGTCATCACCCGGGGCACCCCACCGCGGTTGGAGGGTTGCCGGCCAGCAAGCCGGGGCTTGGCGCTGGCGCTCATGACCGATAGGGAGCCTATCGTATTACGCCGATCACGTGCCACGGGTTCTGGTGGCGACCCGCTGCGCGCGGCTTCGCCGCGCTGGCGATCGCACGGGTTCTGGTGGCGACCCGCTGCGCCCGGCTTCGCCGCGCTGGCGATCGCACGGGTTCTGGTGGCGACCCGCTGCGCTCGGCTTCGCCGCGCTGGCGATCGCCACGGGGTCATCTGGTGGCGACCCGCTGCGTACGGGATACTCGCCACCGTTGAATAAGACCTGGAACGCGGGAGAAGGACCATGTGCGCCGAGCGGCCAACCATCATCTACACGCTGACCGACGAGGCGCCGATGCTGGCGACCTTTGCGCTTCTGCCGATTGTGCGTGCCTTCACCGAGCCGGCGGGCATCGACGTCAAACTCAGTGACATCTCGCTGGCTACCCGAATCCTGGCCGAGTTTCCCGATTACCTGACCAAGGAGCAGCGTGTCCCGGACAACCTGGGCGAACTGGGCCGGCTGACGCAGCTGCCGGACACCAACATCATCAAATTGCCGAACATCAGCGCCTCGGTGCCGCAGCTCGTCGCGGCCATCAAGGAGTTGCAGAACAAGGGTTTCAAGATTCCGGATTATCCGGCCGACCCGAAGACCGAGCAGGAAGGCGAAATCCGCAACCGCTATGCCAAAGTCCTCGGCAGCGCGGTGAACCCCGTGCTGCGGGAAGGTAACTCCGACCGTCGCGCGTCCAAGGCGGTTAAGGAGTACGCCCGCAAGCACCCGCACAGCATGGGCGAATGGTCGATGGCCTCGCGCACCCATGTCGCGACCATGAAGCACGGCGACTTCTACCACGGCGAGAAGTCGATGACGCTGGACCGCCCGCGCAACGTGAAGATGGAGCTGGTGACGAAGCGCGGTGAAACGCTGGTGCTCAAGCCCGAGGTGTCGCTGGACGGCGGCGACATCATCGATTCCATGTTCATGAGCCGCAAGGCCCTGTGCGACTTCTACGAAGAACAGATGAACGACGCCTACGAGACCGGCGTGATGTTCTCGCTGCACGTCAAGGCCACGATGATGAAGGTCAGCCATCCGATCGTGTTCGGCCATGCGATCAAGGTCTTCTACAAGGACGCCTTCGCTAAGCACGAGAAGCTGTTCGACGAGCTGGGCGTCAACGTCAACAACGGCCTGTCCGATCTGTACGCGAAGATCGAGTCGTTGCCCGCCTCGCTACGCGACGAGATCGTCGACGACCTGCACCGCTGCCATGAGCACCGTCCTGAGCTGGCCATGGTCGATTCGGCCCGGGGAATCTCGAACTTCCATTCGCCCAGTGACGTGATCGTGGATGCTTCGATGCCCGCGATGATCCGCGCGGGCGGCCAAATGTACGGCGCCGACGGCAAACTCAAGGACACCAAGGCCGTCAATCCGGAGTCCACGTTCAGCCGCATCTACCAGGAGATGATCAACTTCTGCAAAACCCACGGCCAGTTCGATCCGACCACCATGGGCACTGTGCCCAATGTGGGTCTGATGGCTCAGAAGGCCGAGGAGTACGGCAGCCACGATAAGACGTTCGAGGTCCCCGAGGACGGTGTGGCCAACATCGTCGATCTCGACACCAGCGAAGTGCTGCTCACCCAGAACGTGGAGGCCGGTGACATCTGGCGTATGCCGATCGTCAAAGACGCTGCGATCCGGGACTGGGTCAAGCTGGCCGTGACCCGGGCGCGGCTGTCCGGGATGACGGCGGTGTTCTGGCTGGACATCGAGCGTCCGCACGAGGTCGAGCTGCGCAAGAAGGTAAAGGCCTACCTGGCCGACCACGACACGGAGGGCCTGGAGATCCAGATCATGCCGCAGGTGTGGGCCATGCGTTACACGCTGGAGCGCGTCATCCGCGGCAAGGACACCATCGCCGCAACCGGCAACATCCTGCGTGACTATCTCACCGACCTGTTCCCGATTCTGGAGCTCGGGACCAGCGCCAAGATGCTCTCGATTGTGCCGCTGCTGGCCGGCGGCGGCATGTACGAGACGGGCGCGGGCGGTTCGGCGCCTAAGCACGTCAAGCAACTGGTCGAGGAGAATCACTTGCGCTGGGATTCGATGGGCGAGTTCCTCGCGCTGGCCGCCAGCCTGGAAGACATGGGCGCCAAGACCGGCAACGCGCAGGCCAAAATCCTGGCCAAGACACTCGACGCCGCGATCGGCAAACTGCTGGACAACGACAAGAGCCCGTCGCGAAAGACCGGTGAGCTCGACAACCGGGGCAGCCAGTTTTACCTGGCCATGTACTGGGCGCAAGAACTTGCCGCGCAGAGCGACGACAAGAACTTAGCGAAGCACTTCGCCGTCCTGGCCGACGCGTTGACTGAGAACGAAGACGTCATCGTGGCCGAACTCAACGCGACCCAGGGCAAACCGGTGGACATCGGCGGCTACTACGCGCCCGACCCGGCGTTGACCACGGCGGTGATGCGGCCGAGCAAGACGTTCAACAATGCGCTCGCGGCGGCAGGCTGATACCGGGCCCGCTTGTACTGTTGGGGCATGTCCCGCGGATCCAAGATCAAAGTCGAAGGCACGGTAGTAGAGCTCGACGGTGACGAGATGACGCGCGTCATCTGGAAGCTGATCAAGGACATGCTCATCTTCCCGCACCTCGACATCAACCTGAAGTACTACGACCTGGGCATCGAGCACCGCGACGCCACCGACGACCAGGTGACGATCGACGCCGCGTATGCCATCAAAAAGCACGGCGTGGGCGTGAAATGCGCCACGATCACCCCCGACGAGGCCCGCGTCAAAGAATTCAACCTCAAGACCATGTGGTCGTCGCCCAACGGGACGATTCGAAACATCTTGGGTGGCACCATTTTCCGCGAGCCGATCATTATCTCGAATGTGCCGCGGCTGGTTCCAGGCTGGACCAAGCCGATCATCATCGGCCGTCACGCTTTCGGTGACCAGTACCGGGCGACGAACTTCAAAGTGGACCGGCCCGGTTGTGTCACGCTGACCTTCGCTCCCGAGGACGGCAGCGAGCCGATCGTGCATGAGATGGTGCGAATCCCCGAAGGCGGCGGCGTGGTGATGGGGATGTACAACTTCAAAAAATCCATCCAGGATTTCGCGCGGGCGTCGTTCGCCTATGGGCTGCAAGAGAACTACCCGGTGTATCTGTCCACCAAGAACACCATCCTCAAGGCCTACGACGGCATGTTCAAAGACGAGTTCCAGCGCATCTACGACGAGGAATTCAAAGACGAGTTCGAAGCCGCCGGGCTGACCTACGAGCACCGGCTGATCGACGACATGGTCGCCGCCTGCCTGAAATGGGAGGGCGGCTATGTGTGGGCCTGCAAGAACTACGACGGCGACGTGCAGTCCGACACGGTCGCGCAGGGCTACGGCTCACTGGGGTTGATGACCTCGGTGCTGATGACCGCCGACGGCAAGACGGTGGAGGCCGAAGCAGCCCACGGCACCGTCACCCGGCATTTCCGCCAGTACCAGGAGGGCAAGCCCACCTCCACCAACCCGATCGCGTCGATCTTCGCGTGGACGCGCGGGCTGCAGCACCGCGGCAAGCTGGACAACACCCCCGAGGTGAGTGATTTCGCGTGCAAGCTCGAAGAGGTGGTGGTTTCCACGGTCGAGGGCGGGCAGATGACCAAGGACCTGGCCATCCTGATCGGGCCGGACCAGCAGTGGCAGAACAGCGAGGAGTTCCTCGGCTCGATCGCCGAGAACCTGGAGAAGGCGCTTAACTGATTGTCCGGCTCCTCCTCATCGCGCTACGCGCTCTGCATCGTCGCCGGGGGTCAGCTCGAGCTGATCGCCCGGATCGGCGCGCTGTACTCGTCCAGGAAGTCGGTGATCACCTCGGTGATCCGGCCCGGTGCTTCGAACATCGGGATGTGCCCGAGTCCCTCGAGCGTGGTCACCTTGGTTCCCTCGGGAAGTTGGGCCCTGAAGTAGCGGTGGGATCTCGGCCCGGGAAACACCCGATCCTTTTCGCAAATCACCAGATGCGCGGGAACGGCGGTGTGCGCCAGGTCCAGCAGACCGGGCCCCAGCAGCGATTTGAGCAGCAGCTGGAAGTAGGCGGGGCAGTGTGCCACGTCGTCGATGATCGCGTGGAGTTCGCTTTCGCTGAGACCGTCCGGTGATCCGCTGATCGGCAGCGTGGCAAGCCGGCGGCTGAACGGCAGGCGTAGCGCACGTGGTCCCAGGAATCGCGCCAGCGCCCATACCGGCATGCCCAGCACAAACTTCGCAATCACCTCGAACTTCGTCGGTGCCCAGCGGGTCCAGCCGCCGGCGGGGGCAATGCCGGTGACGGTTCGCGCCCGGCCGCGGCTCTCCAGTTCGAATGCCACCCAGCCGCCCAGCGAGTTGCCGACGATATGGGCGGTGTTCCAGCCCAGCTCGTCCATTTGCCGCTCGACGTGGTCGGCCAGCACAGACGAGCTCAGGAACCAGGTGCCGGCGTAGGGCCCGCCATTGTGGCCGGCCATCGTGGGCGCGAAAACCTCGTAGCGGCCGGTGTCCGCCAGCTGCTGGGCCACCGTGTCCCACACGATCTGCGAGATCAGGAACGGATGCAGCAAGACGACCGGTTCGCCGGAGCCCACATGGATCGGTGCGCGGGGGGTCATGCTGCCGACAGTAAGGTGATACCGCCGGTACCGCAAGGACACGGAGTGCGGGGCGACGGCGGCGTGAAAAGATCGAGTCATCATGAGCACCGCTAGTCCAACCCGCCGGGTCTTTTCCGGCGTGCAGCCCACCTCCGACTCGCTTCATCTCGGCAACGCGCTGGGGGCGATCACCCGCTGGGTGGCGCTGCAGGACGACTACGACGCGTTCTTCTGCGTCGTCGATCTGCACGCGATCACGGTTCCTCAGGATCCGGAGGTTTTGCGGCGCCGCACGCTGATCACCGCCGCGCAGTACCTGGCGTTGGGCATCGACCCTGACCGCAGCACGATCTTCGTGCAGAGCCACGTACCCGCCCACACCCAATTGGCTTGGGTGCTGGGCTGTTTCACCGGGTTCGGTCAGGCGTCGAGGATGACGCAGTTCAAAGACAAGTCCACGCGTCAGGGCGCCGAGTCGACGACGGTGGGCTTGTTCACTTACCCGGTGCTGCAGGCCGCCGACGTGCTGGCATACGACGCCGAACTGGTTCCGGTCGGGGAAGACCAGCGCCAACACCTCGAACTGGCGCGGGACGTCGCGCAGCGGTTCAACAGCCGGTTCCCGGACACCTTCGTCGTGCCGGAGGTGATGATTCCGAAGGTCACCGCCAAGATTTACGACCTGCAGGACCCGTCGTCGAAGATGAGCAAGTCGGCGGCCACGGACGCCGGATTGATCAACCTGCTCGATGATCCCGCGTTGTCCGCCAAGAAGATTCGCTCAGCAGTAACCGACAGCGAACGCGAGATCCGCTACGATCCCGACGCCAAACCGGGCGTGTCGAACCTGCTGTCCATTCAGTCCGCGGTCACCGGCGTCGACGTGAACACGCTAGTCGAGCGCTATGCCGGGCACGGCTACGGCGATTTGAAGAAAGACACCGCGCAGGCCGTCACCGAATTCGTGACACCCATCAGGAACCGGGTCGAGGAATTGATGGCCGATCCAACGGAACTGGAGGCGGTGCTGTCCGCCGGCGCGGCGCGAGCCCAGGATGTTGCCGGCAAAACGGTCCAGCGGGTCTATGACCGCCTCGGCTTCTTGCCCCCACGGCCCTAGACAGCATGAGCGAAGCGGCCAAACCAGGGCTCCTCGATCGGGTGCGGGCGCGCTACGGGTGGTTCGACCATGTCATGCGCGCCAACAAGCGGTACAACGACCGCAAGGGCAATTTCTTCGCGGCGGGCCTGACCTATTACACGATCTTTTCGCTGTTCCCCCTGCTGATGGTCGGTTTCGCGGTTGCGGGGTTCCTGCTGGCTCGCCAGCCGGACTTGTTGGCCGAGATCGAGAATCGGATCAGAAGTGCGGTGTCCGACAAGTTCGGCAAGCAGCTGATCAAGGCGATGAACTCGGCGATCGCGTCGCGCAGTTCGGTCGGAATCATCGGCCTCGCCGGGTCGGCGTGGGCAGGCCTGGGCTGGATGGCGAATCTGCGCGAGGCGCTCAGCGCAATGTGGGCAGAACATGTGACATCGCCCGGGTTCGTCCGCACCAAGTTGTCCGATCTGGTGGCCATGCTGTCCGCGTTCGCGGCGATCGCGGCCACTATCGCGCTGACCGCACTCGCGGACGCCGCGCCGATGGCCAAGGTGCTGAATTTGCTGGGCCTGCACTACGCCCTGGCGCTCGACGTCATCTTGCGGGGTATTTCGCTGTTGATGTCATTGCTGGTGTCGTGGCTGCTGTTCACGTGGATGATCGCCCGGCTGCCGCGGGAGCCGGTCAGCTTCGCCGCCTCGATGCGGGCGGGGCTGCTGGCGGCTGTTGGGTTCGAAGTGTTCAAGCTGATCGGGTCGATTTACTTGCGGTCGGTATTGCGCAGTCCGGCCGGTGCCGCGTTCGGTCCGGTGTTGGGTTTAATGGTGTTCGCGTACATCACGGCGCGGCTGGTTCTGTTCGCCACCGCGTGGGCGGCGACGTCGCCGACCAACGTGCGCTCGGCGCCGGCTTCGGCGCCGCCGCCGGCGCCGGCGGTGATCACTCCACGGGTTCAAGTCGACGAAGGTCTGAGCGCTCGGCAAGCATTAACTTCGGCGGCACTGGGAGCTGTTGCTGCGCTGGGCCTTTCGCGGCTTGGGCGCCGCCGCGACCGGTGACGGCTGCCTTGAGGTCAGCTCACCAGCTTCAGGCCGACGATGCAGCCAATCACACCAGCGATCAGCACGACTTTGAGCGACGAGGCGGCTTCATCGCCGGTCAGCATCGCATAGCCGACGGTGAGCGCAGCCCCGATCCCGACCCATACCGCATAGCTGGTTCCGGTGGGCAGGCTGCGCATGGCCAACGCCAGCCCGGCCATCGAAAACACCAGTGCCACGGCGAAAACCAGCGATGGAGCCAGTCGCGAAAAACCGTCGGATTTGTTCAGCGCTGTCGCCCACACCGCCTCCAGGACTCCGGACACTACGAGAATCAGCCAAGCCATCGCGCGCCTCCGCAGCGCCGTCTTGTCGCTGGCCGGGTACGGCGCCCCTAGTCCGGTGTCGATTGCCGACGGTCCCGATGCTATCAACTGCCCGGTGCCCTAACGGTTTTAATGGTGGCCACCCGGTGGTATCACCAATGTGACGGGGCGGCGCGACCGCATGTGAGAAGCGGCGGTGTTGTCGGATTAGTCGCTCACCCAGGCGCCGTTGGCCATGACGGCGCTGACCCGCAGCTCCTGGTTCAGCACAACGACATTGGCGTCCAGACCGGCTCGCAGGCTGCCGACGTGGTCGAGACGGAGCACCCGAGCCGGTGTTGTCGACGTCATCGTCACGGCGGCGGTCAACCCGTCATCGGGATAGGAAGCCAACCCCGCCACGGTGCGAAAGAGCCGATCCATTGTGGCGGTACTGCCGGCAAGCGTGGAAGTCCCGTGCACGCATGCTACGCCCGAGACAACGTCGATCTTTTGGGTTCCCAACCGAAACGAGCCGTCGGCACAACCGGCGGCAGCGATGGCATCGGTGACTAACGCGACGCGGTCGGGCCCTGCGGCTTCGATCACCGCACGCACCAGAGCAGGATGGACATGTAGGCCGTCAGCTATCAGCTCGAGCGTCACCGTTGGATCCTGCAGCAGGGCCAGTGCTGGGCCGGGCTCCCGGTGGTGCAGCGGGCGCATCGCATTGAACACGTGCGTACCGACCGTCGCGCCCGCGGCAATGGCCTCGCATGTCTGCTCATACGTTGCATTCGTATGACCAACGGCAACAATGGTTTCCGCATCCACGAAGCGGCTGATCGCGGCGGCGCTGCCGGGAAGTTCTGGTGCCAGTGTCACCATCCGGATCGCGCCGTCACCGGCGGCAAGCACGGCGTCGATCTCGGCGAGGTCGGGGTGACGCAGTTGCGCATGGTCGTGCGCCCCGCATCGCTCCCGGCTCAGCCACGGCCCTTCCAGGTGGATGCCGGCGATGACGCCTGCCCGGGTGGCATCGGCGAGCCCACGAACGGCGTCCAGCAAGTCTTCAGGTGATGCGGTGACCAGGCTGGCCAGCGTGGTGGTGGTGCCGTGTCGGCGGTGAAATGCTGATGCTGCGGCGATCTCGTCGCCACGCCCGTCGGTGTACCAGGCGCCGCCGCCGCCGTGCACATGCATATCGACGAAGCCGGGAACCAAGGTTGCTTCAGGGAGATCGACATCGGGTGGGCGCGGCGGCGAGCCGCTGCCGCAATCGCTGATGCGTCGACCTGAAACAGTCAACCACCCGGGCCGGCAGATTCGGCCGTCGAGAACGATTGTGCCGGCGGCGATCACAGTCATGGCAGCCCACTCATCCTCGCACGGACCGGCTCGGCGGGCCAGTGACCGCCGTTCTCCCAGAAGTGCCGGATCTCCTCAAGCTGTCGGCTCTTGGTTTCCGGAGCGAACCGGTAAACGAACGCGAACGCGGCCACTGCGAACACACCGAATACTCCGAAAGTCCTTGCACCACCCAGTGAATGCAGCGTCGTCAGGAAGACACCGGCGACAATCGCGTTGGCCACATGGTTGGCGGTGAGCATAGCGCTGGAGCCCATTGACCGCAGGCGGGACGGCAAACACTCACCCGCATATACCCACACCAGCGCGCCGAAGCCGAAGGTAAATCCGATCGTGAAGAGCAGCACACCGACGAAACCCAACATCGATGCACCGCCTGTTGCTGTAGCGAAGGCACCGATGAGCATGGCGTCGGCGGCGATCATCACGGCGATGCCGCACAATAGAATCGGCCGGCGGCCCAACCGGTCGACCAGAACCAGCGAGACCACTACCGCAGCCAAAGCCGCGACCTGAATCAGCGCTGGCAGCACAAGCAGCGCGAAATTGCCGTGAAAGCCCATCGCCTCGAACAGCCGCGGGCTGTAGTAGACGATCGCATTGATGCCGGTGATTTGAATGAAAAAGCCGAGCCCAATCAGAAAGACGGTGGCCTGCCGATACGGCCGTTGCAGCATCTCGGCGATCGTGGCGCCGCGTTCTTCAGCCAGCGCGCAAGTTATTTCGGCGAGTTCGCGTTCCACGTCTGCCTTCGGCTCCACCCGCCGCAACGCCTCGCGGGCCTCGCCGACGCGTCCCTTGAGCAGATACCAACGGGCGGTGTCGGGCAATCGCAGCATCAGCAGCAATACCGCCGCGGCAGGTACGGCGGCCAGTCCCAGCATCCATCGCCAGCTGTGCGAAGCGGCCAGCAGATAGGCCCCCAGGTAGCCGATGATGATGCCGACGACGGTCGCTACTTGGTAGGACACCAGCAGGGAACCGCGGACGGCGGCCGGTGCCGACTCGGCGACGAAGACCGGTACCACCACCACGGACACTCCCATGGTTACGCCGAGCAGCAACCGCGCCACCAGGAGCATCGGCACAGAAACCGACAGCGCGGCCAGCACCGCGAAGGCCGCGTAGCCCGCCACCACCAGCACCATCGACCTCTTTCGTCCGACCGCATTGGCCAGCACACCAGCACCGAGGGCGCCGACGATCTCACCGATCACCACGGCGGTGATGATCAGTTCCTGTTGTCGCGTGGTCAGGTCGAACTGGTTGGTGATGGGCAGCAGTGCGCCGGCGATGTTGGAAATGTCATAGCCGTAGATAACACCCACCGTTGCCGCGGTGAGCCCCACTGCCAGCGCCCTATTTGCCACCCCCGAAGGTTATCCATCGCCGTTGACCGGGACGCGACTGCGCAGCAGCTGGATCACTCGGGCCGGCTCGTCAGGAGTGACCAGCCTACTGCGGACGCTGGCGGGTTTATCATCGCGCGCTCGGCGCCGCTTGCCGGCCGAAAAGGGCAAGTAGCCGGTCACTTGCCGTGGCGTTGGCCGCCACTGCCAGAGGCTCGCCGAACAAATGCCCGGCTACCGCGGCATCAGCAAGCGGTGGGGACACCCCCAGCAGAGCCGAAGCAAGATCGGCGGGAATGGGGCGCTCGACCCTGCATGCCTGCGCGATGTCCCAGGCATGCAGGACCATTTCGATTGCTGCAACATAGACAACGATGGTGGCCGGAAGGTATCGGCCCCAGATCTCACACCACCGGCCGGCGGTCGGTAGCGATGCCGATGCGAGCAATAAGTCGACGATCCCAGCCCGCAGCAGGCTGATCGAATCGATGCCGGCTTCCGGCTTCGGGTACGACCCGCCGCCGGTATCAACCTCCGGCACCGCGAGCACGTCGGCGACTTCCTCCAACGAGGTACGGACATGGCCCAACAGCTGGCGCAGATCCCACTCCTGGCAGGGCGTGGGAGCCGAGAGGTTGGTGTCGCGGACCAAAAGCAGGCTGTGGAAAAGGTAACGGCTCGCCTCGGCCAATACAGATAGCTCATCGGTGGCGGACACGGGCCCCACTCAAATGGGTGCCGCGGGCGGCCCGACGAGATACGTCTCGGGCAGGCCGAACCTTGCGACTAGCGTTGGGTCGTTGAACGCGACGATGCGCGCGACGCGTCCACCGGCAAGCGACAACACATCGAGGCCGCTGGCCCGGAAGGATCCGTCCGGTGCGCGCCTGTACATAGCAAATGCTGGAGCGCCATTAGCCTGCGTGTAGGTGAGCCGCCATTGATCCGGCGTATGCAGCACGACTCGGGCCAAGAATCCGCACACCGCGTCCCGCCCCGCGAACCATGTTGGAATGGGAGGCATTTCGACCTCGACATCGGCGCGGAGCAGCTCGGCCAGTTCGTCGATGTCGGCGTGTTCAAACGCCGCCATGTAGCGGTCGAGCAAATCACGCACTGCGGGTTCGGTCGGTTCGGCGAGCTCATCCAGGATCGGGCGGGCCTGGTCCAACTGCGAACGGGCGCGTTGCAGTGCGCTGTTCACGGCGGCCGTGGACGTGTCGAGCATCTCGGCGACTTCTCGGGCCTGCCAGCCCAGCACGTCGCGCAGCACCAGAACGGCGCGTTGGAGGGGCGACAAGTGTTGCAGTGCAGCCACAAACGCCAAGCGGACGGTGCTGCGGTGAGACGCGACCACAGCGGGATCGTCGGTAGCACCATAGAGCAGGCTGTCCGGGGCCGGTTGCAGCCACGGGATGTCGGACGCTGGCGCGGCGAGCGTCGCTGCCGCACTGTCCGCCGGTGCGCTCAGCCCAGAAGGGAGAGGACGACGTCTCCGCGTCTGCAGCGCGGTCAGATAGGTGTTCGTCGCAATCTTATAGAGCCACAATCGAACCGAGGAACGGCCCTCGAACCCCTCATAGGACCGCCACGCGCGCAGGTACGTGTCCTGCACGAGATCCTCGCAGTCGTCCAGGGATCCGAGCATGCGGTAGCAGTACGCCAGCAGCTCAGACCGATACTGTTCGGTGAGCTGCGCGAAATCGTCAGCGCTGGTGACTGGCATCGCTCAGATCCTTCCTGGCCTAGCGGTGGCATCACAATAGAGTCTTACCGTCAGGTGTCCCTGCGTGGTGGCCGCGGGTCATTGGGGTCGCGCTCTCCCGGCTCGGGGTCTTCCCACCACTGCGACGGCTCGTCGCCATAGGCGTCATGCCAGTTCCACCACACATACGGCGGGGTCTGCGGATAGCCTTCCGGTGAATCCTCCCAATCTTCTTGGCGTCCAAGTGCAGTCATGTCCAGGTAACTCCACGTGTTGCCCAGTGCCTCGTCGCCGCGGCCGTTGATGAAATACGTGCGGAACACCCGTTCGCCGTCGCGGATGAACGCGTTGGTCCCGTGCCACTCGTCCACGCCGAAGTCTTTATCGAAGTCATCGGTGATGGTGTACCAGGGCATCTGCCATCCCATCTGCGCCTTGAGGCGCGCGATGTCAGGCTGGGATGCACGCGAGGCGAACACCAGGGTGGTGTTGCGGGCGTTCAGATGCGCCAGGTGACCGACGTGGTCGGCGATCATGGAGCAGCCGCGACAGGCATGTTCGGGCCAGCCGTCGACCCCTGGCTCGAAGAACGCCCGGTAGACGATCAGCTGGCGACGGCCGTCGAACAGGTCCAGCAGGGTGGCCCTGCCATCGGGTCCGTCGAATTGGTAATGCTTTTCGACGGCCAGCCACGGCATCCGGCGGCGTTGGGCGGCCAGCGCATCGTGGGCGCGGAAGGCCTCCTTTTCCTTTACCAGCAGTTGCCGACGCGCGGTGTCCCATTCCTGTGCCGACACTATCGGGGGTGTCTTCATGGTGAAGGTCGCCTTTCTTGTGGTTCAACGGTTTTGGGGTCATGCGAGCTTTTGCAGCCCGACGCCGGCCAGTAGATAGCCGGGCGCAACGGCTGCGGCATCCGTCCGCACTAGCTCGACGACGCCGGCGCCGGCAGTCTGTGGGCTGAGTGGTTCGCCAAACTGCTTGACATATTCGTCCACGGACAGGCCGCTGCGAGCCGCGTACGCCTGCACGGCAGGGCGACCCAGTTCGGTGAGCGGAGTAATGCGGGCATCAGGGCGGTGTACGTGATGCCCAGGTCGCCGCGGTTCGCTTCGTCTTGTGCGTAACCGGTGATGAAGCGCTGGGTGGCCTTCGCGCCGGCATATCCGCCGCTGAGAGGCGATCCGGCCAGCGCTGCGCCGCTGCTGATTACGATTACCCTGCTGTCGCGTCGCAACGGCTTGAGCAACGTCTCGCGCAGCCAGTGGAACGCAATCCGCACGTCGCTGTTCCAGTTCGCCGAGAAGGTCTCCCAGGTTTGGTGCTGCAGAGGACGCACGAGCGGGCTTGCCCCGGCCACCAGAACGAGAATTTCGGGATCGTAGCGGTCCAGAACGCTGCCTGGCAGCGACGCGTCAGCCGCATCGGCGACCACGGCTTCGATGGTGCCCGCGCCGCGGGACGGCTTGGGAAACGTCGTTGCGCTGCGGGAGATTGCGATCACCGACGCGCCGGCGTCAGCCAGAGCGGTCGCGATCCCATGGCCCAGTCCGCGGCTTGCACCGACGACCAGAGCGGTCTTGCCGGATACGTCGGTCATGGTGTCCTCCAGTCGTTCTCGGGCCTCAGTCGCCGACGGCGACGGGCGGTGCTTGTGCGAGCAGTTCGGCGTATTGGCGCTCGAGCGCTTTGGCGGCGCCGGTGCGCCAGGCCGGCGCGATGGATTGCGACACGGCGTCGGGGAAGATGTCTTCCGCCTCGGCTTCTATGCCGTCGAACACGGCTGCCGCGACGGACTCCGGCGATGCTTTCGGTATGTCGAGGCCTTGCGTCATATCGGTGTCCGTTGGACCGGTCAGAATGGCGTGGACACGCACACCGTGGGGAGCCAACAACGCGCGCAGCGACTGGGTCATGTTGAACGAAGCCGCCTTGGTGATCGAGTACGCCGGGATGAGGGGCAACGGTGCCAACGCGTTGACCGACAAGTTGTTAACGATTGCACCGCGCGATCGGATGATCAGCGGCAGGAAGGCCTTGGTCATGTCATAGGTGCCGAAAAGGTTGACCGCCAACTGCTGTTCGAGGATCGAACGATCGCTGAGGTCGTCATAGAGCGCTACGCCGGCGTTGTTGATGAGCACATCCAGATCACCGACTCTTGCCAGGGCGTGTTGAATCTGCTCCGGGTCGGTCACATCCACGGTCAACGGCTCGATCCGCGGATCGGAGAAGTCTGCCGGTCGGCGGATACCGGCATAGACGCGCGTCGCACCTCTGCGTGCCGCTTCTTCGGCCAGTGCCCGTCCGATCCCGCGGCCAGCGCCTGTGACGAGCACCGTCTTGCCCGCGATGGTTGCCACGATTCGATCTCCCTCCGAAAAATGAAAAAGTCCCCGCGGGTGCGGGGACTTCTGGTGGGCCAATGTGGCCCAGCGCGGTCGGACGTGTACTAACGCTGCGATCGCGTCACGTATATAGACCCGGCGCGGCGGCAAAACTCATCGCACCCGTTATCGGCCGAGGCGGTTGAGCCTGCGAGTGACTAGTGCTGCGGCCGACGGTTCAGCGACCGCGCCACCATGATCAAGGCGAACACGATGATGGTCCCGATGATGGCTACTCCCACTCGCACCGGCATCGCGTCGGTGGCCGGCATGATCCCTGCGGCATTTGCGGCGGCACCGGCGTCATCGGCAGCGGTATCCGGCTTCGGTGCTACCAGCGCGGGATCGGGCTCGATGAGTGTGCCGACCCGGGTGCCCGGCGCGGTGGCGAACCCGTAGTCCAGCAGATGGGCCGCCTGCTGCCATGGCGCGATCGGCTGGCGCGTGCCGTGCAGCAAGACCGCCACCAGCCGGCGCCCGTCATGGTTGGCCGCACCGACGAAGGTCTGCCCGGCGTCGTCGGTGTAGCCGGTCTTGCCGCCCAGCGCGCCCGGATAGTTGTAGAGCAGCTGATTGTCGTTTTCCAGCTGGTAGCCCGGGTGATCACCGTGGCCCGGGAAGTCGAAGGTGCGGGTGGCGACGATGTCGGCGAATGTCGGGTTCTGCCAGGCGTAGCGGTAGAACAGGCCGATGTCGTAGGCCGAGGTGCTCATCCCGGGTCCGTCGAGCCCGGAAGGTGTGGCGACGCGGGTGTCGCGTCCGCCGAGCTTGCCCGCCAGCACGTTGATCTTCTGCAGCGCGGTCTGCATACCACCGAGCTGCACGGCCAGCGCGTGTGCCGCGTCGTTGCCGGAATGCATCAGCAGCCCGTGTAGCAATTGGTTGACGGTGTAGCGCCCGCCGGGCGCGACGCCGACTTTGGTGCCCTCGGCGGCGGCGTCCTCCGGGGTGCCGTCCACGGCCTTGTTGAGGTTGAGCTCGTTGATCGACGCCATGGCGACCAGCACCTTGATGATGCTGGCCGGCCGGTGCCTGCCATGGGGATCGCGGGCGGCGATCACCGCGCCGCTGTCGAGGTCGGCGACCAGCCAGGCCTCGGCGGAGATGTCCCCCGGGACCGGCGGGGTGTCGGGCGCAGTGACGACGCCGCAGCCGCCCAGCGCGTTGCCCCCAACCGGCGAGCTGGGCACCGGCAGTGGCGCCGGCGGATCTCCGGCCTTGGGGACCTCCGAGGAGTCGACCGCGGGCGGGGTGGCGACCTTGTACCGGCAGGCGTCGGTTCCAGCCGCCGGTCCAGCATTGGGCTCGGCGGCCGCGACGGGCAGACCCAGCACCGTGGGCGCCACCAAAAGCGCGGCTGCCAGGCATGACGCGGGTCGTAGGAAGGCCATCGTCTGAGCAGAGTAGGCGATCAGCGACGGAATTCTGCGGAGCTGTGGCTAGTGTTGCGCAAGTGACAAGCGGAAGTGTTCAGACAGCGGCCGTCAGCACACTGCGCAGGATCGATTCGATGGTGTCGAACTCGGCCTGGCCGCTGATCAGCGGCGGCGCCAGCTGGATCGCCGGATCGCCGCGCTCGTCGATTCGGCAATACAGCCCGGCGTCCAAGAGCGCCGAGGACATTCGTGGCAGCAGCCGCCGGCGCTCGTCTGCGGTAAATGTTTCCCGCGTCGCTTTATCTTTGACCAGTTCGATGGCGTAGAAGTAGCCCTCCCCGCGGACGTCTCCGACGATCGGCAAGTCGTAGAGCTTTTCCAGCGTGGCGCGCAGCCTGGGACCGTTGTGCTTGACGCGGTCGTTGAGGCCTTCGCGCTCGAAGATGTCGAGGTTAGCCAGCGCGACCGCCGCCGACACCGGATGCCCACCGAAGGTGTAGCCGTGAGGGAACATCGTGGTGCCATCGTCGAACGGTTGGAACAACCGGTCGCTGGCGATCATCGCGCCGATTGGCGAGTACCCCGACGTCAGGCCCTTGGCGCAGGTGATCATGTCGGGCACGTAACCGAAGTCGTCACATGCGAACATCGACCCGATTCGCCCGTAGGCGCAGATCACTTCGTCGGAGACCAGTAGCACGTCGTAGTGGTCGCAGATCTCGCGGACCCGCTCGAAGTAGCCCGGCGGCGGGGGGATGCAGCCGCCGGCGTTTTGCACCGGCTCTAAGAACACGGCAGCGACGGTGTCGGGCCCTTCGAACTCGATCGCTTCGGCGATCCGGTCGGCGGCCCACCGGCCGAAGGCTTTGACGTCGTCGCGCAGCGGTTCGGGGGCGCGGTAGAAGTTCGTGTTAGGCACCTTCACGGCGCCCGGCGTCAGAGGCTCGAACGGCGCCTGGTACTTCGGCACGCCGGTCAGCGCCAGCGCGCCCTGCGGGGTCCCGTGGTAGGCGACCGCCCGCGAAATCACTTTGTATTTCCCGGGTTTGCCGGTGAGCTTGAAGTACTGCTTGGCCAGTTTCCACGCGGTTTCGACGGCCTCGCCGCCGCCGCTGGTGAAAAACACCCGGTTCAGATCGCCCGGTGCGTAGCCCGCGAGACGCTCGGCGAGCTCGATGGCGGGCGGGGTGGCGTACGACCACAGCGGGAAATACGCCAGCGTGCGGGCCTGCCGCGCGGCAGTGTCGGCAAGTTCTTGGCGACCGTGCCCGACCTGCACCACAAACAGCGCCGAGAGGGCGTCCAGGTAGCTTTTGCCGCGGTCGTCCCAGATGGTGACGCCGTCGCCGCGGGCGATTATCGGCGGGGTGACGCCCGCGCCGTGCCGGGCGAAATGGCCCCACAGATGGCGGTTCGCCTTCGCAGAGAGGTCTGAGGTCATCCCCGCGAACGTTACGCTCGGGTGGTGACTTCCGTTCAGCAGGTAGACGAGTTCGAAGCGTTGCGCCCGCATCTGCTGGCGGTCGCCTACCGGCTGACCGGGACGGTGGCCGACGCCGAAGACATAGTCCAGGAGGCGTGGCTACGCTGGAACGCTACCGACGACGCGGACATCCGCGACCTGCGTGCCTGGCTGACCACGGTGGTGAGCCGGCTGGCCCTTGACCGGTTGCGCTCGGCCGTGCACCGCCGGGAAACCTATGTTGGCCAATGGCTTCCAGAACCGATAGTGACCGGTTTCGACGATGCCGATCCGCTGTCGACGGTGGTCGCCAACGAGGACGCTCGCTACGCGGCGATGGTTGTCCTCGAGCGGCTCAGCCCCGACCAACGGGTCGCGTTTGTGCTGCATGACGGATTCGGGGTGCCGTTCGCCGACGTGGCGAACGTGCTGGGAA
>Ga0070739_10002193_pt1 | contig 26890 bp, 29 predicted proteins | sample Coa_R1_7_FD_66445 | JGI IMG/M metagenome (GOLD analysis project Ga0070739, IMG submission 66445) | Surface soil microbial communities from Centralia Pennsylvania, which are recovering from an underground coalmine fire - Coalmine... | ecosystem: Environmental > Terrestrial > Soil > Unclassified ...
CGTAGTCCGGCGGGAGCGCTGTGCCGGCTGGAGTTCTGACGCTCGAGAACTGCACGGCATCGCTCGGGTCTGAACTGCCCCAGATCGCCGGCTCAGGGCCAACGCCGTCGCAAACGTCGCGGGTCACTCGATCTCGCACGTCAGCACCTCGCCGTCGTCGCTCATCTCGGCGCGGAACGCGTGCGTCACACCGTCGTGGACGACCGTTCCCGAGACCGTGTTCCCGTCGACGTCGTCCGACCGGACGACGACGCCGTCACCGAGGCGCTGCGCGAGATGCGCGGCCAGGCCGGCGAAGGCGTCGGCTCACAAGCCTCATCAGAAGTGGTACCAGACGCCCTCGATCTCGCGGTCCGTGTCGCCCCAGGTCGACCCGCACAGCGCGCACGGGTCACCGGCGGCCAACGCGCTCCTCCTGCTCGAGGGCGCCCGCGAGCTCCCACGTCGCGTCCATCATCTTCCGCAGACGGTGCATCGACTCGTCCAGCACGCCGAGCACCTCGTCCGCACGTTCGGCCGGCGTGTAGCGGGCGATGATGTCGACCGTCTCGCTGCCGTGCCCCGCGTCCGCCTCGTCGCTCACGCGGAAGAACTCGAGCGCATCGGGAGCGATCCCGGTCGCGGCCCACGGGTCGGGCGCGAGCCCGGTCCCCTGCGCGAGCCCGTACGCACGCGGGAGCGCGCGGTCGCCGAGGATCTCCAGCCCGTTGATCGCGGTGAAGCCCAAGAGCCAGTCCGGTTGGCGGGCCATCTCCCACCACCACGCGAACGCGTCGCGCGCCGCGCCACTCGACTCGTGGGCCTCGATCGTCGACCGGTCGGATCCCGCGCCCGTCCCGAGACGGATCAACAGCTCGTGGTGGTTGGTGCCCGCCGCCGGATCCCGCACGACCTCCGACATCAGGTTCTCGACCTCGAACGCGATCACGTCGAAGTGCGGGCAGTTCGACACGACCGCGCCCACCCAGCGAGGGAACCGGCGTGAGAACTTCGTCCACTCGTAGACGAAGGCGCGCGCGACCGCGGGTGTGGGCGCCGTCGACATCACACGCACGATCTCGGGCGGATGCCGGAACCAGCCGTCGACGACGGCCTCCTCGACGCGGCGACGCACCGCGTCCGCGGTCACCGCTTCACCCGCGTCGCACGGGTCGCGCCCGTCTCCGCCAGCTCGCGGAGGAGCGCGGCGAGCTCGTCGACGCCGACGCGCTCCTTGGTCACGTTCCGGTTCAGCCACATGACGTGCGCCCCGTCACTGCGCGCGGCCTGCTCGGTGAGGTGCGCGGCGAGCGCGCGGTGGCCGTCACGGCCGTCGACGCCGCACACCGGGCACCGCATGCCGCCATCGTACGGCCGGGGTGATCCGCGTGGCCGGGCGGCGCCGAACTGACGGTGGGGCAGGGGCCGGCTCGCGCGCGTCCGCGCCGTCCCCCCGGCGCGGGACGCGTGCGGGCGGGCTCACCTCGACGAGATGTCCCGCCTCCCGGCGCGCTCAGCCGGTCGGGATGGAGATGCCGACGCCGCCGCGGGTGTCGGCGCCGTAGCGCGCGATCTCGCCGCGGAGGTCGAGCGGGCCGATGCGCGTCCGCGCGTCGCGGGCCGCGTCGTCGAGGCGGTCGGCGGGCACGATCCACGCGACCTCGAACTCGATCCCGTCGGGGTCCTTGGCGTAGAGGCTCTTCGTCGTCCCGTGGTCCGACGCGCCCACCAGCGCGCCCGCGTCACCGAGGCGACCGGCGAGGCGCTCGAGCTCTGCGAGCGTGTCCACCTCCCACGCGAGGTGGTAGAGGCCGACGGTCGAGCGTCCCGCGGCCGAGGGGCCGGCCCCCGCGCCGATCTCGAACAGCCCGATGTCGTGGTCATTGGTCGAGCCGGGCGCCTGCAGGAACGCGGCGCCGTGGAACCCGTCGGGCGTCATGTCGACGCGACGGAACCCCAGCACCTCGGTGTAGAACGCGACGCTGCGCGCCACGTCACGCACGTAGAGGACGGCGTGGTTCAGACGGGTGATGGGCATCGTGCACCTCGTTCGCGAGTGCGGTGGGGCCGCGCGAGGACAGTTCATCGCGCGGCCCCGGCACTGTCACGCGTCGGGACTGTCGAGGACCGCCTCGATCTCGAGCTGGATCGACACCTTGTCGCCGACCACGACGCCGCCGCCCTCGATCGCCGCGTTCCAGTTGACCCCGAAGTCCCGCCGGTTGATCTCGCCCGTCGCGCTGAACCCCGCACGCGTGCCGCCCCACGCGTCGGCGCCGAAGCCGTTCAGCTCGAGGTGCAGCGGGACCGGACGCGTGACGCCCTTGAGCGTCAGCACGCCGTCGAGCACGAAGTCGTCGCCGTCGCGACGGATGCCCGTCGACCGGTACGACATCGTGCGGTTCTCCTCGGCGTCGAAGAAGTCCGCGCTGCGGATGTGCGCGTCGCGCTGCTCGTTCCCGGTGTCGATCGACGTCAGGTCGATCTCGGCGGTCACGGACGACGCGAGCGGGTCGGACGCGGTGACGACCTGGCCCGAGAAGCGGCTGAAGTGCCCGCGCACCTTGCTGACCATCATGTGGCGGACGCTGAACTCGACGTGCGAGTGGCTGGGGTCGATCGTCCACGTGCCGGGGACGTATCCGGGGATCTGGGCGGTCGTGTCGGTGAGGGTCATGGCGGCCTCCGGTTCGGTGGTTCGGTGACGGCAATCTGATTGAGGGCTCAACCAGAACAGTTCTACCCAACCCTCTTGAGCGCTCAACCATTCCCGCTTCCCGGCGGTACCATCGGGCGATGGGTGAGGAGCCACGCTGGCTGGACAGGGAGGAGCAGCGGGCCTGGCGGGCGTTCCTGAACGCCAACCGCCTGCTCTTCGAGGTCGTCGACCAGCAGCTCCAGCGGGAGGCCGAGATCCCGCACGCCTACTACGAGATCCTGGTGCGGCTGTCGGAGGCGCCCGGCCGGCACCTCCGGATGAGCGACCTCGCGTCAGCGTCGAAGTACTCGCGCAGCAGGCTGTCCCACGCGGTCGCCCGGCTGGAGGAGCAGGGTTGGGTCCGGCGTGACAGCTGCCCGACCGACCGCCGCGGCCAGGTGGCGGTCCTCACCGACGAGGGGTTCGCCGCGCTCGAGGCGGCCGCGCCCGGGCACGTCGAGTGCGTCCGCCACGCCCTGTTCGACGCGCTCACGCCGGAGCAGGTCCGCCAGCTGCGCGAGATCTCGGAGGCGATCGTCCGCGGGCTCACCGCGACCGACGCCGCGTTGGTACACGAGTCGCGCCCCTGACCGCGAGTTGTGTACCAACCGACGATGGGCGGCGGTCAGATCACGCCGTCGGCGTGGAGCTGCGCGAGCTCCGTGTCGCTCAGCCCGAGCTCGTCGCGCAGCACGGCGTCGGTGTGCTCACCCAGCCACGGCACGCGTGACTCGGGGCCCTCGGCGACCTTGCTCATCTTCACGGGGTTCCCCGGTGTGAGGACGGGCTGCGCGACGCCGTCGGTGCGCGGCATCTCGACGAGCATGTCGCGGGCGGCGACGTGCGGGTCGGCGACGATCTCCTCGTCGGCGAGGCACGGTCCCGCCGCGATCCCGGCGGCGCCGAGTGCCTCGCACGCCTCGACCTTCGTGCGCGTCGACGCCCACTCCTCGATCGCGGGCCGCAGGACGTCCTCGAGGTGGTCGAGCCATCCCTGACGCGACGCGAAGCGCGCGTCCTCGACCCACTCCGGATGACCGATCACCTCGACGAGCTTCGCGAAGTGCTGCTCGCGGCCGACCTGCACGATGAACCAACCGTCCTTGGCCCGGAAGCCGTGGAGTATCAGCGGGCCGAGATCGCCGTTGCGCAGACCCATCGACCAGAAGTTCGCGACGATGTCGGTCATCGCGATCACCGAGTCCAGCATCGCGATGTCGACGTACTGGCCCTCACCGGTGCGGTCGCGGTGACGGAGCGCGGCGAGCACCCCGATCGTCGCGAACATCGCGGCGCCGATGTCGCCGAGCGCGCCCACCGGGTTGACGATCGGCGGCGCGTCGTCCACGCGCTTCATCTCGTAGATGCCGGACATCGCCTCGGCGACGGCCGCGAACGCAGGCCAGCCCGCGTACGGCGTGTCGACGGTGTTCCCGAACCCCGACACCGAGACGTAGATGCACGAGGGGTGCACACGGGCGAGGTCCTCGTAGCCGAGACCGAGCTTGCGCATCGACCCCGCTTTCGAGTTCTCCGCGATCACGTCGAAGCGGGGCGCGAGCGCGAGGACGAGATCGCGACCACGCGGGTCGCGGAGGTTCACGGTGACGCTGCGCTTGCTGAGGTTGTTGCGGAGGAACGTCGCGCCGACGCGGCGCCCCTCGGGGTCGGTCATCGCGGGGAGGGACCCGCGCCCGCTGTCGCCCGTTCCCGGCGGCTCGACCTTCACGACGTCGGCGCCGAGCCGGGCGAGCAGCTGCGTCGCGAACGGCAGCGCCTGCATCTGCTCGAGCGCGAGCACGCGCACGCCGTCGAGCGGCTTGCCGAACCGTTGCGCGTCCGGGTTGGCGACGTCTCCGAGCCTCATATGGGTCATCCTACGAACGCGGCGGTAGCCTCCCCTCCATGCGAGGGATCTTGAGCTGGGGGACCTACCTGCCGTACCGGCGGCTCGACCGTTCGACGATCGCGGCTGTCGCGGGCACCGGGGGAGGGAAGGGCACACGCACCGTCGCGTCCTACGACGAGGACGCGACGACGATGGGTGTCGAAGCCGCGAGAGTCGCGCTGCGGTCGGCACCCGAGGTCGAGCCGGACGCGGTGTGGTTCGCCACCGTGTCGCCGCCGTACCTCGACAAGACGAACGCGACCGCGCTGCACGCGGCACTGCGGCTGCCGTCGCGCGCGTCCGCATACGACGCGATCGGTGCCGTGCGGTCCGCCGTCGGCGCGTTGCGTGCCGGCCTCGAGTCGGACCGGGCCACGCTCGTGGTCGCCGCGGACCTCCGGGGTGGGCTGCCGGGCGGTCCCGACGAGGCGGCTGGGGGCGACGGCGCGGCCGCGCTCGTCGTCGGCGACGACGGCGACGGGCCCGTCGTCGCGGAGCTGCTCGCGTGGTCCAGCGTGAGCGAGGAGTTCCTCGACCGCTGGCGCACGCCGGGCGACAGCCGCTCGAAGCTGTGGGAGGAGCGCTTCGGCGAGAACCACTACACGAGCCTGGGCATCGAGGCGTGGGAGGACGCGCTGAAGGCGGCCTCGCTGACGGCCGACCAGGTCGACCACCTCGTCGTCGCGGGGACGCATGCGCGCGCGGTCACCGCCGTCGCGAAGAAGACGGGCGTCGCGGCCGACCGCGTGGTCGACACGCTCGCGACAACCGTCGGCAACACCGGCGCCGCGCACCCCGCGCTGCTGCTGTCGGCGACGCTCGAGCGCGCCCGTCCCGGTCAGGTGATCGCGCTCGTCGCGCTCGCCGACGGCGCGGACGTCGCGCTGTTCCGTACGACCGACGCGCTCGCGTCGCACACGACGACCCGCACGGTCGCCGACCAGATCGCGGCGGGCGGCCCGATCGCGTACGGCAAGTACCTCGCGTGGCGCGGCCTGCTCCCCGTCGAGCCGCCCCGGCGTCCCGAGCCGGCGCGCCCGAGCGCGTCTGCCGCGGCCCGTTCGATCGACTGGAAGTTCGCGTTCGTCGGCTCCGAGGGTGGCGACGGGACGGTGCACCTGCCGCCCGCGCCGCTCGACCGCGACGTCCGACCGATGGCCGACGCGGCCGGAACGGTCGTGACGTTCACCGTCGACCGCCTCGCGTACTCGCCCAGCCCGCCGATCGTGTTCGTCGTGGTCGACTTCGACGGCGGCGGCCGGCTTCCCGTCGAGCTCACGGACGTCGATCCCGACGAGGTCGCGATCGGGGGACGGGTGGAGATGACGTTCCGCCGGTTGTTCACCGCCGACGGGATCCACAATTACTTCTGGAAGGCCCGGCCGGTCCGTACCGGAGGGACCGGAGAGAGAGGAGCGTCCTGATGGGCTCGCACGGGATCAAGGACCGCGTCGCGATCGTCGGCATGGGGTGCACGCGCTTCGGCGAGCGCTGGGACAAGGGCGCCGACGAGCTGATGATCGATGCGACCGACGAGGCGTTCAAGTCGGCGGGTGTCACGAAGGACGACGTCGACGCGTACTGGCTCGGTACCGCGATGTCGGGCAACAGCGGGATGACGCTCGCGATGCCCCTCCAGCTCGAGGGCAAGCCGGTCACCCGCGTCGAGAACTTCTGCGCGACCGGCTCCGAGGCGCTGCGCCAGGCTGCGTACGCCGTCGCGAGCGGTGCGTACGACATGGCGATGGCGGTCGGCGTCGAGAAGGTGAAGGACACCGGGCTCCAGGGCCTCAGCGGCGCGGGGCACGCCCCGACCGACGGCACGAACCGCACGCTCACCGCGGCCGCGATGTACTCGATGGTCGCGCCCGCGTACTCGAAGAAGTACGGCGTCCCGATGGACGAGCTCAAGAAGGTGCTCGCCCGCATCGCGTCGAAGAACCACCACAACGGCGCGCGCAACGAGCGCGCGCAGTTCCGGCGCGAGATGTCGGTGGAGCAGCTGTGCGCGATGCCGCGCGTCGCGGGCGACCTGTCCGTGTTCGACTGCGCGGGCGTCGCCGACGGGTCCGCCGCCGCGATCGTCGTGCGGGCCGAGGACGCCGAGCGCTACACGGACAAGCCGCTGTACATCAAGGCGCTCTCGATGATCGCGGGGAACGGCTCGGGATCCACCGACCCGTCCTACGACTACACGACGTTCCCGGAGATCGTGGAGTGCGCGAAGGACGCGTACGCGCAGGCGGGGGTCAGCGATCCGCGCCGGCAGCTCGCCATGGCGGAGGTGCACGACTGCTTCACGCCGACCGAGCTCGTGCTCATGGAGGACCTCGGGTTCTGCGAGCGGGGCACGGCGTGGAAGGAGGAGCTCGACGGCGCCTTCGACCTCGACGGCGACCTTCCCGTCAACCCTGACGGCGGGCTCAAGAGCTTCGGTCACCCCGTCGGTGCGTCCGGCGTGCGGATGATGTTCGAGGCGTGGCTGCAGCTCCGCGGCGAGGCCCCCGAGGAGCGGCGCATCTCGACGTACGGCAGCCGGAACCTCGCGCTCACGCACAACCTCGGTGGCTACCCGGGCGAGATGGTGTCGTTCATCTCGGTGGTCGGCACCGAGCGGGGGTGACCGCGGGCGCCGCGTCAGCGACTCGACTCGGTGGAACGTGCGAGCTGCGTCAGCAACGTGAACGTGCGCTCACGCTCCTCGCGTGAGCCGTAGGGCGCGGCGGCGAACTCGGTCACGCCGGCGTCGGCGACGGTCGTGAGCTGACGAGCGATGGCGTCCTCGTCGCCGACGACGGCGACCGCCCCGGGACCTTCCGCGCCCTCGCGGTCGAGCATCGCCCGGTACGACGGCAGCGTCCCGTAGATCGAGAACACCTTCCCGGCGCGCTCGCGTGCCCCGTCGGGGTCGTTCGTGACGCAGACGGGGAGACTGCACGCGACACGCGGCGCGCGCCGCCCGGCATCCGCGGCGGCGCGCGTGATCGACGGGACGATGTGGTCCGCGAGCGTCGCCGGTCCCGTCATCCACGTGATCGTGCCGTCCGCGAGCGTGCCCGCGAGCCGCAGCATCGTCGGCGCGAGGGCGGCGACGAGCACGTCGGGCGCGGGCGCGTCGATCTCGAGCGGGCCGATCGTGCGTGCGGTGAGCGTCTCGCCCTCGTACGACACCTGCTCGTGGCGCAGCAACGGCATCAGCGCGTGCAGGTACTCGCGCATGTGACGCGCCGGCTTGTCGAACGAGTAGCCGTACATCCCCTCGATGACGATCTGGTGCGACAGCCCGATGCCGAGCGTCAGCCGTCCGCCGCTCGCCGCTTGCACGGTCAGGGCCTGCTGCGCCATCGCGATCGGGTGGCGCGTGTACGTCGGCACGACCCCGGTGACGAGCTCGACGTCGGGCACCTGGGCGCCGACGATCCCGAGCAGCGTCAGCGCGTCGTAGCCGAAGATGTGCGAGACCGTCGCCGACGCGAGGCCCGCGTCGCGCACGGCGCGGACCTGCGCGACGACGTCGGGGATCCGGCGCGAGGTGTCGATGGTCAGGCCGTACCGCATCCCACGACCCTATCGGTGCGATCAGGTTGGTGCGCCGTGGCGGCCCGCGCCGCCGACGAAGCGGTCGACGTTCGCGCCGAGCTCGCGCGCGGCGAGCGACCGTCGTCCGTGCTCGTACTCCACGCGCAGCGCGTCGCCGAGTGACAGCCCCCACTGCTCGTAGCTCGACGCGCGGTCCTCGCGCAGGCAGGTCTGGGGGAGCGCGGCGAGCTCGTGCGCGAGCGCGAGCGCACCGTCGAGCGCGCGGCCCGGCTCGGTCAACCGGTTGGCAAGCCCGATCCGCAACGCCTCGTCACCGGACACGCCCCGTCCCGTGAGGATCAGGTCGAGCGCGTGGCTCTGGCCGACGAGACGGGGCAGCCGCACGGTGCCGCCGTCGACCAGGGGCACGCCCCACCGCCGGCAGTAGACCCCGAAGACCGCGTCGCGCGCGGCGACGCGCAGGTCGCACCACAGCGCGAGCTCGAGCCCGCCCGCGACCGCGTGTCCCTCGACCGCGGCGACGACCGGCTTCGACAGGAGCATCCGCGTCGGGCCCATCGGACCGTCGCCCTCGGCCGCGACGGTGTTGGACCGGTCGGTGCGGAAGGCCTTCAGGTCCGCCCCCGCGCAGAACGTGTCACCCGCGCCGGTGAGCACGGCGACGGCGTGCGCGTCGTCGGCGTCGAACGCGCGGAACGCGTCCGCGAGGGCGGCGGCGGTCGGTCCGTCGACGGCGTTGCGGACGTCGGGCCGGTCGATCGTCACGACCACCACCGGCCCGTCGTGCTCGACGCGCACGCTCATCGCCCAACCTCCCCGCTCCTGTCATCCGCGTCGACATCCTGCTCCGAATGGTTCGTGACGTGCGCGACCGGCAGGGTCGTGCCCGAACGAGGAGCATCACGATGTCGCTCGTCAGGTTCCTTCCCGCGTGGTTCCACGCCATCGCCGACTACGCCGTCGGCGCGCTCTTGATCGTCGTCGCGCTCGCGGTGGGCGGTTCGACGGGTGCCGTCGCGACGGGCGTCGTGGTCGGGGCGGTCGTGCTCGTGGTCAGCATGTTGACGCGCTACCCGCTCGGCGTCGTGCGTGTGCTGCCGTTCACCGTGCACTCGGCCGGTGACTACCTCGCCGCCCTGCTGCTCGTCGTCGCGCCGTTCGCGCTGAACTTCTTCGACGGTGACCGCGGCCTCGGCGTCTTCTACATCGTCGGCGGGATCGCGGTGCTCGCTGTCAGCTTGATCACGAACTACCAGTACAGCCCGAAGCGCGAGTGGAGCCCGGCGCGCACGTCGATGGCGTGACTCAGTCCGCCGACGGCTTGCGGGCCCGGCTCGGGGCGACACGCGGTGGCTCGCCGGGCATCTTCGGATAGACCGGCGGCCACGGCGCGTCCTGCAGACCGTTGGCGCGGTCGCGGTCGTGGAGGGCGAGCAGCGGGGCGAGCGACTGGGGGTCGTCCTCGAGGTCGGCCCACGGATCGCCCCGCTGCTCGACACGCGACGGGACGGTCTCCATCGTCAGCGCGTCGGGATGGATCTCGTCGAGCTCGTCCCACGCGAACGGCGTGGACACCTGTGCGCCGGGACGGGCACGGATCGACCACGCGCCGAAGATCGTCTTGTGCGGCGCGTTCTGGTTGAAGTCGACGAAGACGCGCTCCCCGCGCTCCTCCTTCCACCACGCGTCCGTGATGAGGTCGGGCCGCCGGCGCGCGAGCTCGCGGGCGACCGCGACCGCGGCCGCGCGCACCTGGTACGAGTCCCAGCGCGGCGCCAGTCGCACGTACACGTGGACGCCGCGGTTGCCCGTCGTCTTCGGTGCGCCGCGCACGCCGAGCTCGTCGAGCAGCGCCCGCACCTGGTGCGCGGCCGCGCGCACCTGCTCGAACACGACGCCCGGTTGCGGGTCGAGGTCGATGCGGAGCTCGTCGGCGTGCTCGGGATCGCTCGCGCGGCTCGGCCAGACGTGGAAGCCGAGACAGCCGAGGTTCACCGCCCACGCGACGTGCGCGACGTCCGCGACGACGAGCGCGCGCGACGTCGTCCCGTTCGGGGTGCTGACGATCGTCGTCTGCAGCCATTCGGGCCGATCGTCGGGGACCCGCTTCTGGAAGAACGACGAGCCGCCCGCGCCGTTCGGGAACCGCTGCAGCAGGACCGGCCGGTCGTACATCGCGCGCATCACGGGATCGGCGAGGCGCGCGTAGTACTGCACGACGTCGAGCTTCGTCTCGCCGCGCTCGGGGAACATCATCTTGCCGGGGCTCGTGATGCGAACCGTCCGTCCCGCGAGCTCGAGGTCGACCGACTCGGTCTTCGGCACGGCGCGCGACCGTATCCGGTCAGGTCCCGTCCAACTGACGAACCAGGGTGACGGGCGCGACGCAGCGGTACGCGTCGTGCACGATCGCCTCGATCTCGTCCCAGTCGACCGCGACGTCGATACGCACGCCGATCCAGCCTCGGTGACCCACGTACGCAGGGACGTAGAACCGCTCCGGCTCCTCGTCGACGAGCTGGCGTTGCACCCCGGGCGGCGCCGCGCAGATCAGCGCGACCCGGCCGTCGCCGTGGTGGTCGTTCCAGAACGTCGCGAACGACTTCTTGCCTCTCACGAAGAACGTCGGGGCACCGTGACTCGGCCGCTCGACGACCTCCGGGAGCGCGAGGCAGATGCGGCGGATCTCGGCGATGGGATCGCGCGGGGCCATGCACGAAGTGTGGCGCGCGCGGTACACAGTCCGGCAGAGCCCAAGGACACGTGCGGACGAAGCCCGGCCGTGGGCGGACGCCCGGGACGGCCGGGCCCGAGGGAGCGAGCGGTAGGGGGAGTGCGGGATGGCGATCGAGCCCATGGACTGGCAGCACGTCAGCCGGCGCAGCCTGCTGAAGGGCATGGCGGCGCTCGGTGCCGGGGCCGCGCTGAGCAGCTGCGGGTTCCTCCGGGGCGGCCCGGGGCGGGGACGGCCGATCCTCCCGCCCGGCACGCGACCGTTCCCCCGCGTCCCGGAGGGCACGGACATGCTCCCCCAGATCGAGCACGTCGTCGTCGTGCAGATGGAGAACCACTCCTTCGACGACCACTTCGGTGTCCTCGGACGCGGTGACGGGTTCCGCATCGGTCGCGGGGGCCTGCCGCTCGACGCGAACCCCGACACGAACGGGAACCTGATCCGCGCGTTCCACATGCCGTCGACCTGCCAGCAGCACGGGCACCCCGGCCAGAACTGGAACGCGAGCCACACGGCGTTCGACAACGGCCGCAACGACGGGTTCGTGCGGGGGAGCGGCCCGGTCGCGATGGGCTACTGGGACGGGACCGACCTGCCCTTCTACTACGGCCTCGCACGCACGTTCCCGCTGTGCGACCGGTTCTTCTGCTCCGTGCTCGCGCAGACGTACCCGAACCGTCGCTTCCTGATGGCCGGGACCGCGGCCGGCATCGTCAGCACGACGACCGCGGCGCTGTTCGCGCCACCGCCGCCGAACGGCACGATCTTCGATCGCTTCGCCGCGCACGGCATCTCGTGGCGCAACTACTACTCGGACGCGCCCTCCGCCGCGATCATCATCGAGACCGCGACGAAGTACGGCGCGACGAACTTCTCGCACGTCTCGCAATTCTTCACGGACGCCGCCGCGGGCACGTTGCCGTTCTTCTCGCTCGTCGACCCGAACTTCTCGACGCAGTCCGAGGAGGATCCGCAGGACGTGCGCGAAGGCGAGCAGTTCGCCGCGCAGGTGATCAATGCGGTGATGCACGGCCCCGGTTGGCCGAAGACGCTGCTCATCTGGAACTACGACGAGCACGGCGGCTACTACGACCACGTCCCGCCGCCGCCCGCGATCCCGCCCGACAACATCCCGCCCGACATCACCGTCCCACCCGATCTCCCGGGCGGGTACGACCGCTACGGCTTCCGGGTGCCCGCGGTCGTCGTGTCGCCGTTCGCGCGGCGCCACTACGTGTCACACCGCATCCACGACCACACGTCGGTGCTGAAGCTCGTCGAGACGAAGTGGAACCTCGGCGCGCTCACGTTCCGCGACGCGAACGCGAGCAACCTGCTCGACACCGTCGACCTCGACACGCGCCGGCCCGCGTTCCTCGACCCGCCGGTGCTCCCCGCGCCGGCGCTCGCGGGCGGGCCCGACACGTGCACGGTCGGCGACCCGGGCGGGCCGATCCCGCCGCCGGACGCCGTGTACCCGCCCGGCGATCGCGACCACCTCGTGGTGGGCGCTCACTGATCATCCCGCACGGTCGGCGCCCTACACTCCCGCGGTGCCCCGGGTGGTGGCGGTCGCGAACCAGAAGGGCGGCGTCGCCAAGACGACGACCGTCCACAACCTCGGCGCCGCGCTCCACGAGCTCGGGACGCGCGTGCTGCTCGTCGACCTCGACCCGCAAGCGTGCCTCACGTACTCGGTGGGGCTCGACCCTGAGGCGCTGCAGCTCTCGCTGCACGACGTGCTGGTCGGGCGGAACAAGGCCGAGGACGCGCTGGTGCCGGCGACGCGCGGGGGGTTGGCGGTCCTCCCCTCGACGATCGATCTCGCGGGCTCGGAGGTCCACCTCCTCACGCGCACCGGGCGGGAGTACGCGCTACGTCGTGCGCTCGAGCCGGTGGTCGCCGACGTCGACGTCGTGCTCGTCGACTGCCCGCCGTCGCTCGGGATCCTCACGATCAACGGCCTCACCGCGGCCGACGAGGTGCTCATCCCGTTGCAGTGCGAGACGCTGAGCCACCGGGGCGTCGGCCAGCTGCTCGACACGGTCGACGACGTGCGCACGTTCACACGCCCGGATCTCGCGGTCCGTGGCGTGATCGCGACGATGTTCGACGCGCGTACGCGTCACGGTCGCGACGTGCTCGCCGACGTCGAGGCGCGCTACGGCCTCCCGGTGCTCGAGCCTCCGGTGCCGAAGTCCGTCCGCTTCGCCGAGGCACCCGCGCACGGCGCGTCGATCCTCGAGCACGCGCCATCGTCGCCGGGCGCGGACGCCTACCGCTCGCTCGCCCGTTCGCTGCAGGAGGGTTGGTGAGCGTGGAAGGTCGCGACGCGCGAGGCAAGCGCGCGCTGTTCAGCGCGTCGGCCGACGCACCGGGAACGACGCGGCCGACGCGGCCGGTCGGGGATGACGCGGGCAAGGACGCGCTGTACTCGAGCGCGACGCGGCGGCCGGGGACGCTCGTCGTCGAGTGCTCGTCGTGCGGCGGTCGCAGCCGGGTCTCGTACGTCGAGTTCACGATGCGCCAGCTCCCGGTCACGCTGTGGTTCCCGTGGCGGCGACACTCCCGGCTGATGACGTGCCCGGCGTGCGGCCGCCGCACCTGGCTGGCCGCGCACTGGTTGCAGTAGAACCAAGGCAGAGGTCGAGAGCGATGCCGTACGTGAGCGGGCGCGTCGTGCACGACGCCGACGCGCACATCATGGAGACACCGACGTGGCTGCGTGACCACGCCGATCCCGCGATTCGCGACCGCATCGAGCCACTGTCGCTGTCGAGCGGCAACGAGCTGCGCCAGACGGGCGATCCCGAAGAGCAGCTGCGCGACCTCGAGGCCGCCTTCACGCGTCTGCGCGCGAAGCACGCGTCGGACGCGTACCGCGCGGTCGAGGCCGACGAGATCATGGCCCGCAAGAACTTCGCGGCGACGGGCTCGTTCGTCGCCGAGGACAGGCCGCGCGCGCTCGACCTGCTCGGCTTCTCGAGCCAGCTCGTGTTCAACACGTTCCACAACCGACGGCTGCACGACTGGGAGCACGGCGACGACGTCGACCTCGCGTACGGCGTCGCCCGCGCGCACAACCGCGGGATGCTCGAGTTCTGCTCCGTCGACCCTCGCCTCCTGCCTACGTGCTACGTCCCGCTCGCGGACTTCGACCGTGCCGCGGCGATGGCGGACGAGGCACTCGCTGCCGGCGCGGCCGCGCTGCTCGTCGCGTCCGGGTGCCCGCGCGGTCACTCGCCGAGTCACGTCGGGCTCGATCCCGTGTGGGCACGCGCGCAGGAGGCTGGCATCCCGGTCGTGTTCCACGTCGGTGGCACCGGCGACCTGATCGACGGTGACTACTTCCGCAACGGGCTCCCGATCCCGCCCGACTTCCACGGTGGCGAGGAGAACTTCCGCTCGGTCGACTACATGGGCATCCCCGGCCCGCCCGCGCAGACGCTCGCGACGATGATCTTCGACGGCGTGCTCGAGCGCTTCCCGCGCCTGCGCGTCGGCGTGATCGAGCAGGGCGCGATCTGGGTGCCGTCGTGGACACGCCAGATGGAAGCCGCGTTCGAGGCGTTCGGGCGTCACGAGGAGCGGCTGCGCGCGCTGTCGCTGCGGCCGACGGAGTACGTGCAGCGGCAGGTCCGCTTCACGCCATACCCGACGGAGGACGTCGGCTGGATCATCGAGCAGAGCGGCCCTGACGTGTGCATGTTCAGCTCGGACTACCCGCACGTCGAGGGTGGTCGCCGTCCCTTCGAGCGGTTCGAGGCGTCGCTCGGCGACGCGAGCGACGACGTTCGTCGTCGCTTCTACTGCGACAACTTCCTCGACCTGATGGGTACGGCGGCCCGCGCGCTCGCCGCGTGACCCGCGCTCATTCCGTGAAGCGCCAGACACACATGTTGTGCATGACGCTTCACAGAATCGGCGGGTAGCGTCCCGCCGATGCCCGACATGCTGACGGCCGCGCGCGCCGTCACCGACGTCGTCGAGCGCGAGGCCGCGGCGTCCGAGGCCGCGGGAACCCTCACCGCTGCGGTCGTGAACGCGTTGCACGAGGCGCGGTTGTTCCGGTTGATGACGCCGAAGGAGCTCGGCGGCGAGGAAGCGGACCTGACGACGGTCCTCGCGGTGTACGAGGAGGTGACGCGGGCCGACGCGTCGACGGGCTGGTCGCTGCTCGCCAACGCGACGACGACCGGCTTCGCGGGTGCGTTCCTGGGTGACCGCGCCGTGAAGGCGATGTTCGGCGGCGACGCCGACCCGGTCCATGCGGGCCAGTTCGCGCCACGGGGCACGTCGGTCGCGGTGGACGGCGGCTACGAGGTCGCGGGCCGCTACAGCTTCGGGAGCGGATGCGCGCACGCGGGATGGATCGGGGGCGGCACGATCGAGGTCGCCGACGGTGAGCCGGCCGTCTCGGAGCGGGGGCTCCCCGTCATCCGCGCGTTCTTCGTGCCCGCGGGGAACGTCGAGCTGCTCGGCAACTGGGACGTGATGGGCCTGTGCGGGACGGGCAGCTACGACTACGCGGTCACCGAGCAGACGGTCGACGAGGCATACACGTTCCGGCTCGTCGAGGACGAGCCGCAGCGTGGCGGGCCGCTCTACCGGCTCGGTGTCCTCGGCCTGACCGCCGTGGGCCACGCCGCGTTCGCGCTCGGCGTCGGGAAGCGCGCGCTCGAGGAGCTGGTCGCGGTGGTCGGCGGCAAGCAACGCCTTGGCGCGACGGCACCGGTGCGCGACCAGCAGCTGTTCCGGCACGACCTCGGCGTGCACGACGCCGCGCTGCGGGCGGCGCGCGCCTTCGTGTTCGAGGTGTTCGACGACGCGCAGACGACGCTCGAGCGCGGCGAGGAGGCGAGCGTGCTGCAACGGCAGCGGCTCCGTCAGGCGACGACCTACGCGACGCGCGTCGCGGTCGACACGGTGCGCTTCGCGTACACGTGGGCGGGGACGGACGCGCTGCGCACGAGTGTCCTGCAACGTTGCTTCCGCGACATGCACGCGGCGACCCAGCACGTCTTCGTCGACAACGACACGATGACCGAGACCGGTCGCCTGCTCCTCGACGTCACCGCTTCCTGAGCGAGGCGTCCTGCTCCTCGAGCGCGATGAACCGCTCCATGGCCGCGTCGACCGCGGCGCGGTCACCCGTCGCGAGCAGGTCGAGCAGCAGACCGCGGGTGACCGCGACGGCGAGGCGCGCGTCGATGCGCGCGACGTCCGGGGCGATGCCGTGGCGGCGTGCGATCTCGACGGCCGGCTCGATCCACGAGTCGACGATCCCGTCGAGGAGGTGCGCGGTGTGCGGGCGGCCCTGCAGCGCCTGGCCGTACACCTCGAAGAACAGCCGCTCGTTCGCCGCCAGGGAGGGGTCCGTGAATCGGCGCCACATGGCCCGCGTCAGCTCGGCCTGGGAGCGCGACCCGTCGTCGTCGAGGGCGGCCAGCGCCTCGCGCTGGCGCTCCTCGACCGCCTTGATGACCTCGACGAGGAGCTCCTCCTTGGAGCCGAAGTGGTAGATGAGCATGCGGTGGCTCGTCCCGAGCGCCCGCGCCAGGGCCCGCAGGCTGAGGTCGCCCATCCCGTGATCGGACACGTACGTGACCGCGGCGTCGAGCAGGCGGGCCCGGGCCTCACCCGCGCGCCGCCGGGTGGTGACCTCCGTCATGGCGCAGCACTGTACCATGTGGTACACGTACCGTCTGGTACAGCGCGATCGGAGGAGGTCCCCATGGCACACCAGGACATCGACGTGAGGGCGGAGAGCTCGGCACCGCCGGAGGACGTGTTCGCACTGCTGGCCGACGGCGCGACCTGGCCGGTGTGGTCGCCGATCGGGTCGTTCCAGCTCGAGGAGCCCGCGCGCGGTGGCGGCGAGGGCGTCGGTGCGATCCGCGTCTTCCGCACCGGTCGGACGACGTCACGCGAGCGCGTCGTCGAGGTCGTCCCGGACCGCCGGTTCAGCTACGCGCTGCTGTCCGGCATCCCGATCCGCGACTACCGAGCGGACGTCGACCTCACCCGCACGCCGTCAGGCGGCACCGCGATCCGTTGGCACTCGACGTTCACCGCGAAGATCCCGGGGACGGGCGGCATGATCCGGCGCAAGCTGCACGCGTTCATCGGTGAGTGCGTGCGCGGGCTCGCGCAACACGCAGCCGCGCGCGCGAACGCGTAGCGAGCGTTCTCAATCGTCGCCGCGCTCGTGATGCGAGCGCGCGCCGTGCGCACCCGGGAACCCGTCCAGGAACGGGATGAGGTTGGCGACGAAGTCGTTGTCGGGCGTCGCGGCCGACGGGTCGTTGTGCGCGTAGGTGCTCTGCCGGTTGACGAGCACGAGGTTCGCCGCCGGGATGCCCGACTGCGCGGCGAGGATCTGCGTCGCCGCGAGCACGCCCGGCCCGCCGAGCGCCGCGCCGAACGCGTAGATCCGCAGCCGCTTGCTCAGGTCGTGGCCGTGGATCGCGCGGACGTCGAGCACGGTCTGCGCCGGGTTGGCGTTGCCGTCGGCCACCGCACCGGCGTCGATCGTCAGCCGCATCGGGTGGTACCACGCGCTCCCGTCGACACCGAGGATGCCCGTCCCCGACAGCATCGACGCGTAGCGCTGGATCGGCGTGATCGCGCCCGCGCGGTCCCAGCCGCGCGGCGTACCGCTCGCGGCGAGCTGCCCGGCGTGGACCTGCGCGGCGCGGAGGTTCGGCGGCGAGGTCTTCGTGTCGACCGCGAAGCCGAAGCCCGCCTCGTTCGTGACCGGCACCGGCGGGACCAGGTTCGAGGGCAGCAGCGGGAAGCCGGCGAGCGTCGCGGGCGCGTTCGGGGCGAGCGACGCGAGCGTCGAGCCGACCGCGGAGAACAGCCCGAGGAAGGGCGCGCCGATGCCGCCGAAGGCGAGCCACGGGGTCGACGTCTGCAGCTGCTGCAGCGACTGCGTCGCCTTGGTCGCGGTGACGGGCGTCGGGTCGCTGGCGCCGTCGATGTAGACGAGCCCGGCGAGGTCGCGCGCGCCGGGTCGGCCGTCGAAGTCCCACGTCGCGTACGCGGTCACGATGGAGCCGCCGAGGGAGTGGCCGCCGAGCACGACGCGCCGCCCGTCCTCGTGGGCCTTCTCGACGACGCGGTGGAGGTCCTGGATCTCGACGTTCAGCCCCCAACCGCGCGCGTAGCCGACGCTCGAGTCCGGGATCAGCTTGAAGTGGTTGGTGATCGACGGGTTCGAGAGCCACCCGAGGTAGTACTCGAAGAACTGCTGGGCGCCGGTCTTCCCCTGCTTGTACGCGTCGAGCATCGACTGGTCCTCGAGCTGGTTCTCGCGTCGCTCGACCGACCACACCTGCCACTGCCCGTTCGTGTCGCGCACGACGTCCTCGGCGAGGGGCGCGAAGTACGCGGCGCCGGCCGACGTGCCCGGTTCGAGCACGAGGACGTTGCGCGCGCGTGGCGACCCGATCTCGAGGACACCGACCCGGTTGAGGTTCGACGGCGTCGCGGGGTCGTTGTCGCCGCGCAGCCACTCGAACCGGACGTTGCCGCACCCGACGACGGACAGGATCTGCGGCTGCGTGCACGCGGTCGCGCGACGGCCGTCGTTCCCGCCGTCCGCCACGGCCGGCGCAGCCGGGGCGACGAGCGCGAGCACCACCGCGACGGCGGGGATCAGGGCGAGGCGAGAACGACGGCGACGGCGGAATTGCGGCACGGCGAGCTCCCTGGGCGCGGACGAGGGGGAGCCACGATCTTGTCGCGCGCGTGCCCGGAGCGCCCGTCCGTCAGGACTTGACGACCGCGATCCCGCGGTACACGTCCGCGAGCGCGTAGCCGTTCGCGACGACGTGCAACGCCGAGCCGAACAGGTGTACGCCGCCGAAGCCGTCGAGGATCGCGTAGCCCTTCCCGTCCGCCGCGGGCACGAGCGCGCGCGCGATGTCCCACGACCGGAACGGGGCCGCGCCCTCGAAGCGCGCGTCGCCGCTGGTGTGCACGCCACCCCAGCCGTCGAGCAGCCAGTACCCCTGGCCGGACGGCGTGATCTGCACGTCGCGCGCGATGTCCCAGCCGAACCAGTACGGCATCCCGGTCGGCGCGGGCGCGTCCCCGGCGACGTGGAGGCCACCCCAGGCGTCGAGCACGACGAGGCCGTGACCGGACGGCGTGATGCGGACCTGTCGCGCGACGTCCCAACCGGGCCAGTACGCGTTCGCGGGGACGGGCAACGACGCCGCCGACCCGAAGCGGTGGACGCCACCCCACGCGTCGAGGACGACGTAGCCGTTCCCGTCGGGCATCACCGCCAGCGACCGCGCGATCTGCCACCCGCCCCAGCTCACCGAGCCGAAGAGCGGTGCACCGCCGAACGAGCGGACGCCGCCGTTCCCCGAGAGGACGTACCCGCCACCCTTCGGGTTCGCGGCGACGGCACGGTCGGGCGCGACGGCCTTCTCGTAGTGGTAGGGCGACAGCGATGCCACCGCGCGCAACGGGTTCACGAGCCCGGCGCCGTACGCGCGCGCCGGGCCCAGTGGCGTCGCGGTGGACGTGAGCGCCGAGCGGACCTCGTCGGGGTCGAGCCACGGTGCCGACGCGCGCACGAGCGCGGCTGCGGACGCGACGTAGGGCGACGCGAACGACGTGCCGTTCTCGTACACGTAGGCGTTGCCGGGCCACGTCGTCGCGATGCTGACGCCGGGCGCCGCGATCGCGACCCACGAGCCCTGCGACGAGAAGCTCGCGACGGTGTTCGACGAGTCGGTCGCGCCGGCGGCGATCACGCCGGCGGCGTCGGCCGGGTACTCGGGTGGGCTGCCGGGACCGTCGTTGCCCGCCGCGGCGACGACCACGACGCCGTGCGCGCGCGCATACGCGATCGCGAGGTCGACGGGCGGGTAGGTCGTGAGCCCGGTCGCGGCGAGCGACATGTTGACGACCGTCGCGCCGTGGTCGGTCGCCCAGACGAGACCGCTCGCGACGTCGGACAGGTAGCCCGTCCCGCTCGCGTCGAGCACCCGGACGGGAAGGATCCGCGCGCCGCGCGCGGCGCCGGAGATGCCGATCCCGTTGCCGACGGTCGCGGCGATCACGCCCGACACCGCGGTGCCGTGGCCGTTGGGATCGACGCGGCCGTTGCCGCCCGGCGCGACGAGATCCGTCCCGGGGAGGACCTGTCCGCTGCGGAGGTCCTCGTGGGTCGCGTCGACACCGGTGTCGACGACGGCGACCGTCTGGCCCGACGCGTCGCGCGTCGCCCACGTCTGCTCGTACGGCACGTCGTTCAGCGGCCACTGCAGCCACCGGATCGGGTCTCCCGTCGCGTGGACGGGCCGGTCGACGACCGCGGGAATGCCGTATGCGTGCAACGCGCTCGCGACGCTCGTGGCGTCGCCCGGCGTCGCAGCCGGGATCGTGTGGAACACGGGACGGCCGGTCGCGTCGCGGGTCGTCACGACGATCCGTGGCGGCGGCGTCGTGGCGGCGGTCCGCGTCGCGGGCGCGGTCGGGACCGTCGTCTGCGCGGCCGCGACCGAGCGGCGCACCGCGACGGGCACGACCATCACGACGAGCGCGAGCGCGCCGACGAGCGCCGTTCGCGGTCTCACGAGCTCTCGATCGGCCGGTGTGACGCCGGGAACAGGGCACCGGGCCGATCGGGACCGAGGCCGAGCAGGCCCGGGGTCGGGCGGGCGCGCGGGCGGCTACCGTCGCTCGCCGCATGGCGGTGGAGCCTCACGCCGGCACGCCCCCGTTCAGCCCGGAACGGTTCGCGCGCGCACGCGACCTCGTGGCCGGGCTCGCGATCGCGCCGGACCGCAGCGCACGACTCCAGTTCCGCGCCGGCGACACGCCGTGGCACCTCGTCGTGGAGGCGGGTCGCGTCGTGGTGTGGGACGTCGGGATCCTCGACTCGCCGGACGTCGACGTTCGCTGGACCGGCGACGTCGCCCGCCGAGTCGTGACGCGCGAGCTGCGCGGCACCGACGCGTTGCTCGCGACGACCGTCACCGCCGCGACCGCGGACGGCACCTACAGGGGCGTGCCCGCGCCGTTCGACCTCGGCTCGCGGCCGGAGCTCGCGGCGATGATGCGCGTCCCGGACGCGACGCTCGTCGCCGAGTACCGGTACCGCGGCGGACCGTTCGGCGAGGTGCGGGAGACGATGTGGTTCGTCGACGGCCGCTTCGTCGAGCAGCGACCCGGCGAGACGAGCTCGGCCGACGTCTTCGTCGACGTGACGTACCGCGCGCTCGCGCTCGTCCGAGCCGGCGAGATCACCGTGATCCAGGCGCTCGAGGACGGCGCGGTGCGCGGCGAGCTCGGCGGCCTGGCCGCGCTCGCCGGCATCGTCGAGAGCCCCGAGTTCCACGGGGCGGAGCTCGCGACCGGCCGGCACGCGATCGCGCTGTCGGTATTGGGCGAGCTCGACGCCCACGAGACGTTCGCGACCGCCGTGCAGGTGCTCGCGTGACGGGCGAGGGGCCGGCCGCCGACCGCGGCTTCGAGCGAACCGTCGAGCGGCTGCACGACCAGGTCGAGGACGGCGTCTTCAGCCCCGGCGCGCAGATGGCCGTCGAGCTGCGCGGTGAGCGGGTGCTCGACCTCGCGGTCGGCGAGACCGGAACCGGCACGACGATGACGCCCGAGCACGTCTTCCGCGTGTACTGCTCGATCAAGCCGGTGACCGCGGTCGCGATCCAACAGCTCGTCGAGCAGCGCGCGCTCGCGCTCGACGAGCCGCTCGAGGCGCGCCTGCCGGATCTGCGCGTCCTGCAGGGTGGTGTCACGTTGCGCCACGTCATGACGCACACCGCCGCGCTCCACCGGCCGATGGCCGTGGAGATGGAGCTCACCCCCGCCGACCGTCGTCGTGCCGTGATCGCGACGCTGAAGCGGCCGCCGGGATGGCGGCTCGGCGCCGACGCGGCCTACAGCGAGTACGTCGGGTGGCAGGTCCTCGGATGGGTGATCGAGCAGGCGACGGGCGACGAGCTGCGCGCGCACCTGCGCGAGCACGTCCTCGACCCCATGGGTCTCTCGTCGACGTGGGTCGGCATGACGCGCGACGAGTACCGCGCGGTGCTCGACCGCCTCGGGGTCAACGTCGAGATGCGGACGAAGACGCTGCCGATGCTGTTCGAACGCAGCGAGCGCGTGTGCACGGAGACGAACCCGTCGCACGGCGGGTACACGAACGCGCGCGACCTCGCGCGCTTCTACAGCGGGCTGCTCGAACGGCTCGCCGCGCTCGCGCCGCCCGACCCCGACGATGCCGAAGACCCCGACGAGCCAGCCGACGACTTGTCGCTGCGCGCCTTCACGTCCGTCGTCCGGCCGGCCGTCTACGACGCGGTGCTCCAGCGGGAGTGCACCTACGGGCTGGGGTTCATGACGCGCCTGCGCGAGCATGCGTTCGGCGAGCGTTGCAGCGAGACCGCGTTCGGTCACTCCGGGAACGTCGGCACGTCGTTCGCGTTCGCGGATCCGGAGCGGTCGCTGTCCGTCGGGGTCGTGTTCAACGGCCTCGTCGGCCACGAGGCCGCGTTCCTGCGCCGGCGGGCGCTCGTGAACACGCTGTACGAGGACCTCGACGCGCTCGACGCGACGGCGGACGTCGCGGGCGACGACGCCGACGGACCACGCGCCCGCGCACCGAGGCGGTTCTCGCTGCGCCGCAGAGGTACGTCGCGCGGCTCGTGACGACCGGCGCGCTTTGACAGCCGGCCACGCGCGACCCTTCAATCGCCCGTCCCCATGAGCTCCCGTACCGATCCCCGCCTGCCAGTCCTCGTTGGTGCCGGCACGTGCATCGACCACGTCGAGGCCGTCGAGCTCATGGCGCGCGCCACCGTCGCGGCCGCGGACGACGCCGGTGCACCATCCCTGTTGCACGACGTGCAGCGGATCACGGTGCCGCGTGGCACGTGGGCCTACACCGACCCCGCGCGTGTGGTCGCGCATCACATCGGCGCGCCACGCGCGACGACGGTCCTCGTCGACCTCGGCATCCCGCAGCAGACGCTGATCAACGAGGCGATGACGGCCATACGCGACGGCACCCTCGACGTCGTCGTCGTCGTCGGCGCGGAGGCGAAGGCACGTGCCGCGCGCGATCCGCACGCGACGGAGCTCGATCAGCACGGCGCGGAACCCGACGTGCTCCAGCAGCCGCAGGGCGAGATCGTCGCGCCCGCCGAGATCGCGGCGAGGCTCTGGACGCCGGTGCAGCAATACGCGCTCATGGAGTCGGCGTTGCGCGCCGCGGACGGTGTGACGGTCGAGCAGGACCGTTGGGACGTCGCGGCGTTGTGGGCGCGCTTCAACGAGGTCGCACGCGACAACCCCGAAGCCGCGTTCCGGGAGTCGATGACGGCCGACGAGCTGGCCAAGCTCGGTCCCGGCAACCGGCCGCTGGCGTTCCCGTACGGCAAGTGGCACGCGAGCCAGTGGACCGTCGACCAGGGCGCGGCGCTGCTGCTGTGCGCGGCCGAGGTGGCGGAGCGTCACGGTGTCCCGCGCGAGCGCTGGGTGCTCCCGCGCGCCGGACTCGACTCGTCGTTCGCGCTCCCGCTGTCGGCGCGACGCGAGATGCACCGCTGGCCCGCGATGCAGGTGGTCGGGCGGGCCGCCTCCGCCCGCATCGGCCGCCCGCTCGCGGCGTGCGAGCACGTGGAGCTGTACTCGTGCTTCCCGGTCGCGGTGCGCGTGCAGCAGCGAGAGCTCGGCCTCCCGGCGAGCGGCACGCCGACGATCACGGGCGGCATGACGTTCGCGGGCGGTCCGTTCAACAACTTCGTGCTCCAGGCGACGGCCGCGATGGTGCGCCGGTTGCGCGCGGACGGCGGGCTCGGGCTCGTCACGACCGTCAGCGGACTGCTGACCAAGCCCGGTCTCGCCGTGTGGGCGACGGACGACGACGGCGAGCCGCCGCTGATCGCCGATCTCGCGCGCGACGCGGAGGCCGCGACAGCGCGCGTCGACGTGCTCGACTCCTACGACGGCGACGCGACGGTGGCCGCCTGCACGGTCACGTACGACGGGGAGGAGCCCCGCGAGCTCGTGGCGATCCTGGACACGCAGCGGGGTGCGCGCGTGATCGCGCGGAGCGACGATCCGGTGCTCGCGGCGCGCGCGACCGAGGAGGAGCTCGTCGGCACGCGCGTCGCCGTCGCGGGCAACGGGCTCGTCGCGTGACCTCCGACCTCGACTGGCTCGGTGTCGAGCCTCGCGGTGGCGGGCGGTACGAGCTCGTCCTGCGATCGCCGCTGACGCGCTTCGACGGCAAGCTCTACGGGGGCACGGGCGCGGCGCTCGTGACGGCGCTGCTCGAGGCCGAGACCGGCCAGGACGCGCTGTGGACCACGGCCCAGTTCGTCGGCAGCGCGGACCTCGGCGACGTGCTCGAGTGCCGGCTCGAGACGCTCGCGGGCGGCCGCCGCACGACGCAGGCGCGCGTCACCGTGTGCGCCGGCGGGCGCGTCGCCGTCGTCGGGCTCGGTGCGACGGGTGACGCGCGCTCGGGCGCGCTGGAGGCGCAGCTCGGCGCGATGCCCGACGTCGACCCACCCGAGCGCGCGCCGCGGTGGATGCCCCGGTTCCCGTTCCCCGTTCGCGGTGAGCGACCGGGTTGGCTCGCGATCACCGACATGCGTGAAGCCGACGGTGAGACCCGCTCCGCGCTGTGGGTCCGCATGCGCGACGTGGCCGACACGACGCAGACGCGGGCGAAGGTCGCGTTCCTGACCGACATCGTGCCCAGCTCGGTCGTGCGCGCCGCCGGCCGCACGGGTGGCGGGACGAGCCTCGACAACGCGGTGCGCTTCGGGCCGAGACCGGACGGCGAGTGGATCCTGGTCGAGTTCGACCCCTACTTCGCGTCCGCGGGCTACGTCCACGGCGGTGCCCGCGTGTGGGCGCGCGACGGACGACTCGTCGCGGTCGCGAGCCAGACCGCGGTCGCGCGCGTCTTCGAGTGACGCCGGCCGCCGGTCGTGGTCGAATGCCGCACGTGATGGAGCGCCGCGACCTCTCGATCGGCGAGGGCACCGCGCAGGTCTGGACGGGCGGTCAGGGTGACGGCGTCCCGCTCGTGCTGTTGCACGGCGCGTGGGCGGGCGCCGCGCCGCACTGGTCCGGGATCTGGGACCGGCTCGCCGCGGAGCGGCGTGTCGTCGCCCCGGAGCTGCCCGGGCTCGGCGCACCGTCGACCGACCCGCCCGGCACGGTCGCCGCGTACGCGGAGTGGGTCCTGCGCGTCATGGACGCGACGGCGGTCGACCGCGCGGTCGTGGTCGGCAACTCGTTCGGCGCGTCGATCGCGTGGTGCGCGGCCGCGACCGCGCCCGCGCGGGTTGCCGCCGTCGTGCTCGTCGACGGAGCGCCGGGACCGGGGTTGCCCATGTGGCTCCGGCGCGCGCTCGCCGCTCCGCCGTTGCGACGCGCCCTCACCGCGATGTTCCGCAGGAACGTGTACTCACCCTCGACCGCCGCGCGTGCCTTCGCGGACGCGCGCAACGTCCCGCCCGAGGTCGACGCGGTCCTCCACGACCCGCATCCCGCGCCGCTCGACGTCGTGACCGAGGTCGTCCTCGCGAGCGAGCCGTGTCCGGCGCCGACGACCCGCGACGTCCTGCTGCTCTGGGGTGACGCCGACCGGCTCTCGGGCTCGTCGGTGCGTGCCGCGCAGCGGCTCCAGCGCCGCATCGCGGGCTCGCAGCTCGTCGTCGTCTCCGGCGCCGGTCATCTGCCCCAGGTCGAGCAGCCCGACGCGGTCGTCACCGCGTTGACGCGCTTCGTGGACCGCGTCGACGGGCCGCGAAGCGATCGCCCGCCCGACGCGCCAACATGACGGCGTGACCATCGAGCTGAACCACACGATCGTCTGGTGCCGCGACAAGAAGGTCTCGGCGTCGTTCCTGACCGAGCTGTTCGACCTCCCGGACGCGACACGTTTCGGCCCGTTCCTCGTCGTCGAGGTGGCCAACGGCGTGTCACTCGACTACCGCGAGGTCGACGGCGACATCGCCTCGCAGCACTACGCGTTCCTCGTCAGCGAGGACGAGTTCGACGCGATCTACGGGAAGATCGTCGAGCGTGGCCTCGACCACTGGGCCGATCCCGGCTTGACGCGCCCGAAGGAGATCAACCGCAACGACGGTGGCCGCGGGGTCTACTTCACCGACCCCGACGGCCACCTGCTCGAGATCATCACTCGCCCGTACGGCAGCGGCGCGTAGCTCCCGCCGTCACGCCGGGACGATCGCGCCGTCGTAGTAGTCGGCGAGCGCGCGGAGCTGCGCGGCGCCGTCACCACGGAACGACGACCCGTGCATGCACGCGAGCGTCGACGGTTCGAGCTCGGCGAGCGTGCGCAGCGTCGTGCCGACGGCCGGGCCGAGCGACGTCGCGTGGAACACGTCCTCGGCGACGATCGCGCCCTCGACGACGTCGGTGTCGACGACCGCAGGCCCGTCACCGAGCGACGTGAACAGGTCGCCCGCGAGCAACGTCGCGGTGGTCTCGTCGAACCAGAGACCGCTCTCCCAGTTGTGGGGGACGTGCGGCGTGGGCAGGAACCGCATGACGTGCCCGCCGATGTCGAGCGGCTCGTCGGCCATCGGGACGGGTGGACGGTCCGCGAGGTCGTTCAACGAGACCATGCACGCGAGCGCGCCGTGCACGACCTGCGCGTCGGGCGCGGCGTCGAGGAACAGGTTCATCGCGCCGCACTCGTCCGCCTCGACGTGCGCGAACGAGATCCAACGCAGGTTCTGCAGGCCGACCAGCCGGTCGACGGCGTCGGACACGAGCGGGAACAGCCCGCGCATCCCGGCGTGGAACAGGAGCGGCTGCTCGCCGCGCACGACGAACTGGTTGAACGTGAACCCCGCCGGCGGCGCGATCTCGTCCACGTAGGTGGACAGCCGGAACACGTCGGGTGCGATCTCGTCGATCCTGGTCTCCATCACGATGCTCCTCGTGTCGGTGCGGGTGTGGTCCACAGCATGCGGGTCGACGGGCGGTCCGCACATCGGGGGATCCCCCCGACCTGCCCCCGATC
>Ga0070739_10002199_pt1 | contig 26824 bp, 21 predicted proteins | sample Coa_R1_7_FD_66445 | JGI IMG/M metagenome (GOLD analysis project Ga0070739, IMG submission 66445) | Surface soil microbial communities from Centralia Pennsylvania, which are recovering from an underground coalmine fire - Coalmine... | ecosystem: Environmental > Terrestrial > Soil > Unclassified ...
TGTCAGCGGCGGAGGTAAAATCCCCAAAGCGGCGGGCTGAAAATTCCCCACCTGTAGAAGATAAGGCCATCAACTCCAGCGAGGAGAGGTGGCCAGATTGCTACGAGGGGCAGACGTGAGCCAGATCATCCAAATGAGGCGAGAGGGCCTCTCCATCAGCCAGATCAGCGCGCTGACCGGCTTCGACCGAAAGACCATCCGAAAGTATCTCAACGATCCGACAACGCCTCGCTACGGCCCCAGAAAACCGGCCACCAAGCGGGCGGGGATCCTTGCTCCGTACACCGACTATATCCACGAGCGGCTTGCAGCAGGCGTGTGGAACGCGGTGGTGCTCTTTGCTGAACTCAAAGCCCGCGGCTATCCAGGCGGCTACACCGTCGTCAAAGACTATCTGCGTCCTCGCCGGCAACAAGCCCGGCAGGTGGCCGTGCGCCGCTTCGAGACGCCACCAGGCCAGCAGGCGCAGGTAGATTGGTGCGAGTTAGGAAGGATCACCTTCCCGGACGCTACCACCAAAAGGCTGTACGGCTTTGTCATGACCCTGGCTTACAGCCGGGCCTTGTTCTGCCAGATCGTCACCGACTGCAAGCTTTCTAGCTTTCTGCGCCTGCACGAAGCGGCCTTTTCGTATCTAGGAGGCGTGCCGCAAGAAATTCTGTATGATCGGGTCAAGACCGTGGTGCTGGGCCTGGACGAGCGCGCCGAAATCAAGTGGCAGTCCACCTTCTTAGACTTTGCCGGCCATTTTGGCTTTGTTCCCAGGCTGTGCCGAGCCTACCGGCCTCAGACCAAGGGCAAGGTCGAGAACGGGATCGGCTATATCAGAAAAAACTTCCTGTGTGGTCGAGACGCTAACGACGTTTCCGACCTGAACGCTCAGATGCTTGCCTGGCTTTCTCAGGTAGCCAATTTGCGGGTGCATGGTACGACCTACCGCCCGATCCACCAAGCCTGGCAGGAGGAAAAGGCCCATCTTCTTTCGGCGCCCCAAGCCGCTTATCCCCTGGTCCTAGGGCAACTCAGAAAGGTGAGCCGAGACGGCTATGTAGCCTACCAGTCCAACCGCTACAGTGTCCCCTGGCAGGCTGCCGGTCAGGAGGTCATGGTAGCCGAGGAGCAGGGAAAGCTAAAGATCATCCGAGCGGGCTGCTGCCTGTGCATCCATGACCTCTGCTCAGCTCGCCACCAAACGGTAACCGTAGCGGCCCATCATAGCGGCATCCCGTTAGGATCCCCCCGATCGGGCAAGGCACGTCTGGAGTTGAAGTTGACGGCGCCTCGGATGCAGGTAGAGGTGCGTCCGCTTTCGGTCTATGCGGCTTTGCTGGAGGAGAAGAGCGCATGCGCACCGTTTTAGAACGGCTTTCCGGGACGCTTGCAACCCTGCAACTGGCTACGCTCGCCTCGCTGTTGGACAGCCATCTGGAACAGGCTCTAGAGCAGCAGCCAAGCTATGCCGAGTTCTTGTGTGGCCTGCTGGAAGCCGAAGTCGAGGCCCGAAAGAGCCGTATCCTGCAGACCCGGATGCGCATGGCCGGACTTCCCTACGCCAAAACCTTGCAGCAGTTCGACTTTAGCTTCCAGCCTTCCCTGGACCCCAAGCAGATCCAGGAGTTGCAGACCTTACGCTTTGCCGCTGAGGCCCGAAATGTCATCTTGCTGGGTCCTCCGGGAGTAGGCAAGACGCATCTGGCGGTGGGGCTGGCTCTGGAAGCGTTGCATGGAGGCTATTCGGTGGTGTTTGTCAGCGCCCATGAACTGGTCACCAGCCTGGGCAAGGCGGCCAGGGAAGGCAAGCTGGAGAACAGGTTGCGCTACTTTCTAAAGCCGAAGGTGTTGGTGGTGGATGAGGTGGGTTATCTGCCTCTGGATGAGATGGGGGCTACCATCTTCTTCCAGTTGGTCTCGGCTCGCTATGAGAGAAGCAGTATCATCCTGACCAGTAACAAGAGCTATGCCGATTGGGGGCATATCTTCGGGGAGATGGCTCTGGCGACGGCGATCCTGGACCGGCTGCTGCACCACTCGACCACGCTCAATATCCGTGGGGAGAGCTACCGGCTCAAAGAGCGGCGCAAAGCCGGGCTGCTGCCTCTGGAGAAGACGGAGAGAAAGGAGAGGATAGGCGCACATTAACAGCGGCAAGGTGGGGAAAATTCAGGACGCCGAAACGGGGATTTTTCACTGTGCCCTTGACAGTGGTGCCTCCCCCGATTTTGCTCCCCCCTCCGGCAGCTCATCAAGTGCCAGCTTCGGGGTTGTCATGCCATCGGAAGGGGTAGGCGCTATGGCAGGCGGTCAGGTGGATCTAGCGACCGGCGAATATGAGCACAGTTATAGCGACCTGTTCGTCTACAATCCCATCGGTCCCTCGGTTGTCTGGCAGCGTTTGTATGGCAGCCTGCGCGGCTATGCCACCGCTTACGAAAACAGCGACCTGGGAGCCAACTGGTCGCACAACTACAACATCGGCGTCACCGAGGTCTACAACGGGGTTCTGGGGCCTTCCGGACCCGACAGCGGCACCAACGGCACCTACACTATCACCCTCCTATTGCCCAATGGCGCCCAGGTCAGCGGCACCACCACCAGCCCACCCACCTCCAGCAACCATCAGATCAGCGTCCCCCTCTCCGGTGGCGTGCCCATGACGATGACCTGGAACTATGATACCGGCAATGGCAGCAGCTACTTCATCATTACCCATCCGGACCGTACCCAGTGGATCACCAAAGACCTGACCACCTCGCCTGGCAACAACTGGTTTCCGCTGGGCAAGATAATAGATAGAAACGGCAACTACGTCACGCTCAACTACACCTCGCCTTCCCACGGCTATCCCTTGCTGACCAGCATCGCTGATTCCAACGGTTCGGCCTTGCTCACCTTCAACCGGGCCAGCAACGGCAACCTGACCTCGGTGGCAGACCGCTACAACCGCAGCGTCTACTACCAGGTGAGCACGTACCCGAACCAGAACGTTCCTTCTGGCTTTCCCCAGTCTCAGCAGGAACTCAATCAGGTTTCCCAGGTCGTGACCACCGGCACCAGCAATCCCCCGCTTCGCTTCACCTATGGCTACCAGAACTATCCCAACCTGGAAGGCACGGAGACGGTACCGTTCCTGAGTACCATCACCGTCCCCTCGCCGACGGGAACGGGTAACAGCACGGCCACAATAAACTATAGCAGCACCACCTGCGCTATCACCAGCCTCGTGGACGGCAACGGCAACTCCCGAAACTACACCTCGGTGGATGGCACGCACACCAAAGTGACCATCGAAGATCCACACAACAACGTGGTCTACAGCTACACCGTCCGCTTCGACAGCAATATGGACGTCACCGGGCAGACGGACGGCACCAATACGAACTACGTCTGGACGGCCACTTACTCGGATCCCAACGATCCCTACCGTCCCTCCTCCGTCACCAATGGCAACAACGATACCTGGGACTACACCTGGGACCAATACGGGAATATCCAGACGGTGACGACGCCTAGAAACACCAAGACGACTTGGACGTGGAGCTACACCAACTTCGCATTAGGGGAGTTGACCAGGTACCAGGAAGGCAGCAATCTGGTTTCCGGGGCCAAGTCACCGACGACCTATGCCTACTACGAACCGAGCGGCCTTTTACAGAGCGTGACCTATCCCCTGCCGGGCACAACAGGCAGTTCCAGTACGGTGACAGAGTCGTACACATACGACAGTCTGGGCAATATCACCCAGATCACCTCTCCTGGAAACAATGCGTCGACCAACATCGTCACTACATATAACTACACCACCGATGGCTCCTATAATCAGGCAGATGCCATTGATGAGCCGCTGACGATGACCAATAATTTGGGAAAAGTCACGCATTACCGCTACGATTCCCAGGGAAATCTCACCACCTTCATAGATGCCCTGGGTAATGAGACTGATTTCACGATCAACTTGGCCAACCAGCCAGTTCAGGATACCTATCCTGCCACCGGACAGACAGGTAGCGGAAGAGCCTACACGCTTAACGCCTACTTGTATCCCGGAGGCCCGTTGACTTCGATCAGCCAGTATGATGAGAGCGGCAGCCAGGCACGGCAAATCTCCTATTCCTATGGTCAGGAAGGCGAGACGCTGTCTGTCTCCGGCAGCACCGAACCGGTCACCTACACCTATGATGCCGCTTACCGGACTAAGAGCCTGGCAGACGGCAACAGTAACCTCACCAGCTACTCATTCAATACAGCAGGCTACCTCTCGCAGGTATCCTATCCGCTCAATAACGGCGCTTTCGATACCATCTCCTATCCGTCTTACGACAATGACGGGCATCTCTTGAAGCGTCTGGATGGCAACAGCGTGGAGACCGATTACGTTTATAACGATCCGGAATCCCGTCTGACCAACATCAACTATCCAGCCAGTACTTCTCTCAATGTCACATTCGGGTATGATGCCTACAGTCGCCTTGATACCATGAGCGACGGCACGGGCAGCACAGCCTACAACTTCGACGACGATAACGATCTGACTAGTACCCAGGTCACCTATACCGGCTTGTCGGCTCAAACTATCTCTTACACCTTCTACCCGGATGGCAGCCGGGAAACCATGAGCACGCCGGCCGGCTCCTTCACCTACAGCTATGATGGGAATCAGAGGCTCGGTCAGCTTACCAATCCCTATAGTGAGAGTTTCAACTGGAGCTATCTGGACAACGACTGGCTGTCTCAGCAGCAGTCTAAAAATGCCTCCTCAGCGGTCATCGCTACGGCAGTAGCCACCCGTAATGCTTGGGGATTGCTGACTGAGTGGAAGAACCTCAATGGTGCAAACAACGTTCTCTCTGATTTCGGAGGCACGGGCAGCAATATCATGGGCTACGATGCTGTAGCCAATCTCCGGTCCGTGCTAGTAACCATCACCAACCTGCCTAATTACAGCGGGCTTACCAGCTACACCAACAACAATCAGGAAGAGCTTACTCAGGAGCAGTCGGCCAGGTTGGGCGGGTATACCAACACGTTCGGTTATGATGGAGCTGAGAACCCGACCACTTTCCGAGGAGCGACGCTAACCTTTAATGCCGACAACCAGAACACGGCCAACTCCTACGACGGCAACGGCAACCCTACCACCTACAAGGGAGTGAGTCTTACCTTCGATCCGGAAAACAGGCTGACCGCATACGGCAGTGTGATGACCGCCGGCTACACTGGCGATGGCTTGCGAGCCTGGAAGCAGAACAGTACCGGAAAGACCTACTTCCTCTATGATGGGCTGACGCCTGTATGTGAGATGGACGGCAATGGCAACGTCACTGCTGTCAATACTTTCGGAGATAATGGCCTGCTCTCCCGGCATACCAGCACAGGAAGCGTGTTCTACACCTTTGACCCGACGAGCAACGTCACCCAACGCCTGGATGCCAACGACAATGTGCTGGGCAGCTACTGCTTCGATGCCTTCGGTAACCGGACGAGTACGGACAACAGCACCGACCCATTTAGCGGCTATGGCAGTCAGGATGGCTACTATACCGACTGGGAAACCGGGCTATCTCTTCTGGGGTTCCGCTACTACGATCTAGGAACAGGCCGATTCCTCAACCGCGATCCGATCGGCTATGATGGAGGAGTAAATGTCTACGATTACGTAAGCAATAACCCTGTCAACGCGGCTGACCCGCTCGGTTGGTGTCAAATCAATCATCCTCGTCCTCACCATCCACCCAATGGGCCCAAACCTCCGCCTGGCGGTCCCCATCATGGACCTGGTGGACCTCATCCTCCGCCAAAACCCAAACCCTTACCTTATCCATTCCCCGAGCTACCGCATTGGCTTCCTATAGCAGGTGGTGACATTGAGGTCGGCGCTGGAGGTGGCCCCTTACCGATTAGTGGCAAGGGTACACTCCATATACCTCCCCTCTCCTTTAACGGGCCAGTTTTCTGGAAACACCTAACACCTCAGGAGCAGGCATCGATTGGGGACGACATAGGGAAATTCTACCAAAAGTGGTACCAAAAGCGTCACGTCCCATTTCCTTTACCACCAACAACGCCGAAGCCTGGCGCCCCCCCACCGAAAAAGAAGTAACACGCCATGAAGCGTGCTATGTGCTGTAGAAAGTTTATCCTTCTACGGCACATAGCACCTGTACCTGATAACACATACAAAGGAGCGACCAATGAACGACCGCATCACGAAAGCATCACTTTCTCTGATCGTCTTGGGTATTTGGGGACTACTACTCCGTCTCTTACTAGGTCCCTTTCCGGTCCAAGCGGCACCGCCTGCGCATACAGACAGCCCAACAGCTAATGGGATTTCCACTACGATTCCGGCCATAACAACAGCGGTTGGAAATGGAGGTTTTAATCATGTGTATGTAATTGAAGGCTCTACGGCCTATATGTTGGTAGATGATGGATACAATTTGCGCCTCCTTAGTAAGGCTGCCCTCCACTGACCATCAACAACGTTATTGCAATTACTCACTGGCTGCTTCTCCTGGCAATAAAAGAAGCGGGGAGATTTCACCCGCTTTCTTATTATGGCGTCTCGTCCTCGCGCCTGCAGGCGCGAGGACGCCGGGCTTCACGAGGAGAGGACAATCACGGCACCAGGTCCGTACTGATCGTCATCTTCAGGCTCACGCGCGTGCTGCGCGGCATGATGCCCATGCCCGGTCTCGCCGGGCCGGACGCGCGCAGAGGCTTGATGACCGCGGTTATCGAGCCGTTGCCGGTGGAGCGGATCACTTTCCCCTCCGCCACGGCAAAATCGCGCTCGGTGATCATGTGGACGGCGCCGCTCACCCCGGAGACCGCTCCGCTCCCCCGCCCGACGGGCTCGCCCGCCATATTGGCGGTCGTGTTGATCGGCAGGGTCAGCTCCGTGCGAATGCGCGCCGTGCGGTAGTGGCCCACGGTTTCGTAGCGAAGGAATTTCGACTTGGCGGTCCCCGTTCCGCTCAGGGTGCTCAGATGCACGGAATCCGTCCAGGCCTCTCCGGGCCGGACGGGCTTGGAAGGGAGAAACAGCTCCAGCAGAAACATCTCCAGCCCGAGCATGGAGGTGGGACTGAGCATGCTGTTCATGTCCCCGTGCGGGATGCCGGTGATCGAGGCGATTTTCCCGAGGGGACTCAACGTCATGGTGATAGGTGGCAAGTTGGCTCCCGTGCCGGCAGTCGATCCATTGACGGTGGTCTGCTGGCTGAGGAACGCGATGGTAAGAACGCCGTTTCCGTTGGAGAGCACGCGGGTGACTTGCTGCTGCATCAGCAGGCTGGTATTGATGGGAACGACCATCGGCTGGGGCGGGGGCTGATGGGGCTGGTTGGTCGGCAGCGTCTGGGCCAGGTTCAGCGTCGCCTGAATGTTCACCTGGTATTTGCTCGCCTCGCCCTGCCGGAACTTCATCCGCAGGAGGGCCGGGGCGTTATCGTTCTGAGCGGCGATGGCAGCCAGCGGCAGCAGGCACAGGGCGCCCAGACAGAGCCGGACGGCCGGAGGAGCCGATCGCATAGCAAACCGATTCATGGGTGTTGGATTCCTCGATCGTTATTTTCCACTGTCTGCGGGAGAGGCCGCCGGCTCTTTATGCGCGCCAGAGGCTGCGGTGGTGGCATGGTGGCTATTCGTATCCGCCTGCACGGACAGTCGCGCCTTGACGTCGATGTCGCCGTTGTCGATATCCACCGGATTATTGGGATCGGGCGGCGCCGTGCGCGTGCGCTTGAGCAGGACGTTCAGCGCCATCTGTCCGGCGCTCACCCGTCCGGCGCGCAGGTCGGAAGCGTCCGAAGCGGTCCGGCCATTGGCGGGCGCGACAAACGTAAGCTGGCCGGTGACTTCCACCTTGCCTTTCAGCGTGCCCACCGTCTCTGCCGGTTTATCCGTCGGGTTGCCGGCCTTATCGATGCCGGTATCCACGAGCGCCTGCGCGTTCTGGCCGATGCGAAAACTAAGGTCCCGGCCGGCCGGCTGGATCGCCAGCAGGCGCCCCTGATAGGTGGTCTTGCCGGGGTTGTGTCCCAGCACGCCGTCGTCGAAAGTCCAGGCGTCGTTGACTGTGAGCGGCCGGTCCGGAAAGACGACCGGCATGATAAGCAGGAACAGCTTTCGCGGATCGAATCCGAGATTGATGTGGAGTGGGCTGCTGCTGTCACTGGTCACGCTGGCGACCGAGCCGTCGGGCCGCAGCATCGCCGTCACGTTGAACACCTTCTGCACCTCGGAAAGTGGCAGCGAGAGCGGCACGACCGAGTTCGGATCCACCTTGCCGCTGGGGCCGGGGTCCTTTTCGAGCAGGTCGATGTCGGCGGCATGGACGACGAACGCCACCTGCGCGCCCTTCGCATCGCTTTTCTGGACGGTGGCGACGTAGTCCAGTTGCGCCCGCAGGTTGATCGGCGGGCTGTTCGGCTGCGAGAACGGCGGTATATGGCCGGTAAAGAACCCGGTGATCGTGTAGTGATAGCTCTCGCCCGGCCGGAACCGATAGGCAAGACGGGCGGCGCTGGGCGTGCCGTGCGCCGCATGGATGGGATCGGCCGGCGGGTCCGCGTGGACGGCGGCCGAAAGCAGCAAAGCGGCGCCACTGGCCAGCAGGACGCCCAGGAATAGTCGTTTTAGCATCTTTCTCTTTCCCGACAATGGTTTGTTGCGTACCGGTGGCATTGTACCTGAGCCTATTACCGGCTGTCAAAGCGACCGGTCCCGGTACAAGCGTGCCTGCCCGGAGCCAAAGATAGGTCCTCCGGCTCATGTGGTGTCGGAATACGTATGCTATAATCGGAATACCAGGCGTCAGGCGTTGAGCGTCAGGAATCGGCTTTCCCAACGCCAAACGCCCAACGCCCATGAAACGCCTAACGCCCATAATGTGAGGAGCGATAGGGTGCTTTATACGATCCTGCGGTCTGTTGTGTGGCTCATCTTACACCTCACCTATGCCTTGTTGGGCGGCATCCGGTACGTGGGACGGGAGAACGTGCCGCGTACCGGCGGCGTGCTCGTCACGCCCAACCACATCAGCGATGCCGACCCTACGGCCGTCGGTCTGGCCCTGCCGCGCTCCTGCTACTTTATGGCCAAAGAAGAGCTGTTTCAGATGCGCCTGCTCGGCCCGTTTATCCGCATGATGCACGGCTTCCCGGTCAAGCGCTACTCGGCGGACCGCTCCGCGCTGCGGACGGCGGAGCAGTTGCTGAAACAGGGAGAGGCGGTCGTCATCTTTCCGGAGGGCAAGCTGAGCGAGGACGGTCAGATCCAGGAGCTGCTGCCGGGGGTGCTGCTCATCGCCCAGCGCGCCGGCGTTCCCATCCTTCCCACCATTATCGAGGGCACCGACGCGCTCATGCCTTATGGCAAAGTCTTCCCGCATCACGCCCACCGGCGCATCTACGTGCGCTTCGGGGCTCCCGTGACGGTGGAGGAGCTGACCGGTGGCGAGAAAGGCGGCGACGCGCTCAAGCAGGGCGCGGAGCGCCTGCGCGCTCTCATGCTCGCGCTCCAGGGCCGCCCCGCCCCCGAAATCCCGTCCGAGTCCCGACCGCCCGAGCCGGCCGGACGCTCGTAACCGGGGACAGTTCCTGTTTTGCGGTGGCCCGCCTGAGTAGGCTTTTCATTACTGCCTAAATCTACTCTTAACCAAGAGTAGAGGCACAAAAGGGCAGACGTGTTCCCCCTTCCCGATTCGTGCCCTGCCCTCGCAGGGGGTGAGGGTTTAGCCCGCTTATGCGGGCTTCGTATTTCAGCACGGGGTTTTAACCCCGTGAAATGGCGTCGTGTTAGGGAAGAGGCAGATGAGCGAAAAGCGAATGGCATGCTGGCAGTGTCCACGCTACGATCGGGAGACGCGCCGCTGCCGGGACGGCAAAGCCAACCCGCGCCGCAAAACCGATTCCGTGGCGGTGGCGGAGTTGCTCGGCCTGCGCGCGCTCTGTCACTATAACCCTTACCGGGACACGCTTGCCCGCCGCAAGCACTTTCCGCGCCATTCCTTCGTATTGACATCAGCAGGCCCGCGCGCGTGGTCCCCTAAGATCGAGGTAGAAATTCTGGAAGAGGAGGACACAGCAGAAACCTAGCATGCGCGTCACGAACGACAAAGCACAACTCCAGTCCTTTTTCCTGGGAAAACGGAGCGGCGCGCTGGCGGCGTTGCTCTTGCTGGCGCTGGCCGCCCTGCCGTCCGGCGCGCGCCCGCACAGGGCGCAGGCCATCCTCTACGTCACCCGACGGCCCACGGCCGCCGAGGTGGCCCACCGCCAGACCCACGCCAAATACGAGCCGGCGGTCGGCTGCTATCTGGGGGCTTACATCGACTATGATCCCATTCTGAGACACCGCTTCCGCGACCAGGACCGCATCACGCACCAGGACCCCACCCCGTTCGAGCAGTTGGTCGGCAAGCCGCACGCCATGTACTTCTTCTACCTGGGCTATGGGCGCCCGCTTCCGCTGGATTGGGTCCGCTGGCTCGGCTCGCAGAACAAGTTCGTCCACATTGCCCTGGAACCCAACAACGGCCTCTCGCGAGTCAAGGACGACGCCTACCTGCGCAAGCTGGCCGACGATATGGCCCGCTCGAACGCCCGCATCTTCCTGCGCTTCGCCTCGGAGATGAATGGCTTCTGGACCAACTATCACAACGATCCCGCCGAGTATCGCCGCAAGTTTCGGTTGGTCCACGACATCATGCGCCGCCGCGCGCCCAACGTGGCGATGGTCTGGTGCCCCTATATGATTCCCACCTGGGGCATCCCCAACTACTATCCCGGCGACGATGCGGTGGACTGGGTCGGCGTCAATCTTTACAACGTGACCTATCACGACAACAAGCTCAGCGAGCACTGCGAGAACGAGCACCCGTGCGACCTGCTCTCCTATGTCTACAATCGGTATTCTGCCCGCAAGCCGATCATGGTGTGCGAATATGGGGTCACGCACTACAGCCTCTGCGACGGGCGTCCGCGCCCGGACTTCGCCCTGCGCAAGATCCTCACGCTCTACGAAGCGCTGCCGCGCCTGTTTCCGCGCGTCAAGTGTATCAACTACTTCGACGGTGACACCCTCCGCTTCGCCGCCGACCGCGCCACCAACGACTACTGCATCACCGATGATCCCGTCGTCGCGGCGACCTACCGCTACGCCATCGCCTCGCCCTACTTCCTCTCGGCGCCCCTACCGGAGGCCCCTCCTATCCGCAATGCCCATTCCCCAACGCCTGACGCCCAACGCCCAACGCCCAATATCCTTCCCATCCCCATGCCCATGCGCGAAGGCGAGCGGCTGCGCGGGCAGGTGCGGCTCTCCTGCTTCGCCCGCACCCCCTCCGATGTCGTCACCGTCCGCTACAAGGTAGATGGCTACCGCATCTACACCGCCAAAACCCCTGACCTGTGGGAATGTCTCTGGGACGCCGGCAGCGTGCGCCCCGGCCGGCATACGCTGACCCTCGAAGCCCTCCGTCCCGACGGCCGCCTCGCCGCCTCCCAGACCCTCCACGTCCTCACCAGCCAGTCACGCCCTGGCCGGCAGTCGAGCGCCAAATTACGGTGAAAATAAGAAAAGAGGGTCTTTAATCAGATAGCGTGGAAGAGGATCATTGCCAGAGACGCGTTATCCCGTACAGGTCTAAGACGGCGTCGATGCTAATAACAGGCATCCCTTCGACCAGGCTTTGAGCGATAAGTAGCCGGTCAAAGGGGTCACGATGATGGAATGGCAGGGTCGCAACTTTGAGGGTATGGGGAAGGCTGGCAGGCAACGTTTGAATGCCGCTGCGCTGCAGTTGGTCCGGCAGAAAAAGCTCAATGGGTTGAGCCAGTGTCAATTTGCCCAGGCTGACTATGCTCAGGAAGATTTCGTTTCCGGCATCTTCAATCAGGTCTGCCACAAGTTTGCTTAGTTGTGGATCGTCGAGGACAAACCATAAGAAGGTGTGCGTATCCAGCAGAAGGCGCATCACGAGTACTCTTTGAAATCCTCTAGCGGTGCCTCAAAGTCCTCGGCGATAGACAGGATCAAGCCTTTGGCGCTCCCGCGCTGCCGCTTGACGTGGGAGGAGGTCAAGGGAACCAGCCGGGCGACCGGCTGATTGTCCTGGGTAATCACCACGTCCTCGCCGTCTTTCGCTTCCTGGATCAATTGAGGGAGCCGTATCGCCGCTTCTTCCAGTGGTATCTGATGCATCTGTAGCTCCTTATGCCCGTATCGGTGTTATTAGTATACATCAAGTAGTGTCCGCCCTCTTTCACTTTTTAAGCCGGAGGAAGCTAGAAGACAGAGGCAAAATCTTACGGCGGTAGTCCGCGCAGGCGGACTTGGTGCCTTTGTTGCTGCGGCTTTAGCCGCCCGAAGCAACCCTGAATGGAGCCAATCCCATCATTTAGGAAAGAGAGGATTCTGGAGATTTTGCTTGCAAGCCGGGGCGCAATCTGGTATACTATATTCTAGTGATATCACGCTGGAAGCGGACCCCACGCCGGGTTCGCTTTCTCTCTTTTTGCGCGGATAGGAGGCGAGGAATGCCGGACTTCAAACTCGTTTCAAGCTTCAAGCCGGGCGGCGATCAGCCGCAGGCCATCGATCAGTTGGTGCAGGGGCTAAAGACCGGCGACCGCTACCAGACCCTGCTGGGCGCCACCGGCACGGGAAAGACCTTCACGGTCGCCCAGGTCATCGAAAAGGTGCAGCGGCCGGCGCTGGTCATCGCGCACAACAAGACCCTGGCGGCCCAGCTCTGCTCCGAGTTCCGAGAGTTCTTCCCCGAGAACGCCGTCGAGTTCTTCGTCTCCTACTACGACTACTACCAGCCCGAAGCCTACATCCCCCAGACCGATACCTACATCGAGAAGGACAGCAGCATCAACGACGAGATCGATCGGCTGCGCCACTCGGCCACGCAGGCCGTCCTGGAGCGGCGCGACGTCATCATCGTCGCCTCAGTCTCCTGCATCTACGGCCTCGGCTCGCCGGAAGAGTACCGGGAGATCATCCTCTCCTTCAAGCGCGGCGAGCCTTACGACCGCGAGGATGTGCTGCGCCGGCTCATCGACATGCAGTTCACCCGCAACAACCTGGAGCTGAAGCGCGGCACCTTCCGCGTGCGCGGCGATACGCTGGAGATCCAGCCCGCCGACGAAGAGATCATCATCCGCGTCGAGTTTTTCGGCGATGAGGTCGAGAAGATCACGCTGGCCGATCCGCTCACCGGCGAAGTGATGGGCGCGCGCGACACGATCACGGTCTTCGCTGCCAGCCACTTCGTCACCTCGCGGGACCGGCTGGAGCGCGCCATCGTCGAGATCGACAAGGAGATGCAGGAGCGCGTCGCCTACTTCAAGAGCCAGGACAAGCTCATCGAGGCGCAGCGCATCGAGCAGCGCACCCGCTTCGACATCGAGATGATGCAGGAACTGGGCTACTGCTCCGGCATCGAGAACTACTCGCGCTATATGGACGGGCGCGCCCCCGGCACCCCGCCGCATACCCTCCTCGATTACTTCCCGAAGGACTTCCTGGTCGTCATCGACGAGAGCCATCAGACTCTGCCGCAGCTCCGGGGTATGTACAATGGCGACAAGGCGCGCAAGGACACGCTCATCGAATACGGCTTCCGGCTCCCTTCCGCCGCCGATAACCGCCCGCTCAAGTGGCACGAGTTTGAGGAGCGGATCGGGCAGACCATCTTCGTCTCCGCCACGCCGGGACCCTTCGAGCGAGAGCACAGCGCCCGCATCGTCGAGCAGATCATCCGCCCGACCGGCCTGATCGATCCGGAGGTCGTCATCAAGCCGACCAAAGGCCAGATCGACGACCTGATCGACGAGATCCGCAAGCGCACCGCCGACAACGAGCGCGTGCTGGTCACTACGCTCACCAAGAAAATGGCCGAGGATCTGACCGAGTACCTGGAAGACATCAAGATCAAGGTCCACTACCTGCACTCGGACATCAAGACGCTGGAGCGCACGGAGATCCTGCGCGATCTGCGCCTGGGGGTCTACGACGTGGTCGTGGGCATCAACCTGCTGCGCGAAGGCTTAGACCTGCCGGAAGTCTCGCTGGTCGCGATCCTGGATGCGGACAAAGAGGGCTTCCTGCGCTCGGAGACGTCGCTGATCCAGACCATCGGGCGCGCCGCTCGTAACGTCAGCGGCAAGGTCATCATGTACGCCGACAACCTGACGGGCAGCATGCAGCGCGCCATTGCGGAGACCAATCGCCGCCGGGAGAAGCAAGTCGCCTACAACGAGGCGCACGGCATCCAGCCGAAGACCATCGAAAAGGGCGTGCGCGACCTGCTCCAGGCAGAGCGGGTCGCCGAAGAGAAAGCGGCTTACAGCACGCAGAACGCCCTCGCGCGCCTGCGCACCGACGCCGAGCACATGTCCCTGGATCAAATTCAGGAGGTCATCGCGCAGTTGCGCGCCGAGATGAAAGACGCATCCCGCGCCCTCAACTTCGAGTACGCCGCCGAGCTGCGCGACGAGATCGCCGAGCTGGAGAAGCTGCTTCCCGCCGCGACCGCTCTCGGCAAAAAGCCCGCCTCCCCGACCGGCAACGGCGGCATCCAGTACGGCAAGCCTTCCTCCCATCGCCGCGGTCAATCGAGGTAACCATTGAGCGCAAAAGACCCTTCGCAAGAAAATCAGCCGCGAGTAACTCTCTTCCGAAACTTCATTCCTGAGCCTGAAGAAGAGGCCACTGCGCCTGATAGGTGGTCAATTTCCTCGGACGTTTTGTATCCAATATTGTTAGAACATACTGCCGAATTGGAAACCTTGCGGCAGCTAGAGCTCATGACTGAATCAGACTTCGTAGGTTGGGCGAGGAAACGCGACATTAACGTATCAGGGATTGCCTCTGAGACAGATATAAATACACTTTGGAAACTTAGCTGGCTCCGTGTCGACGAAGTAGAACTTAGATCACGAAGCTGGAGGCGTCGATATTCGGAATTACCTATACCATTCCAACAGAGCCTTATCATTGGGGAGAAGCCACCTTCAGCTGGCCGGTGGCAACGTTATGAATATCGACTTCACCCATTTCGTATCTATCCGCTTCTTTGCATCTTGAGCGCCATGGAGTGGCGTTTAGTTCCATCTAACGTCTTATATGGACCCGGTGTAGAGCGCTATGCGATAAGATACGTAAGTTCGTTTAGACGGATGATTCGTGATAGCAGGTGGCTTGAACGACTACGCTGGTGGAACGGAGTCGCTGATCTGTCGATTCTGTTGGAGCCATTATACTGGCCCAAAATTACTCATCATATAATCACCCGCCCAAAAACCACTAATGTTGGAGAGACAGAATACAGCGATTATTTCGAGCAAATCAAGCAATACAGAGAAATTGCATTGGATGTCTTACGCCGTATTCCTAAAGCAAAGATCGCTGAAGCACATATGTAACTTCGTATAGAGGCTGCCCGATGGGACGACAATCATGAACTATATTTGCTCTTGCGGTCATCTCAATGGTCAAAACGGGAGAAATTGGAAGGACGGTTAGGAACTGCTTTGTGGCTACGCCATATGGCAGAAGTTATCCGCCACGGCTACGAAGAGCTTTACGATGACCGTCTTGTACATGAGGACATAGCATTCGGAGAATGGTTTTCTAAAGCACGGGAATGGGCGTATGGCAGTGAATACCCGCTAGAGAATACGCTTGAGATGGTCCGCCGCGTTCTGCCTCGTTGGGGTATCGCAACGGGGATTCGCGTTAGATTCTATGTAGAAGGTTCTACCGAACAGGGAGCACTCGAATCAGGACTTGAGGGGTCGCTCGGTTTTGGCGTTGAGGTAGTCAACATCAGAGCGCAAGGCTGGGATACATGGCTCAAGCAAGAACTGGAAAATGATGTTCAAGCGAAACGATTTTCCATGCTCATGCTGGATGCTGACCGACAGGATGCAATACGAGGGCTTCAGAAACGGGCAGAGGAAAGGCTGATTGTCGGCAAAGTATTTGTAAACGATCCAGATTTGGAAGGTCGCTTTACACCACAACAACTGTGTGAAGCTGCGGAAGTTTACGAGGCTTCTAAAGGTGTGACGAATCCAAGCCCGCTTGATGTTATCAAGTTTGCACATGTTAAAAATGGCAAAGAATTCGAGCAGTGTTATTGTAAAGAGCGTATGGCCCCAAGCCTTAAAGGCAAGCAATGGGGTGCTGCCCTTATGCAAGTAGCTTTCAATTCACGCTCTGACGCCTCTGACGAATCGAACCCACTCGTGCATGCTGTCATGTGTGCATTGCGAGGCGTCATGACGGACTATGATGCACACGCAAAGCTAATGCACGTTGATCCTCGTACCCTACAGTCAATTGAAACTGGTCGAGATTTCTTCAACTAAGTTTTGTCCAAAGCCGCCTCAGGTAGTCTACTCCTGTCTCCTCCCTAGTTCGCTGGTTCCACTCTCAGGGAGGGAGAGTATGACTCTTCGCATTTGCTTCTACAAAAGAAAACATTGGGAGAGCATATGAGCCTACAATAGAATCTCCCCTCCCCTAAACTTGGGGGAGGGGCCGGGGGTGGGGGCCAATCACGCCAACTGCTGCAGGGCGCGGCGGGCCTGAGGAGCCATCTCCCCATCGGGGAAGAGGCGCAGCATCTCGGCATAGACCTCCTGCGCGTAGTCGTAGTTCTGAAGGCTGTGCTCCATGGCCTGCCCCATGCGGAAGAGGGCGATCTCCGTCTCCGGCGCGCGGGGAGCCAGATCGTAGATCCGGCGATAGACCTGGCAGGCGAGGTCATCGAAACCCAGGCTCTCCAGGCGGGAGGCCAGCCGAAGATAGAAGACGGGCGACAGCGCATCGGCGGCCGGGGGAAAAGAGAGCGTCACAAACGCCAGGCGGTCGGGCGCCGCCTTCACGATCAGGTCCCGGCTGTAACGGTCGAGAAGCGCCATGCAGGCTGCATCCCGCTCGTGCCCGGCCGCAGCCGCTTTCTGGCAATAGGTCAGGATCAGCTCCATGTCCTCGGTCGGGTACTGGACCAGCGTCTCTAATTCGCGCACGGAGAGTTTCGCGTAGTTCTTGCCCTCGGCACGCGCCGCCTGCAGAACGGAGACCTCTGCCGGATCGCGGCGGGCGCGCATCGCCAGGCAGAGAAGCAGCCCGACGGCAAAGCCACCTAGATGCGCCAGGTGGCCGACCCCATCTTCCCCTTTGAGCTGGAGGGCTAAGAGCAGGTCCAGACCCATGTAGAACAGGACGAGCCACCGCGCCTGCACCTCCCACACACCCATCCAGAAGAAAACGCATATCTTGGAATACGGGAAGATATACAGATAGGCGCCGGCCACGCCCATGATCGCGCCGGAGGCGCCCAGACTGAAGAGCGCCGGATGGAGGTCCCCCCAGAAAAAGTCTTCCAGCACTCCCCCGCACAGGCCGGCCAGGAGATAGAGGCTCAGAAATCTCGCCGGACGCAGCCGCCCCTCGACAGCGCCGCCGAAGACCCACAGGAACACCATGTTGCCGAGCAGATGCACGATGTTGACGTGCAGGAACATGGCGGTCAGCAGCCGCCACGGCGCGGTAGGAAGCGTGACGTGCGAAACGGCAAATCCGGCCATCATATCCCGGCGGATGACCAGGAAGGCATGGCTGGTCAGCAGAAAGACCAGCGCGTTCAGCCCGATCAGGCTGATCGTAACGACGGGAAAGCGTTCCGGCGGGTTTTTGGCGCGATAAGGCAGCAGCACGGCGATCTCCTGCAGGAAGGCCAGGAAGAAAGGCGACCTCAAGATTGCTGCTAATATTGTACAGGGGAGTTGCCTTAGCGTCAAGGCTCGAAAGAAAAGCGGAGTCGAGACGTCTCGACTCCGCGGTATCGTTTGCGAGCGGCCTGAAACCGGCCCTGACTCGCTTATTCGGCCATCCCTCTTTTCTGGGCGGGATGACGGAGAGTTTCTAAAGTGACCGCCGGCAGCACACAAGCCGGTCGCTTGCTTGGGTATACTTACCGTAACGGTTAAGGGATACGAATTTTCCGGCTCTGTCCGGCGGTCTATCCTTCGGAACCTTCACAGAGAGGGTCGCGTCGAACCGGATAGAGACCACGTCGGTCTCTATCCAGGCAGCGCAGGCCCCGGGTATAGGAACGGTTGGCAGCCTTCCCTCGATCCAGGCATCAGGAGAAACGATGAGCACTCTGGGCGGACTCGCCACGAACCTGGCGCGCAAGTTCATTTTCGGCATCGACGCTATCCAGCAGCGGCGGCATCACGTCCTTCCTCTGGATCGCGGCACGCACTCCCTCTTTCGCGTCTCGCGCCGGACCAGCCCGGAAGACCGCGTCCTTGCCGACGGCACCGTGGTCCACCAGGGCGATCCCATTGTCGAATTTCACTACTGGAACGAGCGCATTCCTCCGATGGGTCCGGAAGGGCCGGATGTGACGTGGGGGCTGCAGTTCTACCGGCGTCTGCGCCGCTCGCTGAACGATCTGGCCGAGTACGTGCGGGACAATCCCGATTGCCGCGACGTCGTGGCCGTTTACGGCGAAGCCTCCTACGCGGCCAGCGTCGGCTGGAAAAAGTATGAGAAGTTCATCTCCGATTTCGGCTTCGAATTTTCCCACCAGCCGGCCACGGCCACCCGCAAAAACCTGGTGTACCTGTTCACGCACCTTTACTCCTGGCTGCTCGTCTGGGCGGCCAACCCCGCCAGTCTGCGGGGGCGGGCCTTCGGCACCGCCGAGCGCTGCTATATCTGGCAATCGCGTGAGGCGCTGATCCGGCGGCATGGCCGCTCGGAAGGCCGCCGGGAGGCCGTTATCGCCAGAGAGTGCCGTGCCGGCGAGGACACCGACGTTATGAACGAGGCGCTCGCCGCGCAGGATACCGGCAGCGCTGCCGTCTCCTCAGAATCGCTCCGTCTTTCATCATGAACCATCTGCTCCATCCGCACTCCCCGCATACCTTCTATTCCCATCTCTGGCACGCCGTGTTGGTGAATGGGCACTATCTGGGCACCTGGTGCTACGTCATTCTGGCGCTGCTTGTGATGGTCGAAGGGCCGATGATGACGCTGCTGGGCGCCGGCGCGGCCGCCGCCGGGCTGCTGCGCCCTCAGTTCGTCTTCCTCTCTGCCGGCATGGGCAATCTGGCCGGCGACCTTCTCTGGTACTCCCTGGGCCGGCTGGGCAAAACGGAATGGCTGCTGCGCTACGGCCGCTTTCTCGGGCTGAGCCGCGAGAAGATCAACGACATGCAGAACCGGATGCGCGCCTACGCGCCCCGGATCATCTTCGTCGCCAAGCTGACCCTCTTTTTCATGATCCCTACCCTGGTCGCCGCCGGAATCACGCGCACCCGCCTGCGCCGCTGGTTTCCCGTGGACATCCTCGCCGAATGTATCTGGACCGGGTCCCTGGTCACGGTCGGCTACTATCTGAGCCAGTATATCAAGCGCCTGGAGACGGGACTGCAGATCATCGCCTTTGTCGGCATGCTCATCTCCGTCTTCGGGCTCATCGCCATCATCAAACACTACGGGGCGCGCTGGGGCCAGCCACAGGCTGAGGGAGATGAGAAGACCTCGACACAAGCCTCTCCCCCTCTCCTTACGAAGGAGAGGCAGGGGCGGGAGCCCCGTGGTGGTTTGGGGGGTGAGGTTTCTCCCCCTCGCCACTTGAGCGAGAAGGGGAATGGGGAGCGTGTCGGCGATTGGAGAGGATGAGGAGTATGCGTATCCTCATCGCCACGCAGAACTACTTCCAGCCCAACAACGGCCAGGCGGTGTTTGCCCGGAACCTGGCGGAAGGTCTTGTCGCCGAAGGACATTCGGTGCTGGTGCTGGCCCCCTCCGAGCGAAGCCGCGCCTACGAGGAAGTCCACGGCGGTCTCCAGGTGCAGGCCGTCTCCTCCCGCTCCCTGGCTCCCTTCTATGCAGATGTCTTCGTCACTCCCCGACCGCGGGCGGAAGTCGAGCGCGCTCTGGGCGCCTTTCGGCCCGATATCGTGCATATTCAGGATCACTTTCCGCTCTGCCGCAGCGTGGTCGAGGTCGCGGCAGAGCAAGGCCTGCCCTTGGTCGGCACCAACCACTTCCTGCCGGAGAACATCATTCCCTTTGTCCCCGTCCTCTCCCGATCGGCCCGCACTCGGGCCTGGATGGAGCGGTTTATGTGGCGGCAGGTCCTCTCCGTTTTCGACCGGCTGGCGCTCGCTTCCGCGCCTACGGAGACCGCCGCCGCCATCCTGCGCCGGCAGGGGATTCGTATTCCGGTCGAGGCCATTTCCTGCGGCGTGGACCTGCGCGCGTTCCATCCGGACCCCGCCGTGGATCGGCCTGCCATGCGCCGCCGCTATGGCCTGGACGGCGACCACGCGGTCTTCTTCTTCGTGGGCCGCGTGGACCGCGAGAAGCGTCTGGACGTGCTGCTGGACGCCCTGCCGCTTCTGGACCGGCGCGACGTGCAGTTGGCGATTGCCGGACGGGGGCGGGACCTGGAATCGCTCCAGCTCCAGGCGCGCCGGCTCAGCCTCGGAGACCGCGTCGTCTTTGCCGGATTTGTTCCGGAAGAGGATTTGAACCCGCTGCTCAATAGCGTAGACATCTTCGCCATGCCCAGCGAAGCCGAGTTGCAGAGCATTGCGACCCTGGAGGCGATGGCGGCCGGTCGGCCGGTGCTGGCCGCCGACGCCCGCGCCCTGCCGGAATTGGTGGAAGAGGGAGTCAACGGCACGCTGTTCCGCGCCGGAGACGCCGCTCAGGCCGCCGCGCGCATGGCCTGGCTGCTGGACGAGCGCAGGCGCTGGGAAGAGATGGGCCGGGCCAGCCTTGCCAGGGTGCAGAGCCATAGCCTGCCCAACACGGTCCGCCGCTATCAAGACTTTTATCTCCGGGCGCTGGCCTGCCGCCACAGCTCTGAAGCCGAGGAACCCCAAAGGCCCCCGTTGACCTCTCCCTCCCTTTGATCGCCGTCAGATAGAATCCCGTAGCTTGCACAGGATGGCGACTGCAAAATACGTGGCATAAGAGATCAAGCCGTCTCCGGTAATCTCCTCAACTCGAGGTCTCCGATCACGGCCTGAGACCCTGCAGAACTCCGGTTCAAAACCGGGCGCTGTGGGCCATACGTCAATCACGCTATCCTTCGCAATCGACAATGGCAAACCGCCTCGAAAGAGCGGGACGCAAAGCTACGGGCCTATACTCCGCGCTCTTGGATATGGCCGCCGGGCTACCGAACTGCGACGATTACGAAGGAGTTTCGCATGTTTGGCAGCACCTCTTTCCGGACCCTGGGTCCGGCCCGGCGCGGGCGGTCCTCGCGCCGCCAGGAGACGCGCAATGCGCGGTCTCGCTCCGGCAGCGTCCTTATCGGCGCGCTCGCCTTCACGGTCGTCTTCGCCTTTGTCATCACCGGTGTGGCTACCTGCACCATCTCTCACTATTCTCGCGCCACGACCGAGGCAAGCTACGCCTCGGCGATCGACCTGGCCGACGCCGGCTTCAACTACGAGCTGCGCAAGATCAGCCAGGATCCCACTCAGGCCGATCAGATCAGCGCGGCCCATCCCTCCGGGATGACTTACAACTTTGCCGGCGGCTCCTTTACCGTCTACTGCGCCAACGCGGACGGCAGCACGCCCTGGACCAACAGTACCGACACCGGCACGGGTTACCACTATCTCTATATCGTCTCCACGGGCACGGTCAATGGCGTAAGCCGCACCATCAAGGCGATGGCACAAGGCGCCCCCACGAATTCCAATATCAACGTGTATGCGGTCAGCTCCGGCTCGTTCGCCGGCAACACGGTCGTCTCCAATGTGGGTACCAACGGCAGCCTGAACGTGCAGGGTTCCTCGATCATCCAGGGCACGGTCTCCTTCAACGGGCCGAGCGCCAACTGGGCCAGCGGCAGTCTTGTCGCCGGCAGCCCTATCACCCACAATGCCGGCGCCATTCCCTGGTTTACCGTGGACCAGCTTGTCGATCAGACGTTTCCGAACGGGGGATGGAGTTACCTGGCGGCGCACAACGACAACAATCTGGTTCCCAGCATCGTCAACAACCAGCTCAGCGTCACCGCCGGTACCGTGGTGACCTTCGTGGGCAAGCCGGGCGGCGCCAACTACTATCTGACCTCTATGAGCTTCACCGGCCAGTCCACCGCGGTCTTCAATAATACCAACGGGCCGATCAATGTCTGGTGCGGCCCCAGCGGGGGAACCGGCACGTTCACACTGGCAGGTGGCACCACCTCCGTTCTGGCCTCGGCCGATCCCACCAAAGAGGTACGCATCTATGTGGCGACCACCACAGGGATCACGCTGACCGGTGGCTCTACGGCGGACGTGGGCTTCTATGCCTACAATAAGGACTCTTCCGGCAATCCCTATGGCACGGTGAACATGGCCGGCGGCGCCATTCTGAACGGCGCCTGTATCGCCAACACGCTCAACCTGAGCGGCGGCGCCCAGATCACAGCGGCCAGCAACTACTTCAGCAACGCAGGGGTCAACTACTTCGGCTTCGCCAACAGCTACCGCGAGCAGAACGCGATGTGATCCCTACACGGATTCAGGCCGTTCGCATTCGATAGAGCGGAGCCGGGATTTCCTGGCTCCGCTTTCCTGTGCAGCGGTCTTCCGGGAAACTGCCGGATCTCCTGCTTATCTGCCAAAAACGGCCAGGACTTTCTTCCCTCCCTTAGAATTCCGAAGGTCCGAAGTAGTCGCGGCCCCGCTTCTTTAGAAACCAGGTATGCGCACGGATGGGTAAGGACAGGCTTCGGCAGGGAGAGTCTTTCCGATCTCCGTGAGTTGACGTGTATTCTGAGAAGGGCCGTTAGGGTCCACTGGAATTACTGTTGCCCTCCGTATTAGGCGGATTGCCTGCTCCCCCGGTATCCGATGAGCCATTCTGCTGCGCGGGAGAAGGGGCGCCTGTGGCATTGAGTTGATTTCCTGCGTCCCCAGTCCCTCCTGTCTCATTACCAGAGGCCTGTTTAGGGGGTTCTGCACCCTCCTGGCCTCCAGGTACCGGAGGGCTGCCCAGTTGGGTGGCATCCCCGGTCTGGGACTGTAGGGTATGGCTCGCGTTATTCTCATTATTAATCGGATTGCCGGGGATTGTGTTGGTTGGAGGGTTTCCTACAGCAGATAGCGCCCCATTTTGCCCCCCGGCCGCTTGCGTCCTCTGCCTCGGATCGGTAGCGTTGCCATGCCGGATGACGGTCATTCCCTCGCCATTCGAGGAACCGCCCGATATCGAGAAGTCCCCGGCCAGCAAGCCTCCATAGCTTTGCGGGTCATCGGCCACTTTCCAGACACCCTCGATTCTTTTCATCTTCAGATCGGTAACGTGGTTAAAAGCCTGTCCGCCTATCTCGCCCGTCCGCGTGACCGGCACGGTGGCCTCTTCCCCGCTGATGACAGGTTGTCCGACGGTGATCTGCGGTTTAAGAAACATGCCGGTATAGAAAATGGCGAAGAAAGGCTCCTGCATAGCTTCCTTCATCTTCCGCGCATACGCATCCGATGAAGGAAAGGCGGCCGAGAGGCCCTCCGTCAGATCGTAGAGCGTGTTCCAATCCTGGGCTTTGGCTGCGGCAAAGAAGCGGAGCGCCTGCTCTCTGGGATCGATGGCCTGCTGCTGTTTGCGGTGAAGCAGCCCCCAGCTTGCCCCACCGATCAGTAAGATCAGCAGAACGATCACGATGCCGATGACCACGCCATGTGTTGTTTTTGAAGAGGTTGTGGGAGCCATCAGTCTTCTCCTCTAGCGATAGAGATAGCCAACCAGGAAAGAGACTACTCGGCTACAATACCCTTCACATGGTGGAATTTCCTGCCATCCGCAGAGAAGATAGTTATGCAGCAACAAAAATCAGGGCCGGGATGTCCCGGCCCTGATCTGAGTTTGAAGTAGAAGTGGAAACCTGCTTACACTTTAGTTTTGTACGGGTTGTTGCGCAGCCGTATGAAACTGGTCAGTTGGCGGGAGTATCCGTTGATATTGACCGTCGTCGAGATTTGGATCGCCCCCACATTGGGCATCTCGCTGGAAGTCGGCGCGTTCGGATTGGCCGTGGTGGCCCAGCTCGAAGACGGAGCGGCATAACCGGCGCCGCTGTCCGTGTAGTAGGTGAACGTCAGCGCACTCACGCCGGACAGCAGGGTCGAGGTCGTCGTGGTCCCGCTGCTGGTAACGTCTTCCATCAGCGCGCTATTGCTCAGGTAGTAGCGCGCCGTGTTGTTGCCGGTCGTATCCGTGTAGATGGTGATGCTCGACGCCGTGGCTGCCGACATCACGTTATAGGTTCCGGAGTTGTTGTACGACTGGGCGTTGCGCAGGTGGTCCACCAGCGTATCCATCACCTGGCGCACGCCGGCGTAGGTGGTGTTCTGGCCGTTGACGTCCGTCCGGTTCGTGTACGTCATCGAGAACATCATCACCAGCGCGCAGCCGATCACCACGGCCATCAGGCCGGAGAACATCAGCTCGATGAGCAGAGCGCCTCGATGGTATCTTCGTGATTTCATACCCCTGACCTCGCCAGATACGTGCCCGTCGTGTAGACGACGGTGCCGGTCGGCATCGACCCCTGCGCCTGCAGGAGCGTGACCGTGACCACCACCGAGCGCAGAGCGTCGTCGGCGGGCACCGAAGCGCCGGAGTCGCTGGTCGAGAGCTTGTCGCTGGTCACGACCACCGTCACCTGGTAGAAGCTACTGTTCTGCTGGGTGGTGCTCTCGCCGCCGCCGCTATTGTCGTAGTAGAGCGTGGTCGTCCCCTCCGCCGCGTAGCGGAAGCCGTTCTCCTTGACCTCTTCCAGGGCGTGGCGGCCGATGGCATAGGCCACGCCCTTGCTGTCCGTATTGCCGGACATGTTGAAGGAGAAGTACCACATGCTCGCCATAGCGCACAGGCTGACCGCCAGGATCAGCGCAGCGACCATGACCTCGATATAGGTGACGCCTCTGCGGCGCCGTCTGCGAACGTGTGTTGTGTGCATGATCCTTACATCCCGCTGACTTCGTTCCACTGATTGAGGAAGCCGTACCAGAGACTAAAGTCGTTGGAGGCCTGCATGTTGGTCGGATAGTTGATGAACGGCGTGCCATTAGTGTTCATGCTGTCGGCGATGATGGATCCATCGATGACCGGGTTGCCATGCAGGTAAATCGATCCCACGCCCGATCCGTTATAGGCGTAGATGCCGCCGGGGAACACGGAGTTGCCCGCGATGTCCAACGTGGCGCTCTTGCCGTCGTAGAGCCGGAACTTGGTCGAATCGCCGGGCGCCGTGAAGAAGATGACGCCGTTCAGGAAATCGGTCGAGGTCCCATAGTCACTGCTAGGTCCCAGCCAGATGTTGACCGGACCGGAGGCGTTGTCGATCAGGATCGCGCAGCCGGTGCCGTTGCCTTTGAGGTTGAGCTCGTCGAAGTAGTAGTTATAAGGCGTGCTGGTGGGCGAGCCGGGTAGAATGTACACCTGAGCCCCGCCGATATACTGCTCCCCTTGGGATACGGTCTTACTGGGATTGGTAAACGTGTAAGTAACGGCCGATTGGTCGTAACGCTGGGTCGTGGCGCCCTTAGAATCCATGGGATTGGTATCCGTGGTGATGCCGCTGAAGTTCTTGTTGCTGCCGCTGTCGCTGATGATCCAGTCGCCACTTTGCTTCGAGAAGCCGGCCGAGACCCAGTAGTGCTTGGTCGGATCGGTCAAGGTCGAATCCTGGTTGGGCGCCGTCTCGTTGAACATCATGATCTGCCCATTGTCGTTGTGCGTTCGGAGCCAGCTCAACCCTGTACCCGAGGGAACCGTACTGCCCGACTTCTGGCTGGCGACGATGTCGGCGAGCTTGCTGACGGTAGGCCAGGAAATCTTGTCGGGCTGGTACCACACGCCGCCCGTCGCTTCTCCGGCATTGAACGAGCCGCTGGTGCCGTTGAAGACCACCGGGCCATAGACCTCGGCGCTGGTGCCATCCAGCGTGATCGGACTGTTGGTGCCGAAGCTGCCGTCCGCCACCAGGCTGCCGTTGATGGTCGTGGAGTCGATGCCATAGAACGAATAGTTATCGAAGATGCTGCGGCGCGAGCCGCGACAGCGCACCGTACGGGTGACGCCATTGGTGGTGCCGGTGGCCGTGACGAGCATATTGCCGGGAGCGAACCAGGCTTTGCCGTTATCGGGATCGTTGGTCACCGAGACCGTGAAAGAACCGGAAACTCCGGAGATCGAACCGGTATAGGGACCGTTCTGACCGGCGCCCGGATGCAGTTGGTCGGGCCGGGTGGTATCCAGAATATTCTCGCTGACGTTTCGCAGCTCGTAATTGATGCCCGCTTCGGCCAGGTTCATGGCCGCCGAATAGTCGGACTCGGCGCTGGCGCGGGAGAGATGCGAAATGGTGTACGTGCCGATCCCTGCCAGGATCAAAGAGGTGATGACCACAAAGATGAGCGTGCTGGTGAGCACGCTGCCTCGATGTTTGCCCAAATAGGAATGTCGCAGCATGACCGTTTCCTTTCGCGACGCGAACGACGGGATGTCGAAACGCTCGGAAGGCCGACAGCTCTGCGGACCCTGCGTCCCTGTCTGCTTAATTTCAGAGTGGTCGGTGTGTGAATGTCTTAATTGGTGTCGATATTGAGAGCGAATACGCCGTGCCCGGTGGCGCTGCAGTTGACGATCAGCCCATTGGCGGGCACGACCTGGCCATTGTTGGCCGTCTTTGTGCCGTCCCCGAAGGTGATCGAGTACGTGCCGCCGCTTGGGCAGATCGGTAGGTTGGGCACGAGCGAGCTGAGATTGCTCAGGGTTG
>Ga0070739_10002201_pt1 | contig 26817 bp, 23 predicted proteins | sample Coa_R1_7_FD_66445 | JGI IMG/M metagenome (GOLD analysis project Ga0070739, IMG submission 66445) | Surface soil microbial communities from Centralia Pennsylvania, which are recovering from an underground coalmine fire - Coalmine... | ecosystem: Environmental > Terrestrial > Soil > Unclassified ...
CAGTATCTATGCCTTACCATACGACCTGCTATCGGGCTAGTACAAGACCACTAAGAAGTTGAAGGATAAAGCCGATGCAGCTTTTCACGAGCATCAGCCGTGGTAAAACGCCACTGAACCTGGACCTGATGAGCATTGCGCCCTTGTTGCCAGGGGCCGATCACTTCGCGCAGTCGCTCCATCGAAGACAAGCGCTGATCCAGGCATTGGCGAGCCAGCACGGAGAGTTCGATCTCAGCCATATTCAGCCAACTCCCATGTTTGGGCGTGTAGTGGAACTCCAACCGGCGGGTAATCCGGCGCGCCTCCTCTGGCTCGAATGCCTCATACAAAGAAGCTGGAGTATGGGTATTCAGATTATCCAGCACGACTCGGATCTTTGGCGCGTGAGGAAAATGCACATCGACCAGTTCCTTCATCGCTGTGGCAAAATCCTGCTTTGTCCGTCGCTTGGTGACTTCTACATGCCTCCAGCCAAGATTGGGTTCCAGGAACAGGAAGAGATTGCAGGTTCCTTCTCGCTCATACTCATAATCCACCCGTTTCCTCTTTCCAGGCTGTGGTGGCAACGGCTCACGTACATGATCGAGCATCTGATAGGGGCACTCATCAAAGCAGACGCGTGGAGAGTGAGGATCATTAGACTCCGCATACAGATCCAGCACGTCTTCCATGTGCCAGACGAACTCCGAGCCTACACTTGGAATGCTCCATTGCTGCTTTTGCCACGGCTTGAGCAGGTTTTTTTCAGGGTGCGTCGCACGGTCTCATCACTGATTTCACCCACAATGCCCACTTCTACTAGGCGATCAGCGAGCAATTGCATCGTCCACTTCACCTGGTCGTTAGGTGGCGTGCTACAGGAGAGCGCGATCAGGTACGCTTCACCCTTCTCTGTGAGCTTGCGCGGCACTCCTGGGCGTGGCCGTTCGTTGAGCGCTTCGCCCAGTCCACCCTCAACGTACTTTTTCCGGGTGCGCTCTACCGTGGACAGACCCACCCCTAAAGCCTCAACAATTTCGGAATCCTGCTTGCCTTCATCAGCTAAGCGCAAGATATGGGCACGGGCCAACGTGCGTGCGGCGATGGTTCCTTTCCTGGTCAACTCAAGGATCTGGTGGCGTTCCTCATCGCTGAGTTGGACCACGTATTGTTTCTTCGGCATTGGGCGCTCCTGGTTTTTTCGGAGCACTTTACCCTCTGCTTGCTTATCTGTCAAATTTTTCGTGGTTGAGTACTAGCGCCCGAGATGTTGTAAAAACTGCTGGACCTGGTTGCGTTCTGAGGGTTGCAGGGGACGAAAGCCCTGACCATCATTGATGAACACTACCTGCGATCCCTGGAAATTGATGAGCATGTCCGGCTTGTGATCGCCGTTGACATCTACGAAGCTTAACGTGACCGGCACAAGGTCATTGTTAGGGCCATAGAGCTGCGGCCCGAGATAGATACGGGCGTGCGAGGCATCCCCGCCGGGTATCTCAATGACCTCGATGCGCCCCTTGAGGTTAATGGCGATGAAGTGGCTGGGCTGGCCTGCCTGCTCGTTGTGGCCCACCCGGGCGTCGGTCTGGAAGGTGCGTGGGTAGCCATAGTGCAGCGTGTCGAGCGTGGTGATGGCCCAGCCCACCGCAGCGCTCAGGACAACCCAGAGCAGCAGCATGGTGAGCATGCCCACACCCAGATACAGCAGCGGATGAGGCTGCCATCTCGTCTGTGCCGCACTCTTTTTTCTCAGCCGCGTTCTGGCGCGCAGCCGTTGAGGAAGCGTTCGCGCCGTGGTTGTACGGCTCGCTCCCGCGTGCGAAGGCCGTGCGCTATCTCCTCCATCCCCCCGCTGCCACTCGGCGACATCTTCCTCGGGCTGAGGGCGCGAGGCCCGCTGGATGACCGGGGTGGCAGCGGTCGTGACAATCCGTTTCCCCGACGGCGCGGAGCCATCTCCAATGGGCCTGTGGCGTACTATGCTCTTCGGAGCGATCTTATCATCAGTCGATTCTAAAACTGGCATTGCCTGAATCTCCTCTCCTCGCGAACTAAAGCTGGCATTTCCTCAGTGTTCGAGAAATAGCGCCTTACTGTCGGAGGCGGACCGTCAAGAATAATCATCTATTAGTACGTATGTTCCAATCCCATGTTAGAACATGTTAGCGCTCGTATTCTACTGGAAGATGCTGGACGCGGTAAAAGTAATGGTCTGAGAGTAGCCAGAAAGGGTTATCTGTGGATAGTTATCATTGCTCAAGCACTACGCAGGACGCCTCACGAACAGCCTGGTATACTTTGGACAGAAGATATTATAGCATCAGGCGGCGAAATTTGCCACCCGTCTATAAGATATTTTTGCGGTTGAGAATGGCCCGCAGATCCTCGGGAAGGGGGGCTTCGAACTCCAGCCGCTGACCTGTGGTGGGGTGGGTGAACTCCAACTGGTAGGCATGCAAGAACTGGCGGCGCAGGGGCAGAGATCGGCGATTGCTTCCATAGACGGGATCGCCTGCTACCGGATAGCCGATGGCTCGCAGGTGGACGCGAATCTGATGCGTGCGCCCCGTTTCGAGTTGTATCAGCAGCAGCGTATGCCGGGCGAAGCGCTCCAGCACGCGGAAGCGGGTGCGCGCCTCGCGTCCCGCAGTCGCGGTAATGTTCATCTGCTGGCGATGCCGTGGATCACGACCAATGGGGGCATCTATGCTTCCGCTATCAAGCGGCACAACGCCATCAACGAGCGCCAGATAGCGCTTTACTATCGCGTGGCTCTTCATCTGCTCGATCAGCGCTGCGCGGGCGCGGGCGTTTCTGGCAACGATGAGCAGGCCGGAGGTATCCTTGTCCAGGCGGTGGACGATGCCGGGACGCTGCATATCCCCGGCGGCTCGCAGCGCCGGGTAGCGCGCCAGCAGCGCATTGACCAGCGTATCATCGTGGTGGCCTGGCGCGGGATGCACGACCATACCGGCAGCCTTGTTGACGATCAACAGGTCCTCATCTGCGTAGAGGATATCGAGCGGCAAAGGCTGCGCTGCGATCTCCTGGGGGCGGGATGCGCCCACCTCCTTTAGCATCGTTACCTCATCGCCGGGCCTGAGCATATAGCCGGCTTTGCTCTCGCGCCCGTTGACGAGCACTCCTCCCCCGGCAATGAGCTGCTGGACACTCGTGCGTGAGACTTCACCGAGCGTAGCAACGAGATAGCGGTCAAGCCGCTGCCCCGCCTGCTCCGGCTGGATCTGCCAGGTTCTCCGGCTGTGGCCGCGCGTGATATCAGGGCTGGGCATCTTGTTCCGTCCTGCGTAATGTTCCACTGCTTGCGCTATGGGACTGCGCTTCCTCACGCTTCTTGCCACTATCTCCCGCGTGATGGAAGCCGCCGAAGAGTACCAGGAGGAAGAGCAGGAAGACGCCAACGGAGATGCTGGCATCGGCGATGTTAAAGATTGCGAAGTAGTAGTTGATCTCGGGAATGCGGAATGAGATGAAATCGACGACGTACCCGCTGTGGCGCGCTCTATCAATCAGGTTGCCCAGCGCCCCGCCGATAATCATACCGAAGACGATCTTATAGAAGAGTGGGCCTGAATTGAGTATACGTATGTAGAGGTAGCAGACGACGCCGACGGCCAGGGCGATGAGGACAACCAGGATAGCGCTGTTGGCGAAGAGACTAAAAGCGGCACCTCTATTCTGGGTATAGTCAATGACCAGATATTTTCCGATCAAAGGGATGATGGGTTTGCTCCCCGGTGGACTGAGATAGGCTACAACGAGCGCTTTCGTCCACTGGTCAAGTACAATCACCACGATGGCGGTAAGCAATGCCAGCGCATCGTAGAGACGCGCACGCCTGGCTGTCACGATGTTCTCTTCTTCCTTTCGGCAATCTGTAGATCGGGTACGACTATTGTACCCGATCCCCTTGCAATTGAAAAGGCTTTATTTTCTCTGTTACGTTATTGAGTATCCGCGTTGTAGAGTTCCTCCTGGCTCAGATTTTTCTGCTCCAGCGCTGCTTCGTCCTTGACGCAGCGTGCGGCCCAGGGGATGGCTTCCAGCCGCTTCTCAGGGATGGGCTGGCCGCAGACGATGCAGCGCCCGTAGGTGCCTTCGTCGATACGCTTGAGCGCATTCTGCACCTCGGTCAGCAGGGCCTGTTCGTTGACAAGCACAGCTTGCTCCTTCTGCGTCTCCAGGAAGTCCACGGCTGTGTCTTCGAAATCTTGCGGTCCCTCGCTGATCTCTATAGGATCGACGGGGGTGGGATGAGCTTCCGTCAGAGCACCGATCTGCTGCTGCAATTCGCGTTCCTTCTCCTCCAGCCGCCTTTTTTGCTGTTGTATATCCATCAGTATCTTCCCTTTCTGCCTTCATATAGACCGGCAAGATCTGCCGTTACCAGTGAATATACGACGCGCCGAGCCTCGCGGTCTCACCAGGACGATTTAAAAATCTCACGTCTTGCCATTGTGCGGTTTGCTTTTATGGGCGATAATAGCAGTAATGTCACTTTCACGGAGGGAGAGAGTGTGGTGAAACAGGCGCAGAGCGCCTGTTTCACCACACTCTCTCCCTCCGGGCCAGCGCCGCAGGCGCGAGGAAACGGGTGTCGTAGTAATCGGGCACGACCTTAAATAAGCGTAGCCATGCATAGGGGGGTAATTGCGGTGGAGCAGACAATACCTTCGATCTGGAGTGACTTCGATCTCTATCTCTTCGGACAGGGAAAGCATTACCATCTCTACGAGAAGATGGGTGCCCACCTGCGCACAGTCGATGGGGTAGCCGGGGTCAATTTCTCGGTGTGGGCGCCCAACGCCCGCGCGGTCTCCGTTATTGGCGATTTCAACGACTGGGATCGCAAGGCCACGCCTATGCACCTGCGCCACCGTGACCTGGGTGTCTGGGAATGCTTCGTGCCGGGAGTGCAGGCCGGCAGCCTCTATAAATATGCCATCTACTCGCGTTTCAATAACTACGCGGTGGATAAGGCCGATCCCTATGGCTTCGCCGCCGAACTGCGACCCCAGACGGCCAGCATCGTCACAGATATCCATCGGTACGAGTGGCGCGACGAGGACTGGATGCAGCAGCGCGAACAGCGGCAGCAGCTCGGTTCGCCCATCTCCATCTACGAAGTCCATCTCGGGTCCTGGCGTCATGTGCCGGAACGTCATCAGGAGGGGGCGGTTGAAGAAGATCGCTTTATGACCTATCGCGAACTGGCGCACGCCCTGGCGGCGTATGTAAAAGAGATGGGCTTTACGCACATCGAATTGCTACCCATTACTGAATACCCCTACGATGGCTCCTGGGGCTATCAGGTCAGTGGCTACTTCGCGCCAACCAGCCGCTTCGGTTCGCCCGAGGATTTCCAGTACTTTGTCGACCATATGCACCGGCAGGGAATCGGCGTGCTGCTCGACTGGGTGCCGTCGCATTTCCCTAAGGACGGCTCGGCGTTGAGCTACTTCGATGGCACACATCTTTACGAATACGCTGATCCGCGCAAGGGGGAACATAAGCAGTGGGGGACCTATGTCTTTGATTATGGGCGCAGCGAGGTGCGCAACTTTCTTATAGCGAGCGCGTTGTTCTGGCTGCGCGAATATCATATAGACGGGCTGCGTGTCGATGCTGTCGCTTCCATGCTCTACCTTGACTACATGCGTCCCTCCGGCGAGTGGGTTGCCAACCGCTATGGAGGACGCGAGCATCTGGAGGCCGTCGATTTCCTGCGCCAGCTTAATGAGGCGGTCTACGGGCAGGTGCCCGGTACGATTACGGTTGCCGAAGAGTCCTCGGCGTGGCCGCTGGTAACGCGCCCGACCTACGTCGGCGGCCTGGGCTTCACTCTGAAGTGGAATATGGGCTGGATGCATGACATGCTCGAATATATGCATCTTGATCCCATCCACCGGCGCTACCATCACAACAATATTACCTTTTCCTTGATGTACGCCTATTCGGAAAACTTTGTGCTGCCCCTCTCGCATGACGAGGTGGTGCACATGAAAGGCTCGATGATCGGGAAAATGCCGGGGGATCTGTGGCAGCGCTTCGCGAACCTGCGCGCCTTCTACGGCTACATGTGGGGCCATCCCGGCAAGAAGCTGCTCTTCATGGGCGACGAGTTTGGGCAGTGGAGCGAGTGGAATTATGCTGAAAGCCTCGACTGGCACCTGCTGGAGCCACCCAGCGATGCCCATCACGCGCAATTGCGCCAGTTCGTGCGCGATCTGAATATGCTCTACCGAAGCGAGCCGTCGTTAAGCGAGCTGGACTGTGATCCCGGGGGGTTCTCCTGGATTGATCCCCACGACTCGGATAATAGCGTTGTCTCTTTTATGCGCCGCAGCAAGCGGGTCGAAGATACGCTCGTCTTCATCTGCAATTTTACGCCCGTGCCGCGCCACGGCTACCGCCTGGGCGTGCCGGAAGCGGGAGAATATTATGAGCTTATGAACAGCGACGACGAGCGTTATGGCGGCAGCGGGCTGGTCAACTCGCAGCCGATGCCGAGCGCGCCGCTCTACTGGCAGTCCTGCCCCCACTCTATCCTGCTAACACTGCCCCCACTCGCCACGGTCATCTTGAAGCGGCGTCCTCCTGGTGATGCATGATACCGGTTTATCTGCTCTGCTCGATTTTTACGCGCGTCCGTGCTATACTGGACGCGCGTCAATAGGCTCCATTGTGAAGGCTGGGACTGGCAGGTTGCGTTGCGCTGACGCCCCATAGGATTATAATCTCCGTAGGAAGGGAGTAAAGTCAATAGATGAGTCGTAATCATCATGCTGATAAGAGATCCGCGGATAAGGCCAATCACCGCTCTCCAGAAGGCTCAAATAATCGTTCTCAGAATAATCATCGTGGCCGCAGAAATGGCAAGGCATCTCTCCGCTATCGTTCGCCAAATCGCTCGCCCAGGAGTCAGGGGCACATGGTCACTGAGGACGAGCGCCTGCTCCACCGTCCGAGGCAGCCGCTGGTCGGGCCGAGCCAGCCGATTCCTCAGGAGCAAGTGAAGGAGGAGTTGCATGCTCTTGATCGGGCCCTCCATTTTGATTTCACGCTTACCGATCCCTGGCGTGTCCTGCGCATCATGAGCGAGTTCGTAAATGGCTTTGATGCGCTGGCGCATATCCCGCCTTCCGTGACCATCTTTGGCTCGGCACGCACGCACCCCGAGGACCCATCATACCAGGCGGCCGTCGAAACGGCGCGTTTGCTGGCAAAGGCGGGCTTTGGCATCATTACCGGCGGCGGTCCGGGCATCATGGAGGCGGCGAACAAAGGGGCGCAGGAGGGCGGCAATTGCTCTATCGGCTGCAACATCGAGCTGCCGTTTGAGCAGTCGGCTAACCCATATCTTGATATCTCGCTCGACTTTAGCTACTTCTTTGTGCGCAAAACGATGTTTATCAAGTACTCTCATGCATTCATCATCTTTCCCGGCGGCTTTGGCACGATGGACGAGCTTTTCGAGGCGCTTACCCTCATCCAGACGAAAAAAGTGAGCCACTTCCCGGTGATCCTCTACGATACTCGCTTCTGGGAGGGCTTGATTACCTGGATACGCGAGATGATGCTCTCAACAAACAAAATCTCGCCCGAGGATCATAAGCTGCTGGTGCTCTCTGATGATCCCCAGGAGATTTGTAATATCGTCGTTGATGCCTACCAGACAAGCTATCGCCTGGAGCAATCTCATCCGCAGACGCACCGCGATCAGTCAATTCGCTAGCGGATCACGCGATAAGGGGGGTACGCGACAGGGGGGTACGCGACAGAGGACAAGACGGCCGCAAGGGCCGTCTCTACATTACCCGTTGGCAGGCACAGACGAAATGTAGAGACGGCCCTTGCGGCCGTCTTCCCCTTGCCGGTCCCCCGTCTTGCCGGTTCCCTCGCCTTGCCGGTCCCCCGTCTTGCCGGTTCCCTCGCCTTGCCGGTTCCCCATTGCCAGCACGGCCCCGTGCGTCAGTAGAGGGTTGCAATATAGTTGTAATATAAAAAGGGTAGAACATTCTTCGCGGCTCTTCCATTTGTTCGAGAAGAGGGGTATCATGCAGCATAGGCCCGAAGGGGCAGGGGAACAGGAGCATACGGATGCGCAGGCAACGACGACCAACCTGATCGTCTTCGATCTGCGGACGCTGGCCCGTTTTCGAGATGACCACCCGCATATTCAGGTGCTCTCGGACCTCGGCTCGGCCCGCGTCGTGCTCATTGCTTTTCGCGCCGGCCAGCAACTGGCGGAACATCGCTCACCCGGCCAGGTTCTGATGCAGGTGCTGCGCGGGCGCATTATCATCGAGACGCCGGAGAAGCATGTCAGGTTGCAGGCCGGGCTGCTGCTGAGGCTGGAAGCCAGTGTACTTCACAGCGTCATTGCCCGCACCGATGCACTTATGCTGCTTACCATTACCCCCGATCCAGCCCGCTGCGCTGAGGAGGGGCTGGATATTCTGCGCGGTCATACGCCACTGGTGGCGCGTACAATGTAGGATATCGGGAGGGCGCAGTCGCCCGCCCGGAAAGCTAGTGCAAAGAAAGAGAGGAAGTCATGGTGAAAGCAGAACGACGAGCCGAGGCCACCTGGGAGGGAAATCTGGCTCGCGGGCACGGCAGCGTTCGTATGGGCAGCGGAGCCGTGCCGGAATTACCGGTCACATGGGCTTCGCGTACAGAGCGTTCCGATGGAAAGACCAGCCCCGAGGAGTTGATCGCTGCCGCACACGCGGCCTGTTTCTCGATGGCCCTTTCGCATACGCTATCGAGCGCCGGCAAGACGCCGGAGAGATTGACGGTCAGCGCCGTCTGCACCTTTGAGCAGACCGAGGCGGGCTTCAGAATCGGTAGCATGACGCTCGATGTACGTGGCAAGGTTCCGGGGTTGGATGCCGCCGGCTTTGACCAGGCGGCGCAGCAGGCCGGCCAGGGCTGCCCTGTCTCGCAGGCACTGCATAACAACGTTCCGATCCGCGTCAATGCTCACCTGGAGGAGTAGTCCGGCTTCCTATTTGATGATTCCGTACTGCATTTTCATGAGCAGGATGCGCTGCACCGACTGATCGATCCGCTCCATGCTCAGTTGTCCCTGTTGCAGCGCCTGCTTCAATGCGCTAACTACCGCTGATACCTGATCGGGGGTAAATGGGCCTTCGATCAGGTCGTCTCCGGCCTCAACTGCCAGCACCGTAGCCTGGCTCAACGTCCACTGATCGCTGATGCCGCTCATATAGAGACCATCGGTAATGACGACGCCGTTGTATCCCAGTTCGCCGCGCAATATGCCATCGATAGCCTTCGGCGATAGCTCGGCGGGCAGCGTGGGATCGATGGCAGGCATGAGTACGTCAGTAGCCATAATCATCGCGGGATGCTCCTGCGAAATCAGGAGCCGGTAGGGCGCAAGGTCTATCTTCTCCAGTTCGGTCATGCTGCGATTGACCACCGGCAGTCCGCTGTGCGGATCGGAGGTGATCGCGCCCAGCCCGGGGAAATGTTTGAGGCAGCCTGCGATGCCGTTTTCCTGTAGTCCGTCGAGGAAAGCTCCGGCGTAGGCGGCAACTGTTTGTGGGTCGCTGCCAAACATGCGCGTCTCCAGGATAGGGGGGTTGACAGTGTGTACGTCGACAACCGGGGCGAGATCGGCGTTCATACCCAGATCCGCCAGCCATTGGGCATCTTGCGCTCCCTGCACAAAGGCTACGTGCGGATCTCCGCTGGCTGCCATGTCCTGCGCTGAGGGAAGATCACCATGAAAGGTGTAGAGCCGGTTGACGAGGCCCCCTTCCTGGTCGGTGGCAATGAGCAGAGGAACAGCGGCGTCGGTCATGGCCTCTTGCGAGAAGGCGTTGACGCTGCTCTCGGTGTTATAAGGCGCGTCGAAGTTGTGGTTGCTTTCCTGGTACATGAAACCGCCAACAAACTGCTGCTTTATCATATACTGTAGTCCGCTGTCCTGGTAGCTGTTTCCCAGGTATTCGACGATCAGCAGTTGGCCGAGCTTCTGGTCCAGCGACATGCCTTCCATGATTCTCTGCACTGTTCTGAGTTGTGCCATCGATGGCTGAGGCCCGCTATCCTCTGGGCTTGCCCCGGCCTGCGCGGGCTGAACGATGACTGGCGAGGCAGTGTGGGTACGCCGGGGCGACGGAGTTGAGATGTGGCCGAATGCCGGCCCGGCGCTGCCGGAGAGCAGCAGAGCTGTACAGCACGCGACGAGGATGAGGCGGGTGTTTAGCGCTGCCAGATATTTGCGTGCCGCGCGCAGTCTCCTCATGTTCACAGGCTCCAATAATGAATTTAGTACTTCTGTTTAGAAGCGTTTCGGCCAGAGTCGACCTTTAAGCCGCCTCCATTTAATTATAACGCGCCGTGCCCCCGTGTGGCTGCATGGACGTGGGCCTCTTTCCCGGTGCGCTTCCACTCCGCCGTGCTAAACGGCTGGCCCGGGGATAAGCGAGGGCTTGCGAGACGTTTGCTACGCCTTGCATCCGGCAGGATGGAGCGCTACACTGAGAGTAACATGTGATATTCAGGAGGAGGGATCTACCGTATGGCCTGGGTACCGCTGGCCGAACGTTTTGCTGCTTTGCCGTTGATCCTGGCCGGACCAATTGTGCGGCGCGTGGAGCCGGAATCCGCGACGGTCTGGCTGGCGCTGAAAGAGCCGAGGCTGGTGACGTTGCGTGTTTACGCGCGTGATGCCACCGGGGCGCCTGTGCCGCGCCTGGAGGGGACGCGCAGTACGGTGCGCCTGGGCGATCACCTGCATGTGGTCGCGGTGACGGCTCACGCCAGGTCGCAGGATGAGAAGCTGGCCTGGGGCGAAAGCTATTGGTATGATGTGTTCTTCCTTCCGCTCGATGGCAATGTGAGCGAGGCAGCACCGGCGGAGCGGCTCTACACGCCCGGCGTGCTGGTTGACGATCCCGCTGCCGCCGATCCGCTGGCGCGCCTCTGCTATCCGGGCCAGCCCCTGCCCGGCTTCATCCTGCCGCCCCAGGATCTTAACCGCGTCAGAATCATTCACGGCTCGTGTCGCAAGCCGCACGGCGAGGGACGTGAAGCTCTATCCGCCCTCGATGCGCTGCTGGAGACAGCTATCCGGCGGGACGAAGGACGCCCACAGCAACTCTTTTTGACCGGCGACCAGATCTATGCCGATGACGTTGCTGCTCCTCTGCTCTATGCGCTGATCGATGCGGGCACTTTCCTTTTCTCTGGCAATGTCGAGGAGAGGCTGCCCCTGGTCGATGCACCCGCGCGCTCGTTTCCGCCCTCCAGTCGTAGCGATCTGGTTCGCAACCATGCTGCCTTCACTACCACGACGGCACAGAACCATTTGCTGGCTTTGAACGAGTATGTGGCAATGTATCTGTTTGCCTGGTCGGATATGCTCTGGCCGGATGATTTGCCGACCTTTGAGGAGTGCTGGCGGAACTCTCCCGACACGTATACCAGAGATAAAGCTGCCGGACATTACGATGAGATGCTGGTGCATCTCTACCGCTTCTGCGACACGCTGCCCCGGGTGCGACGCGCCCTGGCGAACATTGCCACCTACATGATCTGCGACGATCACGAGGTGACTGACGACTGGTATCTCGACGGGGCATGGTGCCAGCGCGTGATTTTCAACCCGCTGGGCAGGCGCATTATTCGCAATGCGCTGCTGGCCTACGCAGTCTTTCAGGCATGGGGCAACACACCCCGGCAGTTCGCCGGTGAGCAGGGTGGGCTGCTGCTCACTGCGCTCGACGGCTGGCGTGGTCAGGAGACGGATGCGCGTGTGGCCGTCATCGAGCATACCATAGGCATGCCGCTCGGCCTGGAGGACGGCCAGATGCAGATGCCGCAGCAGGCACTGCGCTGGTACTATAGCTATGCCGCGCCGCGCTACCAGGTGATTGTGATGGATACACGGACCCATCGTCTCTATCACGCGCCGGACGACTTTCCCGGCCTGCTCTCGCCCGCCGCTATGCACGCACAACTGGCCGCTAACGTGCGCGAGGACGTTGATGTCAGCGTGATTATCTCGGCCACGCCTGTGATCGGCATCGATTTTGTCGAGAACGTCCAGTTCTGGAGCCACTGGCGTATCAAGGACAATTATTCTTATGACCGCGAAGCCTGGGCACTGGAGTGGGGAACCTTCCAGCATCTCCTCAAAACGGTTAGCGCAATGCGGCGCGTCGTGTTCCTCGCCGGCGATGTACATTACGCCTTTGGCGCGAGCATGGAGTACTGGGATCTGCATACCCGGAAGACGGCAAGGCTGATCAATTATACCTCCAGCCCGCTCTGCAACGAGGGGGCTGGCTCGCAGATCCCTGTGCTCGCCATCGGCTATCCGCGCTTGCTGCGCATACTGCGGCGACAGGCCGGATCCATCGCCTACTTCGCCTGGGATCTCGTCTCCGGCAATCACCACCGCTTCACCCGCTATATACACACCCTGATCCACAGACGGCTCTACCAGTTCTGGTGGTCGCTGCCACGCATGATCGCCGCCTCCCGCTCGCCATATGAGGTCGTGCTGCCGGCTACGGGGTGGGAAAAGGGAGCATTTAGCAGGATGCCGCCGGACCGCAGTTACCGCCTGCGCTACCTGCGCAACACGCTCTATCCCGCACCTGCTGGTGAGGCTGCGCCGGAGATATCAGCGCGCGAGCACGTTGCCAATTTCTCGCTCAAGCCTGTGCGTCTGGCTCTCGGCATACTCTCGCTCGTCGGTGAGGCTGTGCGTAATATCAGGCAAGCGCTGCTCAGGCAGCATGGACACCAGCGGCTGTCTTACCGGCAGCCGCGCGATCTCGTAGTGTATCCCGCGCATGCGCTGCGCCATAGAGCCGCACACAGAGCCGACCAACTCGAGCGCGAACTGGAAAAGCGGAAGAATCACCTGGTCGATGTTCTCTTTAACTACGAGGGCTTGCTGCGCAAATGGAAGGCCGGAACGATGATCGTCGGCTACAACAATCTCGGCGATATTAGCTTCCACTGGACAGCCGGGCAGAAGGATGCTATACAGCGCCTCTGGTGGTATCAGCCCGATAGCAAGCAGCCTGCTCTGCGATGCACCGACTACTGCGATTCGCTCGAACTCCCCGCTCCCAGTGCCGAGCCGCCGCTTCCCTGAACGAACCGGTTAATAGAGCGTACCCTTTGCGTCCGTAGGGGAATACCACAATCGGTAAAGTCATCATCCCTGTCCTCCTGAGCAGCAGCGAAGGATGACAGGGGACCAGGCTTCCGGCTCTTGATCGGGAAGGTTCAGTATCGGGAACTATTGATCCCCGCCCATCGTCATCTTAGTAGCAGAGATAGCGCATCTCTACCCACGCGGCGCAGTAAAGCCTTCTTCTACTCTATGTGCGCTATCTCATGGTTCATATTCTTAAAATCAGAACAAACCTGTGCATGAAGGAGCAAATCAATGCTACACCGATGGATTAAAGGCAGGCGGCGTACCCTCTGGCTAAGTAGCCTTATACTGCTGGCACTTCTCTGCGCCGCCTGTGGGGCCGGTACAATGAATGTTGCCAGCACCTCAACAGCGCCGGGTCCCTCCCAGCAGTACAGCGTCGCTCGTAGCGCCTCTGGAACGGGCTACAACGGCGCATCTGCCTCGGCACCCTCCAGTGGCTCTACTTCCGTTCAAGCTTCCCATAAGCTGGGCAGCAACACCCAATCCACTGTCGCCACACCGCAGTACCTCATCAAGACGCTCAAGGTCAGTATGAGCGTCAAAGATACCACAAAGGTTGCCGATGACTTGCAGGCATGGATCAGCCAGACCGATCCCCTTTCGTCATCGGCTGGCACCGATTATGAGCAGGCCGGTAACAATCTCTACAGCATATCGATGGCCTTCTCTGTGGAGGCTAAATTCTATCCGCTGGTCTACTCTTACCTGCGAGACTACGCGCGCCAGCATGGCGGCCGGCTCACAGCCTTCAACGAGTCCGTGCAGGATGTCACCAACGATTATGTTGATACGACCTCTCGTCTCAGGAACCTGCGGGCCGAGCAATCGCGGCTGCTTGACCTGATGGCCCATGCGCAGGCGATGGGCGATATTCTTTCGATAGACCAGCGACTGACAGACATCGAGGGACAGATCGAGGACATCGAGGGGCATCTCGACTCGCTCAAATCCCAGGTTGCGTTTTATACCGTTGAGGTTTCCTTGCAGCCAGTAGAGGTTGCTCCTCCGCCACCGCCGCCTGCCGGGTGGAGTATCGGTCAGGCATTCCATGATGCTTTCGCGGCGTCGCTGGCCTTCGGCCAGGGCCTGATTACCTTCATCATCTGGCTGCTCGCTTTCAGCGTCTACCTCATTCCTGTAGCCCTGATCGGGTGGCTGGTCGCGCGCCTGCGCGGCCGAGTGCGCCGCGTGTTCCCCGCACCGCCCTCGGTGAAGTAAGCAATGTTCCGGTGGGCCGGTGTGCCCGGCCTACCGGGATATATCTGCGCTGTATGCTATACTGTGCTCAGGCCCCGTTGTATCTACTTTTCAGAAGGAGCACGCACGTATGGCGAAGCAGAGTGATCTATTTGACGTAATCATCATCGGCGCCGGACATAACGGCCTGGTTGCGGCCGGATATTTAGCCCGCGCGGGCAAGAGGGTCCTGGTCTTAGAGCAGCGAGATCGCGTTGGCGGCGCCTGCACGCTTGAGGAGCCGTTCCCGGGTTTTACAATGTCGCCCTGTGCCTATGTCGTGAGCTTGCTGCGTCCGGAGATTATTCGCGATCTTGAGTTGCATCGCTATGGCTTTGATGCCTATGTCAAAGATCCGCAGATGTTTGTGCCCTTCCAGGATGGTAACTATTTATTCATCCGTGCCAGCACAGAGAAGACCGTAGAGGGTATCCGCCGCTTCTCCGCGCACGATGCCGAAGCCTATCCGCGCTTCTTGCGGTTTTTCGAGCGTGCATCTGAGATCCTCAATCCGATTTTGCTGGAGGAGCCGCCGTCGGTTGCCGATCTTGCCGCCCGCTTCCGGGGCGAAGATGAAGAGATCTACCGCTACCTGATGTTCGGCAATCTCTACGATATGCTTGCCGACTATTTCGAGTCCGACTATTTGCGGGCGGCGTTCGCGGGACAGGGCGTGATCGGGAGCTTTCTCGGGCCGAAGACGCCCGGCTCGGTCTATGTGCTGTGGCATCATATGCTCGGTGAAGTTAACGGCCAGAAGGGCCTGTGGGGCTATGTGCGCGGCGGCATGGGTCGCATCAGCTTCGCGATGGCCGCCTCCGCCGAGGCGCACGGGGCTGTTATCCGCACGAACGCGCGGGTAGCGAAGGTGCTGGTTCACGATGGGCGCGCGGAGGGTGTACGCCTGGAGGATGGAGAGGAACTGCGTGCCAGGGCTGTACTCTCCAACGCCGATCCCAAACGCACCTTCTTGCAGTTCTGCGCCGATGCGGGGCTGGATCAGGATTTCTTGCACCGCATCTCACGCTTCAAGACCGAGAGCGCGGTCATCAAAATTAATATTGCCTTGAAAGAACTGCCGAGCTTCACCTGCCTGCCCGGTGCAGCGCCGGGTTTGCAGCATGCTGGCTCGTGCGAGGTCAGCCCGACGCCCGACTGGGTGCAGGAGGCGTATGAAGATGCCATGCGCGGAGAACTTTCAAAGCGGCCCTATATCGAAGCCTACATGCAATCTGCTACTGATCCATCGGTTGCTCCCCCGGGCTACCATACCATCTCGATGTTCTGCCAGTACGCTCCTTACCATCTGAAAGGGCGCGAGTGGTCCGATTCGGTGAAAAATGAGATGGCGGACCGCATCATTGCGACGCTGACCGAGTTCGCGCCCAACTTCGCTGATGCCGTCCTTTATCGCCAGGTGCTCAGCCCTGTCGATATCGAGCAGCGCTATGGCATGCCCAACGGCAATATCTTCCACGGCGAGATTACGCCCGATCAGATCTTCTCGCTGCGGCCCACGCTGGAGTGCGCCCGCTACCGCACGCCGATTGCCGGGCTGTATCTCTGTGGCTCCGGCGTCCATCCTGGCGGTGGCGTCATGGGCGCGCCGGGGCATAATGCAGCGCAGGCGCTCCTGGCCGACTGGAGGTAGGGCAAGGATCGTTAAGCATAGAGCCTGTGTTGAGGCTAGAAAGCCGGGTACAGAACTACAAAGCGTTTCTACTCTCGATGCCGTTGTGAAGCTCATGTAGAGTTCGGGAGGCGTCTGGTGAGAGCGGCATGTTGAGCATACTAGAGCGAATCGAGCAGGGCGTGGATGAAGCCGACCGCGATGGAGAGCCAGTCGAAGGCGCCGGTCCATGCTATCCATTCTCGCTGCGTCGGCCAGCCCGGTCTGTAGCGCGGGATCATCTCCCTGGGCATCATCACCGCCCACTTGCTCCCTTCGCCCAGCCCGCCGGGTGTGATACGCACAATGATATTGAAGACGGTCTCGTTGGGCAGCCGCGTCTTCCAATCGGGCATCTTCTTCAAGAGCGGGTCGCGCCGCCACAGGCTGAAGAGCGTGGGGGTGGCGGGGGCACCGGGCTGTGGCTGTCGCAGGGCGACGACCTGTCCCACGGCAGCGGAGCGCTCCCACTCTGGGAAACGCAGCCAGACGGAGTAGCGGTACTCGTCCAGGCCCAAAGCGGTAATGAACGCCTGCTGCCCTTCACGTTCCAGGCGGCGCTCGCTATCGCGCTGCCAGAGCCTGACCATCGCGTCCAGGCGTTTTTTCTTCTCTTCCGGCCTGAGTCCGGCAAGGGAGCCGCTATCGGGTGGGTACTGTGCCTGCATCTTTGCCTACGCTCCTGGTAGTTGTGGCCCATTGGGCAGGCGGTGAGCTTCGTAGTGGTCAATGGCGTCGATGCTCAGCCAGAGGTGAATGTGGTTATTCTCAAGCGCTTTTTCTGGCAAGTCTATAAGAAATTGTTCGAAGGCTGCCAGCGCCGCTGTGAACCTCTCCTCGATATCTGCACGCGTCCAATGCTTGAAGCGTTCGACTATCTCAGCATTAATCTCATCCATATCGTTTACCATAGGGACCTCGTGGCCGCTCAGGATCTGGAACGTCCGCTGCATCGATAGCTCCCACCAGCCGAAGATATGCGCGATCACATCTTCAATACGGGCAAATCCCTGTTCCCGGGCGTAACGAGCCTGTTCCTCCTCCGATAGCTCCCTCAATTTTGGCAGATAGTGTCTCCATCCTTTCTCCAGAGCGGCTAACAAATCCGCGCGGCTTAAGCGCTGCTCTTCTGGTGACATCGTATCCTCCATCTTTAAAAATAAATCTGCGGAACAAAGCATACCTGATTTTGTGAGGAAAGACAATCTTCCTGCAATGAGGATGTATTGGTATCGGTAGCTGGATCCCAGGGAATATCGCTGAAACAGATTAAAGTTGTTCTCTGAAAAGCTGTTTCTGGCAGGCTGGCGTCAGATTGTTGGAGGTGTGGGAAGTAATATTCCAATGGCTATAGGAAAGCATTGTTTCAACCATACCAGCAGATCAGGCGCGAGGGGTGCAACGAAAGTGCACAGGTCGTTCTCTGGATAGCGCCGCAGGGTCAGGCTGTGCGCGTGCAGAAATTGGCGCGCGAGCGCGGCCTGCGGCGTGCCCGGCGCAGCGGGCGGCGCGTAGGTGCTATCGCCAACAATGGCATAGCCCAGTGCGGCAAGATGCGCGCGGATCTGGTGCGTGCGCCCGGTCACCGGGCGCGCTTCGAGCAGTGTAAAGCTCCCGTCGCTAGCCAGCGCCTTCACCACCGTCATTGCGGTCTGGCCCCCGGCGGCTACGATGCAGCGGCGCCGATCATCGGGATCGCGGCACAATGGGCCGTCAAGCAGATATTCTTCATATGGCGGTGAAAATATCGCCGCAGCGTCAGTCACACTACCATCGCTGCGACGCGTCACCTTGAAGGTAGTGCGAGGCCGGCACCAGTCGGGGACGCCTTTCTGTACGACAGTGAGATAGCGCTTCACAATGCTATGATCTTCAAACTGCCGCACAAGGTGACGACGCGCGCGCTCGGTACGGGCCAGCGCAACAACGCCCGATGTATCTTTATCCAGACGATGCAGCAGCGAGGGACGTGCCAGCAACCCCTCCTCTTTCCAGATACGCTGCATGCGTTTCTCCCGCAGCATTACCTGCACATCCGGCGGAGCGAGCTTCCACCCCGGATCGTCGGGCAAGGCGGGAGGCCGCCAATCATCGCCGCCTTGCAGCCTCGTATATTCCAACAATGCGTCCCAGAGCGTATTATCCGCATGCTTATAGGTTGGATGGATGACCACGCCGGGCGGTTTGTTAACAATGAGCAAATAGTGATCCTGGTAAATAACGGCAATATCAGCAGCTTTCATGGGGTTGATTTACTATCCGTTCCGTGTTGTACTGTAATAGCCTATGACTATAAGAAGTTCGTGTCAGCGGTAATCTCGCTATTTCCCTTATAAGGCTTCCCTGGCGGCCCCTGCCGGATCCGCGCACGCATCGCTTCAAGGGGCCAGTTGGTCCAGCTTCCCCAGCGCTCGGGCACGATCTTCTCCATCCACCATGTGACGCCAACCTGCTGATATGCTGCAACGACCTCGCGATCAAGCGCGGCATCTGTGCCACCGGTGATCCCCGAGTGGATGACATCGAACGGCGGGCTGTACCCTGGCTGAGATGCAACGAAACTGACTATTTCGCGCATCTGTACAGGCGTGAGCATCGCGGTCAGTGGCAGGTCGCGTCCAATAGGGACAACACCATCCCAGCGAGCAGCACGGCGCAAGGGCGCCTTCGCGGGCCACATCCCCGCTATCCAGATGGGAATGCGCGGCAACTGGCGTGGGCGCGGCAGAAATTGCGCCTCCTTGATATGGTAATACGTTCCCTCATGGTGATACGGCTCGCCGCTCCATAGTCCGGTCAGCACCTCAAGCCCCTCGTCCAGCAGCGCCGCCAGCTTCTCAGGCTCCGTGGCCTCGCCCAGCGCCTCGAAGTCGAAATAGCCGCCTCCGGATCCGACACCCAGGCTCAATCGCCCCCCGGATAGATGATCGAGCGAAACTGCTTCACGAGCGACCACCCACGGGCGACGACGCGGCATCGCGGCAACGAGCGGCCCCAGACGAATTGTGCGTGTGCGCAGCGCTATCGCCGTCAGCGCCACCCAGGGATCGACCATCGGATCGAAGGTTGGTGTCAGCGTGGTCTTCGATACCTGGTCCCAGATGAAAAATCCATCCCAGCCTGCCTCCTCCGCCTCATGCGCCAGATCGGCCAGAACGCGCGCATCCCCATAGGGGCCAAAGTTGGGCACATAGACCCCATAATGCATAATTATTTGCAATGTCCTTTCTCAGAGGATTCTTCTTCCCGGCATCATCGCTTGCTCGCGCCTGCGGCGCTCGCACTGATGTATATAATCAGTGCGTAGGGAACCGTTATGTAGCATAAAATGGCTATAGGAAACCAGCATGGGTCCTCATTCTCTCTTATGCTGATAAGACAGATCACAAATTGCGACTGTCCCATTGTACCATAGCCTTCTCTCGCTGGATGTGCGCGAGGCTCCGCTGTGCAAGGGGGTATCTGTTATGTTGTGGAAAGGCGCGAAGCGCCTTTCCACAACATAACAGATAAAAGGCAAGCGCCTGCGGCGCCAGGGCTATTGAATGCTCGTCAGAAGCGGGGGTCAAGGGGGCGGCAGCCCCCTTGCGGGGCGCGGGGTGGGGAGAATTACATAGCCCTGCTGCGGCGCTCGCCTGCTTGACTTTTGGGCAGGTTGAGGTTATTATTTTCTCATCTTGTTTATGGAGGTGTCAACTATTATGTCCAGGGTTACAGCAAAGGTGTTGCTGGCGAAGTGAGTTGTGTCTGTAACTGAGCATGGTCGTTTCCCTGCGGATATCGCTTTGATTTCGCGCTTATAAAATACGACTATACTCTTGTTTCGGCAGACTACAGAAAGATACTCTTCTCTTGTAGCTTTCCTTTCGCTCTTCACAACCAGCCCACTTCGCCTCGTAGGGCTACTTTTGCTCGCCTGCTCATCAGCAGCGCTGCATTGACTTCCGCCCAGCATCACCACACTCCACCATCTATAGCCTCACTGCATCGTGGGCTAACTTCTATCCCTGCTGTGCAGAAATCCTGCATTCGCATACCTTATATGCTCATGTTCTGCAAAATGCATTGACGACGCTGACGAGCGAAGGAAAGAATACCAATTTATGTACGTTCAGCTTAAACGATACTGGCGGCTGCTGGTCCACTACCTGCGGCCCCAATGGCTGCGGATGAGCCTGCTCGCTGTGATCCTCTGCGGCACCATGTGTGTGCAGGTAATCGCCCCGCTGGTTACAAGTCGCTTCATCGATCAGGCCACTTCGGGCGGCGACTTGCGCGGTCTTATTGTCCTGGCGCTGCTGACTATGGGCCTGGCCTTCGCGGGACAGGGAATGGCAGTAGCCGAAACCTGCGTGGCCGAAAATGTGAGCTGGGCGGCCACCAACGCGCTGCGCGTCGACCTCGTTGCCCATCTGCTGCGGCTGGATGCCACGTTTCATACGGCCCATACGCCAGGCGAGCTGATCGAGCGCGTGGATGGTGACGTGACCACGCTGGCACGCTTCTTCTCACGGTTCGTGGTCTATGTACCTGGCAACGGCCTCCTGCTGCTGGGCGTACTCGGGCTGCTCTACCACGTGGATTGGCGGATCGGCCTCGTAATGAGCGCCTTTGTTGCACTGGCTCTGATAGGCATGTTCCGTATCCGCGCCGTTGCCACCCCTTCCTGGGCAGCGGAGCGCCAGGCCAGCGCCGACTTCTATGGCTTCCTGGGCGAATACCTGGCAGGTCTGGAGGATATCCGGTCCAGTGGGGCTGGCGCATTTGTACTGCGCCGCTGCGCCGAGGTGATGCGCTGGTGGCTGGCTGTGACACGCAGAGCGCAGATGTGGGGCTACGGCATGCGGGCCACCAGTCTCGGGCTGTTCGCACTCGGTATGGCGGTCTCCTTTGCCCTGAGCGCCCTGCTCTTCAAGGCCGGCACATTGACTATCGGCACCGTCTATCTGATTTTTCAGTGCGCCGTGATGCTAAGCCAGCCAACCGAGCAGCTTCGCAACGAAGTGCAGGACTTGCAGCAGGCGGACGCAAGCATAGCCCGTGTCGAGGCGCTCCTGAGTATGAAGCCGCGCCTTACCGATGGCCCTGGCATCGCTCTTCCGCCAGGCCCGCTATCTGTGGAGTTTGACGGCGTATCATTCGGCTACGTGGAGAACGCCCCGGTCCTGCGCGAAGTCAGCGTGACGCTCTCGCCGGGCCGTGTACTCGGTGTGGTGGGGCACACAGGCAGCGGGAAGACGACGCTGACACGGCTCCTCCTGCGCTTCCATGATCCACAGGCTGGTATTGTGCGTCTGGGGGGTGTGGACCTGCGGAAGGTCCAATGTAGAGCAGTGCGTGCCCGCATCGGCCTGGTCACACAGGAGGTGCAGATCTTCCAGGCCAGTGTTCGCGATAACCTGACGCTATTCGATGACTGCGTGCCGGATGAGAGGATTCGCGCCGCGCTGGAAGCCGTGGGCCTGGCTGATTGGCTGCGGGAACTGCCGCGCGGGCTGGATACCCTGCTTCTGCCCGGCTCCGCCGCACTCTCTGCCGGGCAGGCGCAGGTGCTGGCATGCGCGCGCGTCCTGCTGCGTGATCCCGACCTGGTGATCCTGGACGAGCCATCTTCTCGCCTGGATCCGGCCACAGATCGGCTGGTACATACAGCGCTGGGCCGGATGATCCAGGGACGTACCGGCATCATCGTGGCACACCGGTTGGATACGCTCGCCTACGCCGATGATATTCTTGTTCTGGAGGACGGGCAGGTGCGTGAGCATGGGCCGCGACCTGTCCTGGCTGCCGATCCCGCTTCGCGCTTTGCCGAATTGCTGCGCGTCGAAACGACGGAGGTCTCTCGTTTATGAAGTCGATCCCAACCTGGCGTTACCTGCTGAAAATGGTCCGCTACAGGCCCTGGCTCTACCTGCTCCATGCGCTGTTGTGGGGCACGTTCGGTCTCCTGGAACTGCTGGCGGGGCTGATCGCTCGCGCTTTCTTCGATACGCTCACCGGACAGGCACATGTATCGATAGGCACGACGGGACTGATCCTGCTGCTGGTGGCGCTGGCAGTGAGCCGCGTAGCTCTGATGCTCAGCGCCGGCCTTGTCGAAATCCTCATGCGCTTCACGATGAGTGGGCTGCTGCGACTCAACCTGCTGCGACATATCCTGAAACGACCTGGCGCCCGGGCGCTGCCGTATTCTATCGGCGAAACCATCAGCCGCTTCCGCGACGACGCTTATGAGGCCGAGGACGCTGTGGATTGGAGCGACGAGATTGCGGGACAGGGCTTGCTGGCCGTGGTAGCTTTCGTGGTGCTGCTGCGTATCGATGCCTTCATGACGCTGGTCATCATCCTGCCCCTTGTAGTCGCAGCGCTCATCACGCGGAGGGCGAGCGCCGTGCTGGAGCGCTACCGGGCAGCCAGCAGCCAGGCCACCAGCCAGGTCACGGGGGCCATCGGCGATATCCTGGCGGCGGTACAGACGATTCAGGCGGCTAATGCCGAGGAGCGCATCGTGGCGCGCCTCCGCCGCCTGAACGAGCGGCGCCGCAGCGCTATGCTGGCTGATCGCCTGGCGACGCAGACCTTGAACGCTATCACGTCCAACGCGGTAAGCGTGGGCACCGGTCTGATCATGCTGCTGGCCGCCAACAACCTGCGCGGCGGCAGCCTGACAGTGGGCGACTTTGCCCTCTTTGTCACCTACCTGGGCATCATCGCCGACTTCATTACCGAACTTGGCGGATTTCTGGCGCGCTACCGGCAGACAGGCGTCGCCTTCGCACGCCTGCACGCCTTGCAGGGCGATGTTCAGCCCGATGCGCTGGTGGCGCATACTCCCCTTTACCTGCGCGGTCCCCTGCCTGCGGTGCCGCAATCGACGAAGGGCGCAGCGGATCGATTGATCCTGATAGAAGCGCGCGGGCTGACCTACCGCCATCCAGAGTCGGGGCGCGGGATCGCCGGGATAGACCTGCGCCTGCCACGCGGCACCCTGACGGTGGTGACGGGGCGTACAGGCAGCGGCAAGACAACCCTGCTACAGACCTTCCTGGGCTTGCTGCCCAAAGATGCGGGTGAGATCCGATGGAACGGTCACGCCGTGGACGATGCGGCTTCCTTCCTTGTGCCGCCCCGTGCGGCATACACGGCGCAGGTGCCGCGCCTGTTCAGCGAGACGCTCAAGCAGAACATCTTGCTGGGACGCCCCGGCGATCCCGCTGCCCTGGCCGCAGCCATACGCGGCGCTGTCCTGGATCACGACGTGCAGGCGTTGGAGAAAGGGTTGGAGACGCCGGTGGGAACGCGCGGCGTCAAGCTCTCAGGCGGTCAGGTACAGCGCACAGCGGCGGCGCGCATGCTGGTACGCTCCGCCGAGTTGCTGGTGATCGATGACCTGTCCAGCGCTCTTGATGTCGAGACCGAACGTACCCTGTGGGAACGCATCTTTGAACGGGATGATGTGACCTGCCTGGCAGTCTCGCACCGTCGCGCCGCGCTGCGCCGCGCCGATCACATCATCGTACTCAAGGATGGCAGGATCGAGGCAGAAGGGACGCTGGACGAACTGCTTACAACCAGTGCAGAAATGAGGAAGCTATGGCAGAAAGATGAGGATGCAAGGGGCGGCCGCCCCTTGCCGGAGCGCGAGGTGCCCTCGCTTCCTCCCGCCGAAGGGGGCAACCTGGGACTTTGCAACAGCCCTGAAAGATTATGGCAATAGCGCAGACATATTACGATCTATATGATACAATGTTGGTACTGTTCTGCTGTACAGTTTCGTGTGACGCGAGCAATAAGAGTCCTCCCTTCTGCCGATAACCAGGCAGGCCCACGTGGAGGAGACAGCGAGCGAACGGCTTTATGTTACCAGGAAATGATGTAACAGGCACTCCCCGGCGAGAAACAGGGCAGAGGGGGCGCTGGTACAAACGCATGCGCTGTTCTATCTGCACGAGCTTTATCTGGTTTCGTCGCACCGCTCTCAAAGAGCCGGAGGACGCGCCGGAGCCGCGCCAGGAATGGGTGCTTTGCCAGCGCTGCCACGCGGCGCTGCTCGCGGAGATGCGCCGTTCCTCTATACGCTCACCGGTGCGCCTGCGCATCGCCATGGGTCTCGTCGCCGCCGAGCGCTCGCCCGGCGCCTACGCAAACACCTCTATACGCGAGCAGCGAGCATTCCAGCGAGAATTCTCCTGGATCATGTGGCTGCTCGCCCTTTTCACCCTCCTACACGTCGTCATCCTTGTCATTCTCTTCTCCGTGCCCAGATGAGATGTCATCAGCGGGCAGCACACTCGCCATCTGAATCATCCGTTCTCCCAGCCGCCGCAGCGCTTCACGCAATTCTGGTGGGTGATGAACAACAAATGGAAGATTGATTGCCATCAGATAGCGCGCCATGCTCTCTACATCATCGTACTGCTCCCGCAGCAGTACCCCCGTTGGAGTGGGCGTCAGTGTTCCATACAACGCCGTGATTCGCTGCTGCACAGTAGCCATGTCTGCCTGAAACTCGATCTCCATCTGCATGCCGCTCGACTTATATCTCTCCTTCACAAACGCCTCATAATCGAACCCTTCCGCTTTCTCAAAAGTCTCGTCGAGGACCTGGACCTGCTGAATGCGATCCAGCCGAAAGGTACGGTAGCTCTGCCGCAGGCAGCAGTAGCCGGTCAGGTACCAGCGCCCCTTCCAGCCGGTAATGCCATACGGCTCAACCTTGCGGTGTGTGACCTCCTGGCGATGCGAGCGATAGTCGATGGCGACGCGCTGCGAGGCGTGAATAGCGCCGCTCAGCTCGATCAGCAGAGAGGCATCGGGCCGCGCCTGCTGATCGTGCGGAAAGAGGACCAGGTGTGAGGTAACAGCTTGCAGGCGTTCTCGCGCCGGCAGCGGCAGCACGCGCGAAACCTTTGCCAGCGCTCCTTCGATGGCAGCCTGCGATTGTTCGATCTCCAGCCATGTGCTCGCCAGCAAACCCAGCATGATCGCCGTCGCTTCCTCTTCCGTAAAGATCAGCGGCGGCAGCTTAAAGCCAGGACGCAGCCGATAGCCGCCATGCCGCCCAATGTTTGATTCGATTGGAATGCCGACATCCTGAAGATGCGTAATGTAGCGCCGTACTGTGCGTACATCCATCTCCAGGCGAGCAGCCAGCTCCGGGCCAGTGATAGATGGCCTGGCTTGCAGCAATTCGAGCACGGTGAGCACACGACTGGTAGGATGATACATGATCTCTCTTCGCTTTCCGCAATCTCATTAACACCATTTGCAAGTCTTGCTGACTACTCACCGCTGCGCGGTTCGCTGGGAGGTGAAGATTACGGGCACAGCGCCGTAGGCGCTGTGCCCGTAATCTTCACCTCCCAGGTATGCCGCAAGCGCACAAAAACATGCACATAGCGTTCATTAGTTCTTTTCTCTCAAAGAAGGGCTGATTCCGTCCTCCTTCTAGAGTATACTGAAGACGTAGACACGTCAAGCCAGCAAGAGAGGAGCTACCATGCCAGATCTGGACATCGCACAGCAGCGACTTTACAACCAGCTCATCACCCGGCAAAACGAGAGAAGCTTCGACACGCCTGAAGCGGTGATACAATGGCTGGGCGCTGTCCAGGCCCAGGACTACGGGGCGGCAAAGTGGGCGGTGGGACTGCGTTTGCCGGGCGCCACCGACGACGATATCGAGCAGGCTATGGCCGATGGCGCCATTCTGCGCACCCATATCCTGCGGCCCACCTGGCATTTCGTCTCGCCCGCCGATATTCGCTGGATGCTCGCCCTCACGGCTCCGCGCGTCAATGCGGCGAACGCCTCCTATTATCGCCAGACCGAATTAGATGATACTATCTTCGCACGGAGCAACGCCGTATTGGCAGAGGCATTACGGGGCGGCAAGCAGCTCACGCGCCAGGAACTTCGGTCCGCGCTCAACCATGCTGGCATCGAGACCGGAGCCTTACTGCGCCTCGGCTACATCATCATGCGCGCCGAGCTGGACGGGATCATCTGTAGTGGCGCGAGACGGGGCAAGCAATTCACCTACGCTCTACTTGATGAGCGGGCACCACAGACCGAAACCATAGATCGCGAGGAAGCTCTGGCACGTCTCACCAGCCGCTATTTCATGAGCCACGGTCCCGCGACGCTGCAAGATTTCGTGTGGTGGTCGAGTCTGACCGCAGCCGACGCTCGCGCTGGTCTTGCGATGGTCGGCTCTCAGTTCATACACGAGGAGATAGACGGCCAGACCTATTGGCTCCCCCCATCTACACCATCCGTAAAGGATCCATCCCCGACGGTCTACCTGCTGCCGAATTTTGACGAATACATCGTTAGCTACACAGATCGCAGCGCGATATTTGACGAGTCGCAGGTACATAAGCCAGGCGGACGTGGCGACATCCTCTCTAACCGCACAATTCTTATCGATGGTCAGATTGCCGGCACATGGAAAGCCACCTTGAAAAAGGATGCAGCCATTGTTGCTCCCACCTTCTTCACTCCCCTGAACGCCGCCGAACAGAGCGCCTTTGCGGCAGCCGAAGAGCGCTACAGAGCATTTCTCTACCCGCAGAAATAGATCTGCCGTAACTATGCAGATCCCTTGCCGCAGGCACTGAGCCGTCCGGGGCAGAGTTGAAAGCCGGCGTCGAAACTATTGTATAATACTTACCAGGACATCAATCTGCACCTT
>Ga0070739_10002206_pt1 | contig 26770 bp, 24 predicted proteins | sample Coa_R1_7_FD_66445 | JGI IMG/M metagenome (GOLD analysis project Ga0070739, IMG submission 66445) | Surface soil microbial communities from Centralia Pennsylvania, which are recovering from an underground coalmine fire - Coalmine... | ecosystem: Environmental > Terrestrial > Soil > Unclassified ...
CCACCGACCATCAGCAGCTGCTTGGCGATCTGGGGGCTCTGGGGCAGCACGTAGAAGCTGCCGGGCTGGAGACGGGACGGCACGGCGAACTCGCGGGCGCCCTCAGGGGTCGGCGTCCACAGCAGCGGAGTCTCCACCTCGACGAAGCCCTGGCGCTCCATGGCCGCCCGCAGGGCCGAGTTCACCCTCGCCCGCAGCCGCAGGTTGGATTGCATCCTGGACCGCCGGACGTCCAGGTAGCGGTAGCGCAACCGCACGGACTCGTCGACCTCGGCGTCGTCGGTGATCGGCAGAGGCGGGGGTTCCGAGGGCGAGAGGATCTCGACCTGGCAGTCCCCCAGCTCGACCTCGCCGGTGGCGAGGCCCGGATTGGCCGTGCCCTCCGGCCTCGTCCGCACCAGGCCGGTTATGCGCAGGACCTGCTCCGGTCGCAGATCGTGGGCCCCGTCGACCACGCACTGGATCACCCCGGTGTGGTCCCGCAGGTCCACGAAGGCCAGGTGCTCGCCGTGCTCCCGCCGACGCCCCACCCATCCGCACACGGCGACCTCGCTGCCGGCGTGGGAGCTCCGCAGCTCGCCGCAGTAGTGGGTACGCAGGGTCACAGGCGGGAGTCTCCGATCAGCGCCCTAACGGCGCCGACCATCTCCTCGCGGCGCACCGACACCTGCTCGGCGCCGCCCCGGAGCGGCTTGAGCGTCGCCGTCCCGCCGGCGACCTCGTCAGCGCCGACTATCACCGCCACCGCCGCCCCCGACCGGTCGGCCGCCCGCAGCTGGGCCTTGAGCGAGCGGGGTCGCCCGTCCTCGCACTCGAAGCCCCGGTCGGCCCGGACGCCCGCCCGGCGCAGCTCGTCGGTGACCGCCGACGCCTGCCAGCCGCCGACCAGGTCCACCACGAAGGCGTCGAGGACGGAGCTGCAGGCCGCAAACACGCCGTCGGCGTCGCAGGCCAGCAGGAGCCGGTCGATGCCGAGGCTGAACCCGATGGCCGGTGTGGCCGGGCCGCCCAGCTCCTCTACCAGCCCGTCGTAGCGGCCGCCGCCGCCGACGGCGTTCTGGGCCGACTCGAGGGCCTCCGCCGCCAGCTCGAAGGTGGTGCGGGTGTAGTAGTCGAGGCCCCGCACCAGGCGGGGTTCCACCTGGTAGGGGATCCCCACCGTGTCCAGACCGTCGCGGACCCGCTTCCAGTGGTCGGCGCACTCGTCGCACAGGTGGTCGAGCTGGAGCGGCGCGTCCTGCGTCGCCCTCCGGCAGGGCTCCTTCTTGCAGTCGAGGACCCGCAGCGGGTTCTGGCGCCAGCGGGCCTGGTGCTCCGGGCACAGCTCGTGCTCGTGCTCGCTGACGTAGGCGATCAGCTTGGCCCGGTACTGCGGGCGGCAGTTGGCGTCGCCGAGGGTGTTGAGAAGGCAGGTGACGCGCGTCAGCCGGAGGGACTCGATCAGCCGCCAGGCCAGGGCCACCATCTCGACGTCCAGGGCTGGATCGGCCGTGCCGAGGGCCTCGGCGCCGAGCTGGAAGAACTGACGGTAGCGACCGGCCTGCGGCCGCTCGTAGCGGAAGTTGGGCCCCCAGTACCAAACCTTCCAGGGGGTGGCCGGGCGGTGCTGGATGAAGGCCCGGACCACCGAGGCGGTGAACTCGGGGCGGAGGGCGAGGGCCCGGCCCCCCTTGTCCTCGAACTCGTACATCTCCTTGGCCACGATGTCGGTCGATTCGCCGACCCCCCGGCTGAACAGGGACAGATCCTCGAACAACGGGGTCAGCACCAGGCCGTAGCCGGCCAGGACCGCCTCCCGCTCGAACAGCTCGAGCAGGGCCGTCCATCGCTGGGACTCCGGGGGCAGGATGTCGCGGGTCCCGCTCGGGGCTCGGTGGGTGGTGGCCGCCACCAGGCCGAGGTTAGTGGCCGCCCGCGGCGGCTCAGCCGCCCTTTCCGGGCAGCACCCGGTAGGCCTCGTAGACGCTGTCGATCCGCTTGAGCGCCCCGAGCAGGGAGTCCAGGTGGGCCGGGTCGGCCAGCTCGAACTCGAACCGCATCCTGCTCACCCGGTCGGCCCCGGTCTGGCTGGCGGAGCTCAGGATGTTCACGTGCTGCTCGGCCAGGATGCGGGTCACGTCGGCCAGAAGGCGGGACCGGTCGAGGGCGACCACCTCGATCGCCACCACGAACACGCCCACCCGGTCGGTGTCCCACTCGACGTCGATGACGCGCTCGCCCCGCTGGACCGACAGGGACAGGGCGTTGGCGCAGTCCGTCCGGTGCACCGACACCCCCCGGCCCTGGGTGATGAAGCCGATTATCTCGTCGCCCGGCACCGGGGTGCAGCAGCGCGACAGCCGGATCATCAGGTCGTCGAGCCCCTCGACGTAGACCCCGGCAGCCTGGCGCCGGCCGACCCGACGGGGCTGCTGGGCGGTGGTGGGCAGCTGCTCGTCACTGTCCCCGCCGCGCACCTCGCGGGCCAGGCGCTGGGCTACCGAGCGGGCCGACACGTGCCCGTCGCCGATGGCGGCGTGGAGAGCCTCGAGGTCGGAGTAGTGCAGGGACTCGGCCAGCCGGACGAGGGCCTGGGAGGCGGCCAGCTTCTGGACCGGCAGGCCCTCCTTGCGCAGGGCCTTGCCCAGCTCCTCCCGCCCGTTCTCGATGGCATCCTCGCGCCGCTCGCGGCTGAACCACTGGCGGATCTTGTTGCGGGCCCTGGGCGTCGCCACGATCTTGAGCCAGTCCCGCGACGGCCCGGCCGAGGGGACCTTGGAGGTGAAGATCTCGACCGTGTCGCCGGAGCGAAGCTGCGAGTCGAGGGGGACCAGGCGACCGTTGGCCTTGGCCCCGATGCATCGGTGGCCGACCTCGGTGTGGATGGCGTAGGCGAAGTCGACCGGGGTGGCGCCTGCGGGCAGGGTGATGACCTTGCCCTTGGGGGTGAAGACGTAGACCTCGTCCTGCTCCAGGTCGAGCTTCAGGGTCTCGAGGAACTCGGCCGGGTCGGGGGTGTCCTGCTGCCAGTCGACGATGCGCTGCAGCCAGGCGATCTCAGCGGTGGACGCCTTCTCCTTGTAGCCCCAGTGGGCGGCGATGCCGAACTCGGCCCGGTGGTGCATCTCGCGGGTCCGGATCTGCACCTCGAGGGGCTTGCCCTGCGGACCCACAACGGTGGTGTGCAGCGACTGGTACAGGTTGAACTTCGGAGTGTTGATGTAGTCCTTGAACCGGCCGTGCACCGGGCTCCAGATGGCGTGGATGGACCCCAGGGCGGCCCAGCAGTCCTTTTCGGTGTCGACCAGGACCCGGATCCCGACCAGGTCGTAGATGTCGTCGAACTCCTTGCCCCGCACGACCATCTTCTCGTAGATGCTCCAGAGGTGCTTGGGCCGCCCGCTGACCTCGGCCTGGATGTGCAGGTCGGCCAGGCGCTCGCGCACGGCCTCCAGCACCTGGGCCAGGTAGATGTCGCGCTCGGGGGCCCGGGTGGCGACCATCTGGTCGATCTCCGAGTAGCGCCGCGGGTGCAGGGTGGCGAAGGCCAGGTCCTCCAGCTGCCACCGGATCTCCTGGATCCCCAGGCGGTGGGCCAGGGGGGCGTAGATGTCCAGGGTCTCCTGGGCCGTGCGGCGCTGCTTCCACTCCGGCATGGCGGCGATGGTGCGCATGTTGTGGAGACGGTCGGCCAGCTTGATGATCAGGACCCGCCAGTCCTTGGCCATCGCGACCAGCATCTTGCGCATGGTGGCCGCCTGCTGGGCCTCCTTGGAGTCGAAGCTGAGGCGGTCCAGCTTGGTCACCCCGTCGACGATCGAGGCCACGTCGGCCCCGCACTCGAGGGCCAGGGTCTCGAGGGACAGGCCGGTGTCCTCGACGGCGTCGTGCATGAGCGCCGCCGCCACGGTCAGGTCGTCCAGCCCGAGCTCGGCCACGATCGCCGCCACCGCCAGGGGGTGGACGATGTAGGGCTCCCCCGAGCGGCGGGTCTGGCCGTCGTGGGCCTGCTCGGCCAGCCGGTGGGCCTTCTGGATGAGGGACAGGTCCGACTTGGGGTGGCGCACCCGGTAGGCCCGGACCACCGGGCCCAGCGGGTCGTGGTCGATGGTCTGGGGCCGCCGCCACGGCAGCACCCGCTCGACGGTCGACAGGCCCTCTCTCACGGGTAGGCCACCAGGCAATGGACGTCGTGGCCCTTCAGGCGGGCCCGCCCGCCCAGGGACTCCAGCTCGACCACGAACACGGCGGGGCCCACCCTGGCGCCCAGCCTGCGCACCAGCGTTCCGGCGGCGGCGGCAGTGCCCCCGGTGGCGAGCACGTCGTCGACCAGGGCCACCGTCTGGCCGGGCCGGAGGGCGTCGCGGTGCACCTCGAGGCGGTCGTCGCCGTACTCGAGGCTGTAGGCCTCGGCCTCCACCTCCCAGGGCAGCTTGCCGGCCTTGCGGATGGGGACGACCCCCGTCCCCAGCGCCCGGGCGACGGCCCCGGCGAGCAGGAAGCCGCGGGCCTCGATACCCGCCACCACGTCCACCGACGCTGGGGTCAGCCGCTCGACCATCCAGTCGACCACGGCGGCCAGGCCCCCCGGATCGGCCAGCAGCGGGGTCAGGTCCTTGAAAGACACCCCGGCCCGCGGGAAGTCGGGCACCTCGCGGATCATCTCCTTGACGGTCAGGGCATCCACGGGCACCAGACCAAGGTACCGCCACCCGTCCGGCCGCCGGCGACAGAGGGAGGCCCGAAACGGACGCGGCCGGCGTCCCCGCCCCCCGGCCGGCTCAGCGCCGGCGGCCCTTCTTCCTCCCCCGGGGCGGCGGCCGGCGGGCGCCGGGGCGGGGGGGCCCGGGCCGGGTCGGCGGGCGCCCGTCGCCGCGGGGCGTGATCGTGGGGGTGGGCTGGCCCCCGCCCCCGGCTCCCGCCCCGGCGGCGGCCGCCGCCGGGGTCAGCGGGGCCTGGGCCGCCCGGGTGGCCAGGCGCTGGCGGATGGTCGCGTACCGGGGCTCGCGCTCTTTGAGGATGGCCAGCAGCGGGGAGGCGATGAAGATCGAGGAGTAGGCCCCCGACAGGAGGCCGATGAACAGGGCCAGCCCGAAGCTCTGGAGGGTGGAGGCCCCCAGGAGGTAGACGGCGATCACCAGCACGGCGATGATCGGCAGGATGGCGACCAGGCTGGTGTTGATCGACCTCATCAGGACCTGGTTCATGGACAGGTTGACCGTCTCGCTGTAGGTCAGCCGGCCCGTGGACCCGATGCCGCGCGCGTTCTCCTGAACCTTGTCGAAGACGACCACGGTGTCGTAGAGCGAGTACCCGAGGATGGTCAGGAAGGCCACCACGGTGTCCGGGCTGACCTGGAACCCGAACAGGGCGTAGACGCCGACGGTCACCAGGATGTCGTGGAGGACGGCCACGATGGCGGCCAGGGCCATCTTGGGCTCGAAGCGGACGCTCAGGTAGATGATGATCGTCAGGAGGAAGAAGCCGAGGGCGTACTCCGCCTTCCTGGTGATGTCGCTGCCCCACGACGGACCGACGTCGTTGATGCTCACCGCCGAGGTGTTGGTGTGGGCCAGACGGGCCAGCTTCTGGGTGACGGCCGCCTCGGTCACGGTGTTGGCCGCCCCACCGGCGCCCTTGATGTTCGCCGCCACGTGGAGGTCGTCCTTGCCGAAGATCTGCACCTGGGCGTCGGGCACCCCGGCGGAGGAGACCGCCGACTCCGCATGGGCGACGGTGACCCCGGGGGCCTTGACCTCCCAGGACGTTCCGCCCTTGAAGTCGATGCTCAGGTTGAGGCCCGGCCGCACGATGAGCGCGACCACGCCGATGAGGATGATCGCCCCGGAGATCAGGAACCAGAGCCGCTTGCGCCCCACGAAGTCATACGCCGTCTCGCCGTGGTAGAGGCGGTGCCAGAGACCGTGGCGCGGCGGCGCTCCGTCGGTGACCGCGGTCATGGCGTGCCCGACGCCGCCAGGCCCCGGGCCACCCCCAGCACGGGGGCGTCGGTGAAGGTGCGGCTACGGCCGAGCAGGATCACGATGGGCCTGGTGAAGAACCAGCTGGTGAACAGGTCGAGGATGGTCGACAGGCCGAGGAAGAAGGCGAACCCCCGGACAGCGCCCACCGAAAGCAGCCAGAGCAGTACGGCGGCGATCAGGGAGACCAGGTCGGCGGCCACGATGGTTCGGAAGGCTCGGGCGAAGCCGCGGTCGACCGAGGACCGCACCGTCTTGCCCGAGCGGATCTCGTCTTTGAGCCGCTCGAAGTAGACGACATAGGAGTCCACCGTGATGCCGATGGACACGATGATCCCGATCACCCCGGACAGGGTCAGGGCCAGGCCGTTGGTCTTGCCGAGCAGCGAGATGATCGGCCACAGCAGCATGCCGGTGAGCGCCAGACCCAGGAAGGCCACGATCCCGAGGGCCCGGTAATAGAACATGACGTAGAGCAAGACGAGCAGAAGCCCCCCGGCGGCGGCCAGGAGGCCGGCCTTGAGCGAGGTCTTGCCCAGGGTGGCGGACACGGTCTGGACGGTGAGTGGCTTGAGCGGCACCGGAAGGGCACCGAAGCGCAGGACCAGGGCCAGGCTGTTGGCACTGTCCTGGGTGAAGCTCCCGTTGATCACCCCCCGGCCCCCGAAGCTGGTGCTCTGGATGGTCGGGGCCGACTCCACGTTGTTGTCCAGCACGATGGCGACCTGCTTCTGGTAGTTCTTCTGCGCCATCTGGTCGAACTGCGATGCCCCCGGCCCGGTGGTGGTGAAGTCGACCTCCCACTGGCTGGTCGACTGGTTGAGGCCGGCCACCGCCGTCTTGATGATGGTGCCGGTCAGGACCACCGGCGCCAGCTCGTAGCGACCCACGATGTTGCCGTTGGTGTCCCGCTCGGGCAGGACCACCGCGGCGTCGTTCTTGACCTGGGCGGCCGGGGTGGTGGCGGGGGGGCCCGACGGGGCCAGGGTCTGCAGCACCGGCCGGAAGGTGAGCTGGGCGGTCTGGCCGACCACCTGCAGGGCCTTCTGGGTGTCCTTGACGCCGGGCAGCTCGACCACGATCGAGTTGCCCTGCCGACTGATATCGGGCTCGGCCACCCCGAGGGCGTCCACCCGGTTGCGGATGATGTTGATGGCCTCGTTGATGGTGTCGGTCGGGACGCTTCGGGTGGGCTGGAGCACGACCGAGGCCCCGCCCCGCAGATCGAGGCCCAGTATGGGGGTGACCCGGGCGGCCAGCACGGCGATCATGCCTCCGACGCCCATCACGACGACCAGCAGGAGCGGGGCCCAGTAGGAGCGACGCATCAGGCCTGTCCCTCCTCGGTGGGCTTGTCGGCGGCGGGCGAGTCGACGGTCCCCTCCGGCGCCTCGGTGGACTCCCCGGCCGGGGTGGGCGCCGTCCCCGGTGGCGTGGACGGGGCCCCCGCACCGTAGGGCGGTGTGACCGAGGGCGGTGTGACCGGCGGTGACGTGGAGGGCGGTGACGTGACCGGCGGTGAAGTCACCGAGGGTGGCGCCCCTTCCGGCCCGGTCGGGTCGTCGGAGCCGGTCTCGAAGGGGTCAGCGGGCATACCGGGCTCTTCCTCCGTGCCGACCTCGACAACCCGGGCGATGGCCCCCCGGACGAAGCTCAAGACCACCCCCGGCGCCACCTCCAGGCGGATGAGCTCGTCGTCGAGGTCGACGATGCGGCCCATGATCCCTCCGACGGTCTGGACCTCGGCACCGACCTCGAGGGAGGCGATCAGGGCCCGCTGCTGGCGCGCCCGGCGCTGCTGGGGGCGCACCAGCAGGGCGTACATGAGGACGAATATGAGGACGAGGAAGAGGATCTGCATCGGGCCGACCGCAGGGGGCTAAGAGCGGTCGGACCTTAGCGCGGCGGCCCCTCGACCCAGGGTCACCGGGCCCGGCGCTCCCAGGCCTTCTCCACCCGCTCCCGCAGGCCCGCCAGGGACCCCGCCGTCACCGCCGTCCGGATTGACTCCATCAACCCCGCCATCCAGGCCAGGTTGTGGATGCTGACCAGCCTGGCCCCGGTCGGGTCGCCGACCGCCAGGAGGTGCCGGAGATACGCCCGCGACCAACGCCCGCAAACCGGGCAGGGGCAGCCAGCCTCGATGGGGTCAGCCGAGTCGGCCCAGGCGGCGTTGCGGAGCTGGATCCGACCGTCCCACGTCAGGGCGGTCCCGTGGCGGCCGATCCGGGTGGGCAAGACGCAGTCGAACATGTCGACGCCTCTAGAGACCGCCTCGAAGATGGCGACCGGATCCCCGACCCCCATGAGGTAGCGGGGCCGATCGACGGGCAACTCGGCCAGGGCCGCCTCCAGTGCCGCCAGCATCTCCGGGCGGGTCTCGCCGACATACAGGCCGCCCACGGCGTAACCGTCGAAACCGACGGCCACGGTGCGCTGGGCACTCTCGGTCCTGAGGCCGACGTCGGTTCCCCCCTGGACGATCCCGAACAGGGCCTGGTCCGCCCGGCGATGGGCGGCCTTGGCCCGCTTCGCCCACTCGGCCGTGCGCTCCACCGCCAGGCGCAGCACGTCCGGGGAGGCGGGAAGGGCCGTGCATACGTCGAGCACCATCTGGATGTCGGCGCCGATCGCCTCCTGGACCGTCACCGCCGCCTCCGGCGTGAGCCGGTGCTTCGATCCGTCATAGACCGAGCGGAACGTGACCCCGTCGTCGTCCACCTCGGGGTCGAGGGAGAAGACCTGGAAGCCGCCCGAGTCGGTCAGCACGTGGCCGTCCCAGGCGGAGAACCCGTGGATCCCTCCCAGCTTCTCCACCACTTCGGCCCCGGGCCGGAGCATGAGGTGGTAGGTGTTGGCCAGGACCATCTCGTAGCCGAGGGCCTCCACGTCGACCGAGGTCAGGGCCTTAATGCCTCCCCTCGTACCGACCGGCATGAAGCACGGGGTCCTGAACGTGCCCCTGGGGGTGCTCACGACGGCCCGCCGGGCGGGCCCGTCGGTTGCCTCTATCTCGACGGTCAGGCTCACAGGGTCCTCCCCACCACCATGGCGTCCCCGAAGGAGAGGAAGCGGTAGCCCTCGGCCAGGGCCACCTCGTAGATGTGGCGCCAGCGGGGCCCGCAGAAGGCGGCCAACATCAGCAGCAGGCTCGAGCGGGGCAGGTGGAAGTTGGTCAGGAGCACGTCGACCACCCGGAAGGCGAAGCCAGGCCGGATGAACAGCTCGGTCCGGCCGGCGTTGTGGCCGGTTGCCGCCGCCGCCTCGAGGGCCCGGACCGTCGTGGTCCCCACCGCCACCACCCGGCGCGCCTGCCGACACGCCTGCATGGTGGCGGCGGGCACTTCGTAGCGTTCGGCGTGCATCACGTGGTCCTCCGGGCGCTCGGCCGTGACCGGACGGAAGGTGCCGAGCCCGACGGCCAGATCGACCGACGCCACCTCGGCCCCGGCCCGCCGGCAGCCCTCGAGCACCTCGAGGCTGAGATGCAGGCCGGCGGTAGGGGCGGCCACCGAGCCCGGTGAGCGGGCGAAGACCGTCTGGTAGCGCTCGGGGTCGGCCAGGGGACGGTGGATGTAGGGCGGCAACGGCACGACGCCGACCTTCTCCAGGACCGACGGATCCAGGAGGCGGACAGTCCGCCGTCCATCGTCCGAGCCGGCCACGGGCTCGCCCACCTCGACCACCGGCGCTCCCGAGGCGTAGAGGACGGTCCCCGGGGCGAGCCGCCTACCGGGGCGGACCAGGGCCTCCCAGTCGTCACCGCCCACTCGCTCCAACAGCAGGACCTCGGCCGCTCCGCCGGTGGCCTTCCGCAGGGGCAGGCGGGCGGGCAGCACCCGGGTCTCGTTGACCACGATCAGGTCGCCGGGCCCCACCAGGGTGGGCAGATCCGACACCGACCGGTGGTGCAGAGCCCCGCCCGGGTCGGTGGCGTCGAGCAGCCGGGCCGAGTGCCTGGGCTCGACCGGCTCCTGGGCGATCGACGACTCGGGCAGCAGGTAGTCGAAGGCGTCCACGGCGCCATCAGAGTGTCCGGGGGGCGTGCAGGCCGTCGAGCCGGCCCGTCACTCGGCAACGAACCGCACCGCACCTCACCGGAATCAGTCGAACAGGCCGCCGGGCGAGGTGGCCGGCGCAGCCAGCCCAAGGTGGCCCCAGGCCGCCGGGGTCGCCACCCGGCCCCGGGGGGTCCGCATGAGCAGCCCGGCCTGCAGGAGATAGGGCTCGTAGACGTCCTCCACGGTGTCGGTCTCCTCGCCGACGCTGACCGCCAGGGTCGACAGCCCGACCGGCCCGCCGCCGAAGCGCTGGCAGATGGCGCTCAGAATGGCGCGGTCGACCTTGTCGAGCCCCAGGCGGTCGACACCGAACAGGCTCAGGCCCTCCGACGCCAGGGGGGCCGTGACGATCCCGTCGCCCCGCACCTCGGCGAAGTCGCGGACCCGCCGGAGCAGGCGGTTGGCGATGCGGGGGGTGCCCCGCGAGCGTCCGGCGATCTCGACCGCCCCGGTCGGCTCGATCTCGACCCCGAGGATGCCCGCCGCCCGGTGGATGATGGCCTCCAGCTCCCCAGCGGCGTAGTAGTCCAGCCGGGCGACCAGCCCGAAGCGATCGCGAAGGGGTCCGGTGATGAGGCCGGTCCGGGTGGTGGCGCCGACCAGCGTGAAGCGGGGCAGGTCGAGCCTTATCGACCGGGCGGTGGGCCCCTTGCCGATGACGATGTCGAGCTGGAAGTCCTCCATGGCCGGGTAGAGGATCTCCTCCACCGCCCGCCCCAGGCGGTGGATCTCGTCGATGAACAGGACGTCGCCGTCCTGGAGGTCGTTGAGGATGGCAGCGAGGTCGCCGGCGCGCACCAGCGCCGGGCCCGAGGTCACCCGGAAACCCACGCCCATCTCTGTGGCGACGATGCCGGCCATCGTCGTCTTGCCCAGCCCCGGCGGCCCGGCGAAGAGCAGGTGGTCGACCGCCTGTCCCCGCCGGCGAGCCGCCTCGATCACGATCTGGAGGTGCTCGACCACCTCGGATTGACCGACGAACTCGGCCAACCGGCGGGGCCGGAGGGTCGCCTCCTCGGCCTGCTCGACGGCCGCCTCCGGATCGACCGCCCGGGCCGCCAGAATCTCCTCGCGCGGGCTCATGGCTCAGCGGGCGGCGGCCATCTGGCGGAGAGCACGGCGCAGCATCTCCTCGGGCGATTCGTCCTCCACGTCACGCAGGGCCTGGCGCACCTCCTCGGCGGTGTAGCCCAACCCGGCCAGCGCCGCCTGCACCTCGGCCCGGGCACCGTTGAGGGCCGCCGGGCTGGGGGGACCGGCCGCCGACAGAACGTCACCAAGGCCGTCGAGGCGACCCTTCAGGTCGATGAGGAGCCGGGCCGCCGTCTTGCGGCCTATGCCGGGCACCAGCATCAGTGCATCGACGTCCTCGTCGACGACGGCCCGGTGCAGGGAGGTCGGCGTGTGGGTGGAAAGCACCGCCAGGGCGACCGCCGGGCCGACGCCGTGGGCCCCGATCAGGGCCTCGAAGCAGTCCCGCTCCTCCCCGGTGGCGAAGCCGTAGAGGACGATGGCGTCCTCTCTGACGTGGGTGTGGACATGGAGGAACACCGGGCCGGTGGAGGACCCCACCGCCGCCATGGTCGAGGCGGGCACCTGGAGGCGGTAGCCCACTCCCCCGACCTCGACCACCAGCTCGCCCCGTGGCGATCGGTCGGCGACGGTTCCCCGCAACGACCCGATCACGAGCCGCCGCCACGGGGAGCGCCGGTCGCAGCCTCGATGCCGGCCAGCAGCGGCGCGGCGCTGAGGTGGCAGATCGCCAGGGCCAGGGCGTCGGCGGCATCGGGGGGTGAAGGCAGCTCGGCCAGGCCCAGGAGCAGCTGCACCATTCTCTGCATCTGGCCCTTGTCGGCCGACCCGTAGCCGGCGACGGCCTGCTTGACCTCGTTGGCGGTGTACTCGACCACCCGGCAGCCGGCCCGCTCGGCGGCGGCCAGGGCCAGTCCGCTGGCCTGGCCTACCGACATGGCGGTGCGGACGTTGGTTTGGAAGAAGACCCTCTCCACCGCCACCACCTCGGGGGCCAGCTCGTCCAGCAAGACGGCCATCTCGTCTCCGAGCCGGCGGAGGCGGCGGGGGAGGGCTTCGGCGGGCGAGGTGGTCAGGACACCGGCACAGACGGCCTCCAAACGGCCACCGGTGCGCCGTACGCAGCCGTAGCCGCAACGGGACACGCCGGGGTCGATCCCAAGCACGAACACCCGTTCGAGACTAGCCGGGGCCGGTCCCGGGGTGGTGGATGCCGGGCGGGGCCGGCCCCGGAGGCGTCAGTCCCGGGCGGTCAGACCTCCGCCTCCCGCACGGCCGCGGCGATGTCGGCGGCGCCCTTGAAGGTCAGGCCGGCGAGGGCCCGGTGGGCGTAGCGGATCACCCCGGCGGCGTCCACCACGAAGATGGAGCGCCGGTAGAACCCCATGGGGCCGATGACGCCGTAGGCCGCTCCGGCCGTCTTGTCGGTGTCGGCCAGGAGGGGCATGCGCAGGTCGTGGCGATCGGCGAAGTCCTCGTGGCTGGCGACACCCTGGGGGCTTATGCCCAACAGGACGGCCCCCACCTCGTCGAAGGCGTCCCAGTCCCGCGAGTAGCTGCGCAGCTGGGTGGTGCACACGGCGGTGTTGTCCCCCGGGTAGAAGGCCAGCACGACGGGCTGACCCAGGTAGTCCGACAGGGAGTACTGCTTGCCGCCCGTTCCCGCCAGGGTGAATCCGGGAGCGGGGTCTCCTACCTCCGGCCGGCGCATCAGGCTTCGACCAGCTCGAGGATCGAGTCCGGTATGTCGAAGTTGGCGAACACGTTCTGCACGTCGTCGTGGTCCTCGAGGGCATCCAGCAGCCGGAGGACCTTGCGGGCGTCACCCTCGTTCTCCAGCGGCACGGCGGTGGTGGGCAGCATGGTCAGCTCGGCCGAGTCGATGGGGATCTCCGCACCCTCGAGAGCGGTCCTCAGGCCCCCCAGGTCGGTGGGGGCACTGGTCAGCTGCCAGGTGTCGCCCTGGTCGGCGAGGTCCTCGGCCCCGGCGTCGAGGGCAACCATCATGATGTCGTCCTCGGTGACGGCCCCGCCGTCGCCCCTCCGCTTGGGGAGGATGATCACGCCCTTGCGCTCGAACTGCCACGAGACCGCCCCCGGCTCGGCCATGGACCCGCCGTTGCGGGTGAACAGGCTGCGGATGTCCGCTCCCGTGCGATTGCGGTTGTCGGTCAGGCACTCGACGATCATGGCGACCCCGGCGGGTGCATAGCCCTCGTAGGAGACGGGCTCGTACTTGACCCCCTCGAGCTCGCCGGTGCCCCGCTTGATGGCCCTCTCGATGGTGTCGAGGGGGACCGAGGCTTCCCGAGCCTTGGCGAACATGGTCCGGAGGGTGGCATTGGCGTTGATGTCGCCCCCGCCCTCGCGCGCCGCCACCTCGACCTGCCTGATCAGTTTGGCGAACAGCTTGCCTCGGGCCTTGTCCTGGGCACCCTTCTTGTGCTTGATGGTGGCCCACTTCGAGTGACCTGACATCTGCGCCTCGCTTTTCTGGTGCTCTACTCGGGGGCCGACAGGAACAGGGCGTGCACCCGGTTGTCGGCCGACAGCTCAGGATGGAACGCGGTCGCCATGAGCCGGCCCTGGCGACACAGCACCGGCACGCTGGCGCCCTCGCCGTCGGTGACCCGGGCGAGCACCTCGACGGCCGCACCGACCCGCTCGACCACCGGGGCGCGGATGAACACCGCCCGCAGGGTGCGCTCGCCAATGCCTTCTACGGCCAGATCGCATTCGAAGGACTGGGCCTGGCGGCCGAACCCGTTGCGGCGCACGGTGATGTCCATGGCCCCGAAGCCCCTCTGGTCATGGCGGCCCCCGATCACCTCGGAGGCCAGCAGGATCATGCCGGCGCAGGTCCCCATCACCGGTAGGCCGTCGGCGATCCTCTCCTCGATCGGGGCGCGCAGCCCTGAGGAGTCGAGCAGCATGGAGAGGGTGGTCGACTCGCCGCCCGGCAGCACCAGGGCGTCGATTCCGGCCAGGTGCTCGGGCCGGCGGACCTCGGAGGGCTCAGAGCCGAGTTCAGCGATGGCGGCGGCGTGCTCCCGCACGTCGCCCTGCAACGCCAGCACGCCGACCTTCACCTGGCGGCACCTCGAGGGCGCGACCGCCCACGCCTACCAGCCCCGCTCGGAGAGCTTGACCTCGAGCGTGCCCATCTCCAGCCCGGCCATGGGCGTGCCCAGGCCCTTGGACACCTTGGCCACGATCGAGGGGTCGCGGAAGTGCGTGGTGGCTTCGACGATGGCGCGCGCCCGGCGAGCCGGATCCTCGGACTTGAATATGCCCGAGCCCACGAAGACCGCCTCCGCCCCCAGCTGCATCACCAGGGCGGCGTCGGCCGGAGTGGCCAGACCGCCGGCGCAGAACAGCGGCACGGGGAGACGGCCGGTGTCGGCGATCTCGTCGACCAGCGAGATGGGCGCCTGCAGGTTCTTGGCCCAGGCGTAGCGCTCGGCCGGGTCGGCCTGGGTGATCTTGCGGATGTCGCCGGTGATCGACCGCAGGTGACGCACCGCCTCCACCACGTTGCCGGTGCCCGCCTCGCCCTTCGAGCGGATCATGGCCGCCCCTTCGGAGATGCGCCGGAGGGCTTCACCCAGGTTGGTGGCGCCGCAGACGAAGGGGATCGTGAAGGCCCACTTGTCGATGTGGTGAGCTTCGTCGGCCGGGGTGAGCACCTCGGACTCGTCGATGTAGTCCACCCCGAGGGCCTCGAGCACCTGCGCTTCGGCGAAATGGCCGATGCGGGCCTTGGCCATCACCGGGATGGTGACGGCCTGCTGGATCGCCTCGATGAGGGCCGGGTCGCTCATCCGGGCCACCCCGCCGTCGCGTCGGATGTCGGCCGGCACCCGCTCCAGCGCCATGACCGACACCGCTCCGGCGTCCTCGGCGATACGGGCCTGCTCAGGAGTGACCACGTCCATGATCACCCCGCCCCGCAGCATTTCGGCCAGGCCGCGCTTCACCCGCGCCGTGCCGTGCTCCCGCTGCTCCGCGTTGCCACCCGAGGTCGTCACGCAGTCGATTCTAATCGGCCCCCCCTCGAGCCCCGAGTGCCTTAGAGCTCCTCGAGGGCCTGCAGGCGGGCCCTGACCTGCGCCGACGAGCCGGCTGGGACCGCCCAGAGCAGGTCCAGGCCGCCCCCCAGGGCGGGAACCGGGTCGGCGCCGTCGGCGGCGCGCCCCAGGGCCCCGGCCAGGCCGGGCGGATAGCGGGTGAGTCCGATGGCGGCGAGATCGGCCCCGGGGAGACGCTCGACGGTCAGGCGGGAGAGGAGCCGTCCGACCGGGCCGAATCCCGCCATGGGCCCGAAGGCGGACACGGCCGCCGTGGCCGGGGCGACGTCGTTGGAGCGGATGCGGACCAGGCTCTGGGCCAGAAGGCCCTCCAGCTCGATGCGGCTGAGCCGGTCGAGGGCCCCCTCGGTGACCACGAGGTGGGCCTGGCGGGCGGACCGGCCGAGAGGCATGGCGTTGACGGCGGTCATGCTGGCGATCAGCAGGCCGGGCTTGGCCAGTCCACCGGTTACACAGAGGTTGTCGACCAGGTTGTGCAGGCGGGCGTGCGCCTCCGGATCAGCCGGTTTGGCGGCGACGCGGGCGAGGATCCGCTCGGAGGCCCGGCGCTCCTGCCAGGTGGCCAGGGCGATCAGCACCACCACCGTGGGGATGAGGGCAAGCAGCGGTCCCAGCACGAACAAAAGGGCCAACCAGACGATGATCGACGGCCCCGCCGCCCAGCCCACGGTCAGCGCGGCCGCCTGGCGGCGGTTGCGTCGGGGCGCATCGGAGCCCACCTCGTACACCGATCGGGGGGCGGGAGCGGCAGCCGGCTGGCGGCGGGCGGTGTCTGGGGACAGGGGTCTCTCCTGGGCTGGCCTGGACGGTGCCAATTGTAGGGACGAGCAGGGACTGGTCCGTCCGGATGACTCGGAAATGAGCATTTCTGGCCATGGTCCTGCCGCTGTCCGATGTGGCGAAATTGGACTGACAACGCCAGAGAGTCCAATGGGGGCAAAGTCATGCGCAAAGTCCGAGCCGGAATCGCCCTGGCCACCACGGCCAGTCTGACCGGCCTGTTCGTAACGGCGGCCGGTGCGGCCACCTCGCCGGCCCCCACCGGGGTCGGCACGGCGAGTAGCACCGCTCAGATCGTCGGCCTCAACCTCGGGACCAGCAACCCGGCCGCCACCACCGCCCCGGTGCTGGCCGCCAGCCTGTTGGGTGACGCCGGGTTGGCCACCATCGACCCGAACATCTCCACCCCTGCCTCCTACGTGCAGCTGGGTGGCCTGATCTCCAAGTCCGGAGTGTCGGCCCTTAACCTGTCGGTGCCGAGCCAGCCCGTCAAGGCGGCCGCCCCCGGCGGGCCGGCCTCGGCCGGAACGCCGCAGATCAGCCTGTCTAACGTCGCCGGCGTCACCGTGCCCTCGGCGGTCGCCACCGGCACCATCCTGCCGGCGGCCCTTACCGCCGGGGCAGCCAAGACCGGCTCCCATGCCACCCTGTCGGCCGGCATATCGAACGTCGGTCTGGCCGGAGGCCTGGTCAACGCCCAGTCGGCGACCAGCACCCTCAGCAACGACGCCACCCCCTCGTACTCGGACTCCATCCGCAGCGTGCAGGTGGGGCAGGTGACCGTGCTGAGCCTCGGCCAGCTGCTCCAGGGTCTGGGCATCCCGCTGGTCGACCTTCCCGTCAGCGTCCTGAACCAGCTCCTGGGCCAGCTGGGCATCGCCCTGCCTGCGATACCGGGCTCGAGCGGTCTGCCCAGCGGTGCCAACCTCACATCGGTGACAACCGCCCTCAGCGGCGCGATCAACCAGATCGCCGTGACCGTCACCGGCGCTGCCGCCCCGGCGGCTCGCAGCCACCTGACCGTCCCGGTCCCCGGTGGCTCGGGGGTCAGCACCAGCGGGCTCCCCGGTAGCGGCGGGACGGTGACCGTGCCCTCCCCCAGCGGGCTGCCGACCGGCTCCTCCACCCTGCCGGGCCTCACCACTGCTGGGACCGACAACCTCACCAGCACGGTGACCGCGGCCCTGCAGACCAACCTGGTGCCGGACCTGAGCGCCCTCGGGCTGCCCGCCACGCTGCCGACGACGCTGACCGGACTGCTCGGCCTGCTGACCAACCTGCAGGGTGATCTGAGCGGCCTGCTCACCAGCACTCTCAGCAGCCTCGACAACATCTCGCTGCTCGGGGTGTCCGGTGCCCAGGTGTCCATCGTGACCAAGGCGGCCGACAAGGTCTCCGACTCCACCGCCACCCTGACCGCCAACCTCGGCTCGGTCATCGTGGGCCCGGCCAAGACCCCGGCCCTCGATCTGACCTCGCCGGTCACCACGGTCAACAAGATCGTGGGCGGCATCAACGCCGGGGTGTCGAGCATCCTCAACACGGTGAGCTCCTCACTGGCCAACGTGGTCAACGTGTCGGTACTCAGCCAGGCCGCCGGCAACGGCGTCTCGACCGCCGGGCACTACGTCAAGGCCCAGGAGGGCGTCACCCTGCTGACCGCCACCGTCACCCCGCCGGCCAACCTGTCGAGCCTGGTGTCCTCGCTGACCTCGGCGGTCAACCTGCCGAGCACGGTCAGCGGCCTGCTGACGACCGCCGGGGTCAACTCGACCCAGCTCGGCGCCATCAGCTCGGCCCTGGCGCCGATCGCCGGCCTGACCCAGATGGCCCAGGTCAGCCTCGGTGCCCTGGCCCAGGGGGCGGTGCTCAAGGTGGGCACCATCACCTCGGCCTCCGACTTCACCCCGACGCCCGCCTCCGCCCCGACGGCCAGCGGCACGGGCACCTCGGGCCCGGCCCCGGCCAGCTCGTCCAGCCTGCCCCGCACCGGCGGTGACTACGGGCTCGGTGGCCTCGGCGCCCTGCTGGCGGCGGCCGCCCTCGCCGTGCGGCGAGCGGTGCGCCGGCGCTGAATCCCCCGGTCGGAGCGGCCCTCCGACCACGACGAGGCGAAGCACAAGCGACAGAGCCGCCCCTGCGGGGGCGGCTCTTCGCGCCGGACGTTCAGCGGCGAGCCTCGTCGTAGAGGTCAAGGTAGAGCTCGGCCAGCCTGCGCATGGACAGGCCCTCGGCCCGCTCGCGCCCCCTCGCTCCGAGGGCTTGGGCCAGGCCCGGGTCCCCCAGCACCTCCCGCAGGGCGGCAGCCAGTGCAGCGGCGTCGCCCGGCGGCACCATCAGGGCGTCCTTCCGGTCGGTCGCCACGCTCCGGTAGCCCGCCAGATCGCTGACCACCAGCGGACGGCCGGCCGCCATCGCCTCGAGGACCACCATCCCGAACGACTCCCCCCTGAGGGACGGTGCACACACCACATCGGCTCCCCGCAGGCGCGACGCCCGCTCCTGGTCGCTCACCCGGCCGAGCCACCGGATCCGCCCGTCGGCGCCGTAGCGGGAGCGCAGCTCCTGGGTCTGGGGGCCGTCGCTGGCGACCCAGAGCCGGACGTCGTCTGGGAGGGTGGCGAACGCCTCAAGCAGGATCCCCAGGCCCTTGCGGGGCTCGTGCCGGCCGATGAAGAAGATGGTGGGCCCCTCGGTCGGCGTCGGCACGGCCGAGCTGAACGGCTCGATGTCCACCGCGTTGAAGGCCAGCCGGTACTCGCCGCCCAGATGGTCCCGAGCCGTCGTCCGTGCCTGGGGTGAGACGGCGACCCGGAGCGACAGCCGGTCCAGAAGGCGGCCCAGGAGGGGGCCGAGCATGCGGTAGGTGGCGCCCGCCCCCGAGCGGTGGAAGGTCCCGATCAGCGGGCGGCGGCTGGCCAGCAGGGCGCTTAGGCAGGGGGCGGGCACCAGGGGCTCCTGCAGGTGGACGACGTCGAAGTCCCCGTCGTGCAGGGCCGCCACCGTGCGGAGGGCACAGGCGGGCGAGAGGGCCACAGGGGCCTGCGAGCCGTTGGCCGGGACCCTGACCGAGGTGCCGACCGGCCTCACCTGGGCGTTCGGCGGGGGCCCGTCGCACGGCGCCACCACCTCCACGTGGTGACCCATGCCGGCCAGCACCCTGCTCAGGCCGGTCACCTGGCCCTGCACGCCACCGGGCGAACTCAGGCTGTACGGGCACACCTGGGCTATGCGCACCGGTCGTCTCCCGCCGGCGGCCCGAGGGCCGGAGCCCACGGCGGGGACCGGTAACCTCGGAGACGAGCAGGGAGGTCGAACATGACCGACACGACCGAACCGGCACGGGGGCCCGAGGGGCCCCGGTGGCGGGGAATCAACCACTTGGCCCTGGTCACGGCGGACATGGATGCCACCGTCCGCTTCTACCACGGGGTGCTCGGAGCCCGCCTGGTCGCCACCCTGGGCACACCCTCGTTCCGGCACTACTTCTTCGAGTTCGGAGCTGAGAACACGGTGGCGTTCTTCGAGTACCGCGGCCTCGAGGTCCAGTCATTCGCCAAGCCCGCCGGCGTACCGGACCGGCGGGCGCCCCAGTTCGATCACCTGTCCTTCAACCTGCCGGACGAGGACGCCCTGCTCGCCCTGCGCGACCGGCTCAAGGCCGCCCACTGCGAGGTGACCGACGTGGTCGACCACGGATTCATCCGGTCCATCTACTTCACCGACCCGAACGGCATCGCCCTCGAAGCCTCGTGGTGGGTGCTCGACGCCACCGGACGCCCCGCCGACTACGGCGACCAGCGCCTGTTCGCCGACCCCGACCCGGTGCCGGCGGTGCGCGAGCTCAACGAGCTCGGCGAGGTGGCTTCGGTCCCCCACACCAAGCTGGCCTGACCACCGCCTGCCCCGGGTCCAGGACCGCACTCGGTCCGGCCCCCTAACCTGCCGGCATGGCCACCGCCGCACCGGCGCTCACCCGTCGCGCCGTGCGCCCGGGTGCGCCCCCGAAGGCCGCCGATGCCCAGCGCCGCCCGGCGCCGCGGTGGTGGTTGCGGTGCCTGGTCATCTACGCACTGAGCCGGGTGGTGGCGGTGGCCGCCTCGGTGGTCTCGTTCCGTACCGGGCCCCTCGCCCATGCCGCCCGGGCCCTGCGGATCAGCCCCGACCCCCGCTCCATCTGGGCTCCCCTCGACGTGTGGGACTCCGGCTGGTACGTCCATATCGCCACCCACGGCTACTCGACCCAGCTGGCCAATCCGGACCCCTACAGCCCGGGCATGGCGTTCTTTCCCCTGTTCCCGCTGCTGATCCGGGCCCTCCACGCCGCCACCGGGCTCGACCCGTGGGCGGCGGCGCCCCTGCTGGCACTGGCCGGAGGAGCGGTCGCACTGCTCGCCATCCACCGCCTGATGGCCGACGTCGGCGGACCCCGCCTGGCCGATCGAGCCGTTCTGGTATTGGCGTTCTTCCCCGGCTCGCTCTACCTGAGCTACGGCTACAGCGAGGGCGTGACCCTTGCCCTCGTCGCTCTGTGCCTCCTGTGGCTGCGCCAGCATCGGTGGTTGGCGGCCGGACTCGCCGCCGCCGGCGCCAGCGCTTCCCATCCGATCGGAGCGGTGCTGGGGCTGGCCTGCGCCTGGGCGGTGGTGCCCGAGCTCCGCCGACGGCACTGGAGGGCGCTGGTCGCCCCGGCCCTCGCGCCGCTCGGCATCTTCGGATACTTCGGCTGGCTGTGGGCCATGACCGGGGACCCCCGGGCATGGTTCGACGTGGTCCACAAGATCTGGCACGCACCCATCCGGCTGGGCTCAACCACCCTGGACATGGTCCACAACACCATGTTGTGGCCGGCCGCCCCGGACAACTGGATACCGAGTGTCGGCCTCCTGCTTCTGGTTTGGTTCGTGGTGGCCCTGCTCTGGTGGCGACCTCCGGGGATAGTCCTGTTGTACGGCCTGGTGGCCATGACCCTTCCCATGCTCTCGGCCCCCTCTGCCGCCCGCCCCCGCTACTTCCTGCTGGCCTTCCCGCTGGTCGTGGCGGGGGCGAGAAGCCTGCCCCGCTGGGCGGTCGCCCCGGTGACGTTCGTTTTCGCCGCCTGCATGGTGGGCCTGGCCTACCTCGAGACGACCGGGGTCGGCTTCACCCCCTGAGCGAGGAGCGGCGGGGGGACAGGAACTCAGCCGGCAGGAGCGTGGAAGGCGGCGTACTGGAAGCGGAACATGGCGGCGTAGCGTCCGTCGAGGCGCATCAGCTGCTCATGCGTGCCCTGCTCGGTGATGCGCCCGTCGCTCAGCACCACGATGTGGTCCGCCGCCCTCACGGTGGAGAACCGGTGGGAGACGATCAGGGTCACCGCCCCCACCGAACGGCCCTCGGAGGCGGCGTCGGTGTAGCGCCTGAACAGTTCGTCCTCGCTGGCCGCGTCCAGGGCGGAGGTGGGCTCGTCGAGGATGAGCAGCAGGGGCTGGCGCATCATCGCCCGGGCCACGGCGATCTTCTGCCACTGGCCTCCGGATGGCTCCACCCCCTGCCGGTAGCTCTTGCCGACGTGGGTCCGCAGGCCCTTCTCCCAGTGCTCCAGCAGATCGGCGCCGGACCCGCGCCCCAGGGCGGCGCTGACCGCCTTCTCGTCCTCGACGTCGTCCAGGCTTCCCACGCCCACCGACTCCTGCAGGACCGCCTCCAGCTTGGCGAAGTCCTGGAAGGCGCCGGACAGGGCCTCCCGCCACCTGCCGGTGTCGAAGCTGGCGATGTCGACGCCGTCGGCGGTGATCCGGCCGGCGGTCGGGGCGTAGTAGCCGGCCAGCAACTTCACCAGCGTCGTCTTGCCTGCCCCGTTGTCGCCCACCAGAGCGATGGTCGTGCCCGCCGGCAGATCGAGGTCGAGGTCGGCGAGCACGTCGCGCTCCGTGCCGGGGTAGCGGAACGAGACGCCCTCCAGCTTGATGCCGGTCGTCAGCCTGGCCGGAACCGCAGCGCCGGCTCGCGCCGGGCGGGCCGTCGCCGCCTCGGCATAGCGGTTGAGCCACGACAGGCGCTCCATCATGAGGAAGGCCTTGAAGACGTTCTGGACCGTGCCCGCCGATTGGGCGACCTGTGCCCGCACCTGGTTGGCGAGCTGGATCACCAGCACCACCTGACCGGGGCTACCGATTCCCCGGGTGGCCCGGACGCCCACCGCCGCCAGGGCGGCGCCGAAGGCGAGGGCGAAGGCCGACCAACCGACCACGCCCCAGGCTGAATTGGCCAGGCTGGCCTTCATGCGCGCCGAAGCCGTCGAGCGAGCCAGCGCCGTCGCCCGTTCGTCCAGAGCGGCCTCAGCACCGAAGAGGCGCAGCTCCTTGGCGGACGCGGGCTCGAGGAACAACCCGTGGACGTGGTTGACCAGGCGCTGGTCCAGGGCGGTCCTCGACTCCACCTTCTCCTGCAGCCGCTGGCCCTTGGTCGTGGTGAACAACGAGGGGACGGCGAACAGGGGCAGCAGCCCGAGGGGCGGGTAGATGGTGACGAGCAGCCACACCGCCACCAGCAGCCGGAGCGTGACCCCGACCGCGTCGGTGATCGCCCAGGTGGCGTCGGCGATGTCCCCACCCTTGCCCACCACCAGGCTGACCCGGTCGAGGTAGTCGGGCCGCTCGAAGTGCTCGATCGTGGGCACCGTGGTCATGAGCCGCAGGACATCGCGGTCGATGACCGCAGAGACCTCCTGGGAGAGGAGGTCCTGGTAGTTGCGCTGCACCCTCCAGACGGCGTGGTAGACGCCCTGGGAGGCGGCTATCACCGCCGCCGCCACGATGGCGATGCCGTAGTGGTGCCTCACCGCCGCGTCGACCAGCCACTTGAGGGCCAGGCTGAGGGCGCCCCCGACCAGGCTGTTGATCAACAGGCACACCACCACCGCCCGGGTGCGACCAGGATCGACCCGGTAGACCAGACGCAGGGTGTCGGCCAGCCTGGCCAGGCGCTCCCTCACCGGGTCCCCGCCTCGGCTGTATCACCTGTGCCCGGTCGGGGATCGGCGTAACGGTCGGCCTGGGTGTGGAACATGTCGGCGTAGAGACCGCCTCGGGCCAGCAGCTCGGCATGGGTTCCGTATTCGACGAGCCGGCCACCGTCGATCACCGCGATGTTGTCGGCGCGCCGGACGGTGGAGAAGCGGTGGGAGACCAGGATCACCGTCCGGCCGGCGGCCTGGTCCAGCAGCCGGTCGAACAGCTCGATCTCCGCCTCGGCATCGAGGTTCGCCGTCGGTTCGTCGAGGACGAGCACGTCTCGCCCCGAGTGCAGGCCGTAGAGGAGACGCGCCAGCGCCACCCGTTGCCACTGGCCCCCCGACAGCTCGATGCCGCCCGGATAGCCCCTCGAGAGGACCGTCGCCGCGCCCGCCGGTGCCTGCTCGGCGATGTCGGCGGCGGCGGCGCCCTCGAGGGCCCGTCGGACCAGCTCGGGATCCGCCGAGCCCAGCTGTGAGAGCCCGACGTTGTCCGCCAGTGGAAGGTCGTAGTGGACGAAGTCCTGGAAGATCACCGATATCCGGGCCCTCCAGTCCGCCCCCTCGAGGGTGGCGATGTCCACGCCGTCGGCGGTTATGCGCCCCGAGGTGGGCTCGTACAGACGGCCGAGCAGCTTGATCAGCGTGGTCTTGCCTGCGCCGTTGGCGCCCACGATGGCCAGCGACCGGCCGCCGGGGATGACCAGGTCCAAGCCCGAGAGCACCTGGCCCGAGCCGGAGGGGTAGGAGAAGCTCACCTGCTCGAACCGGAGCGTCGGTGACGGCCCCGGTCCGGCTGCTCCTGCGCTCGGCTGGCGCAGGGCCCCGAAGTGGGTGGCGTCGGCGCTGGCCAGGTTGGCCAGGCGGCGCATCGACTCGGCCGCCGGGATGGCGGACTGGATGGCGAACATGTCGAAGCCCGGGGAGCCGATCGAGCCGATGGCGATGAGGGCAGAGGCGACAAAGGCCACCCGCCCGGAGGACATGTGTCCGCCGGCCGTCCGGAGCGCCAGCCAGACCAACGGCGGGGCATAGGCGAGGGTGCCGGTCGTGAACGGGACCCACTGCTTCTTGTTGAACTGGTCCACGCCGTCGAAGATGGGCTGGCGGGACGCCTTGGCGGTCACGAACTGGCGCTCGACGAGCCAGTCCTGCAGGCCGAACAGCCGCACCTCCTTGGCCGCCACCGGGCCTCCGGCCACGTCCATCCAGTAGCGGCCCTCGCGCACCCCGCCGGAGACGGCGGCCAGGCCGCCCACATAGCCCGAGGACTGCCGCCAGAGCTGCCTGCGCTGGAAGACCATGACCACCAGGGTCCACGCCGCCGCCCACGGGGCCACGGCCGCCGCCACCAGGCTCGACAGGACGGCCCCGGCGATGTTGAACCAGGTGGTCAGCTGGGCTCCCACGCCTTGTCCGAGGGTACGGCCGGCCACCCCACGGCTCACCCGGTGGGCGTCGTTGCGGACCTCCTGCTCCTCGAGGTGCGAGATCCCCACCGGGCCGGATAGGACCTGACGGAGACGGGCCCGGGCCGCTCCGTCGATGCGGGCACTCAGGTAGCGGACGAAGGGGTCGGTGAGAGTGCCGACGACCTGCACTACGAGCAGGAGCCCGATCAGCACGCCGAGGGCTGCTTCCACGCGTGGTAGAGCGGCGTGGCCGTGGCGCAGAGCGGAGCCGACCTCGGCGACCAGCACCCCCGTGGCGACCGACAGCGCCGAGGGGAGCACCATGCTCACCACCAGGGCGCCCAGGACCGGTACCAGCGGTCTCCAGCCGGCGGCCGGCAGCCAGGACGCGAGCAGCCAGGACGTCCTGAGCCTGTCCCCCAGCCTCCCGATCATGCCGTCGGTACCCTCCGGCCGATCAGGGTAGTTGGGGACCCGCGGCGCGGGCCGGTGGTTTACGGCCGCCCGCCGGCGTCGGGTCTGCCCTACAGTTGGCGGCGATGGCCGGCTTCCTCTGAAACTGAGCCCGAGGACCTCCCTGCCGCCGGAACGCAATTCCGTGCCGGCAACCATTTAGGGAGGATTCCGTGTTCTCATCGCGCTTCGTCCGCTGGACTCGGCTCCGGCGGATCGGCGACGCCGCTCCTCTGTCGGATCGCGGCCTGTTCGTCGTCTTCACCGCCCGCTTCACCGACGAGCTTCTCAGCGGGGCCTGGACCGTGCTGACCCCGACCTTCCGTGCCGCCCTTGGCCTGAGCCTGCTAGGGGTCGGCCTGCTGACCCAGGTGCTCAGCTGGGTCGCGCTGGTCATCGAGCCGGTCACCGCCGGCCTGATCGACATCTCCTCGCGTCGGAGGCTCATCGCCCTGGGCGCGACGGCCCTGGCCGCCTCGCTGCTGGTGATGGGCGCCGCCCGGAGCCTGGGCCTGCTCCTGGTCGGCTTCGCTCTCTACGGCCTCGGCTCGGGGCCGGTCGCCCACACCGCCGACGTGGTGGTGGTCGAGACCTTCCCCGACGTCCCTGAGCGGGCCTATGCCCGGGCGACGTTCATGGACACCGTCGGCGCTCTGGCCGGCCCGGCGGTCATCGCCGCGGTCACCGCCATCGGGCTGTCGTGGCGGCTGGGCCTGCTCGCCCTGGCGGCTTGGGCGGCCCTCTACTCCGCCACTGCTGCCTCGACTCCCCTTCCCCCGCCGCCCCGCCGCCGGACTGACGGCACCACGGTGCTCGGCGAGGTCTACCGGGGCCTCAGGTCCGCCCTGGGCAACCGGCGGACCCGTCGGGCGCTGCTGGTCCTCTTCGCCTTCGACGCCTTCGAGGCCGCCTTCGTGCTCAAGTACATCTGGCTCCACGACGCCCTCGGCCTGTCGCAGACGATGGTGGCGTTATGGGCAGCTGCCGAGCAGGCGGTCGACCTGGCCGCCCTCCTGCTCCTCGACCGGTGGCTCCGTACCGTGCCGGGCAGGCGGCTGTTCCATCTGGCCGCCGGAGCGCTCGTGGTGTTGCCTGCGATATGGGTGGCCGCCCCGGGCGTCGCCGGTAAGGCCGTGCTCGCGCTTCCGTTGGCCTTCGCCCGGACTCTCATCTGGCCGCTGGCCAAGTCGGAGTCCCTGGTCGCCGAACCGAGCATGGCCGGGTCGGTCTCCGCCGTCACCACCCTGTTCCCGCTGGTCCCCTTCACCCTGGCGCAGGCGGCGCTGGCCCAGGCCATCGGCACCGGCGCCGCCCTCGCCTCCATGGCCGGGTTGGCGGCCCTGGCCATGTTGGTGGCCGCCTGGTGGCCGCGGCGACCGTACGAGGCTCCGCCGGTCCCGTCGGAGGTGAACAGCTGATGCCCAGGGTGACCCTGCAGGTCGCCCGACGGGCCGACCTCCCGCTGATTCAGGGCTGGTTCCACGATGAGGCGACCCGTCGGTTCCTCGGGGGACCGGGGTGGCCGGCGCTGATGTTCGACCTGCTGGAGCGTCCTCTGGGCGAGTTCCGGGGCATGCGGGAGACCGGGCGCCACCGCTGGCTGGCCTGGGACGACGGACGGGCCGTGGGTTGGATCGACAGCGGCACCTACGACCGTTGGGCCACCTGGGAGGGAGGCGCCGGAGGCAGGGGCGTCGTATCGAGCATCGCCGTGCCCAGCGCCTGCCTCGGCTACGTGGTCGACCCTGCGCTGCGGGGACAGGGCTATGCCACGTCGATGATCGAGGCGGTGCTGGAGCGTCCCGAGCTCAGCGAGATCGAACTCTTCGTGGCCGGCATCCAGCCCGAGAACGTCGCATCCGTCCGGGCCGCGACCAGCGCCGGCTTCGTCCCGCTCGATCCCGAGCCGGACTGGGAGGGATTCGTCTACTGGGCCCGGCACCGCTGAGCGAGGCCTCGCATCACCTCCGCCCGGCCGTGGCCCGGTCGG
>Ga0070739_10002209_pt1 | contig 26745 bp, 24 predicted proteins | sample Coa_R1_7_FD_66445 | JGI IMG/M metagenome (GOLD analysis project Ga0070739, IMG submission 66445) | Surface soil microbial communities from Centralia Pennsylvania, which are recovering from an underground coalmine fire - Coalmine... | ecosystem: Environmental > Terrestrial > Soil > Unclassified ...
GCGATTGCTGCTGGCCGAACACGCCCGCCGTCACAAACAGCCGGCTCTTGTGCCGAGTTTGAGTCGCTGTCGGCATCACGTCGAATCGTGCCTGGAGCAACTGCGTCGGGCGCATGGCATCGTCTTGTTCGAGGAGCCGCCGGAACTGCTGGCACTGGAGCTACGCGGAGCGCTGGAGCAACTCGGCGAGATGGTCGGCACCGTGTACACGGACGATTTGCTCGATCGCATTTTTAGTCGTTTCTGCATCGGCAAGTAATGGATTGACAGCGCCAACCGTGCAAGTTACCATCTCCCCTCGTGGCACGGATGCCAAGCATGACTCCGGAACAAGCTTCTTCGCCTGACCAGGGAGCAGGAATGGACTATTACAAGCAGGTTCCTGGCTGGTTCGATTTCGCCGACATCTACGACCACACCATTGCCCGGGCCCGCGATGGGGCCGTTTTCGTCGAAGTCGGTGCGTACCTAGGGCGATCCAGCCTTTATCTGGCCTCGCGCATCCAGGCATCGGGCAAGAGGATTCGCGTCTACGTCGTCGATCTGTGGGACGGCTGGCTCTACGACGATTACCGTGAGGATTCTCAAGAGGAACAGGGCGACGTGAGAGGGCCGGAATGGGAGGACGTGTTCTGGCGCTTTATCCGCAACGTCCGCCGCGCCGGGGTCGAGGACGTGATTTATCCCTTGAAGATGCCGTCGGAGCAGGCGGCGAATCTCTTCGAGGACGGCACGCTCGACTTCGTGTTTCTGGACGCCGATCACTCGTATGAGGCGGTTCGCCGCGATTTAGAAGCGTGGTTTCCAAAGGTCAAACGCAGAGGTGTTCTCGGCGGGCACGACTATCTTCACCCGGATTTCCCCGGCGTGCGCCGTGCTGCCGATGAATTCTTCATGGAGCAAGAGTTGCCGCTTCAGGTACTCGGCTCATCCTTCTTGGTGACCAAACCCAGTCCGCGCTGGCTCAATGCCGCCACCCGTGCCTATCGCCGCCTGTACAGAGGTCAGAAGTCAGACGTCAGAAGTCAGACAGGAACCTTATCGGATCTCTGATTTCCGACCTCTGACTTCTAAGAATTCGCAGATTTATTTGCGACGACCGGATCGGCAGTGGGGGGCGCAGCGTTTTTGCCGCCGTGGATGGCCTCGTAGACTTCCTGGCGATGCACCGGGACTTCCTTGGGTGCCACAATGCCGAGGCGAACTTTATCGCCGCGAATTTCCACGACCGTGACTGTGATGTCGTTGTTGATGACGATGCTCTCGTTTTTTTTTCTGGACAGTACCAACATCGCCGCCTATCCTTCTCTAAGTAGGTTTGGGCCGGTAGCTGGTTCCTACGTGTTCACATCATCCCGACGGGTCACGCAGAGGGAGGGAGGAGTGTAGGACACGCCCGGTGAAGGTCCGCTTCGCCTGCTGGAGCCAGGTGAAAATCTCGGCGGGATCGCCTGTCCCTTTGTTCCGTGGAACGGTTACAACCCGTGACTGTTCCGAGACTTCATCACATTTCAATGTATCGGTGCGCGCCGGCTCCGTCAAGGGGCTGTCACCGCTTTTTTTTCGATTTTTTGCGTGTTTGGCATGGTATCTGATTAGTGAGTTGCTCTTGCCGACAGCGAAACCCTGTGGTTATGGTGCGGCTGGTGGGACCGGCCGAAACGGCCCAGGAGGTAGCACGGATGCCCCAAGTGGAAACGGGCGATCTTGCGTCCAGCAAGAACAGGAAATCCAGCGTCTTATACGCCTTTGTGGCCGTACTGGCTCTGATACAAGGTGGGTGCTTACTGGCCGTGGCCGGCGTGGCCGGTGGTGCCGCCGCTACGGGCTATTTTTACTGCAAGGGCCAGGTTTACCGCGATTTCCCCGCCAACTTCACTGATGTACACAACGCCGTCCGCGCCGCTTTACTCGATCTGCATTTCATCATCTTCACCGAGGAAGCCAAGGACGGCAAAGCCTTCTTCGTCACCAAAACAACCAACGGCAAGAAAGTACGCATCTACCTCAACTGCTTGTCCAGCCCCATTCCCGCCGAGGGGCTACTCACGCGCGTTTCCATTCGCGTTGCCTGCTTCGGCGATGAGGCCGTCAGCGCACACATTTTCGACCAGATCGCTTATCGCTTGGGCCATCCCGGCACGATTGTCGCTCCTCCGCCGGCTCCGCCGCCGGCCGGACCGCCTCAGCCCATCCAGCCAACTGGCTTCCAAACCACCGAACCGAAGCTCGCTCCCGCACCGAAGAACTAACCACAGAGTCACAGAGAACACAGAGAAGAAGAACACAGAGAGGAATAATGGAAAAGGCACAGAAACCAATCACTACGCATTTTCTTCTGTTTATTTCTATTTTATCTCTGTGTTTTTCTCTGTACTCTCTGTGACTCTGTGGTTAGCTTCTTCGATGGACGTTCTGGGGCTCGACATCGGCGGCGCCAATCTCAAGGCGGCGCATATCAGTGGCCTGGCACTCAGCGTGCCTTTCGCCTTGTGGAAAACGCCCGCTCTCTTGCCGGACGCTCTGGGGCGCTTGCTCCAACAAATGCCGCCATTCGACGCCCTGGCCGTCACGATGACCGGAGAGTTGTGTGATTGTTTCGAGAGAAAGCGGCAGGGCGTCCATGCCATTCTCGATGCGGTGACCGCCATCGCTGGATCGACCCGGATCCTCGTTTGGCGTAACGATGGACACTTGGTTGATGTGTCTGAGGCCCGTGAGACGCCGCTGCAAGTGGCATCGGCGAACTGGTTGGCTCTCGCCACGTTCGCCGGTCGCTATGCCGCGAAGGGACCGGCTCTGCTCATCGACATCGGCTCGACAACCACGGACATTGTGCCCCTGCTGGATGGACGACCAAAACCGAAGGGACGTACGGATCGGGAGCGACTATTCTCGTCGGAACTGGTGTATACAGGCGTCCGGCGGACGCCGGTATATTCATTAGCGGACTGCAACACGGCGGCGGAGCTTTTCGCCACGACGCTGGATGTTTATCTGCTCCTCGGTCACATCGCCGAAGATGCGACAGATACGAATACGGCCGATGGACGGCCCGCAACGAAAGCCCACGCGGAGGTACGGATGGCGCGCATGCTCTGCTCGGATCTGGAAACGAGCGCAGCCGAAGAGCGTAACAGCCTCGCCAGGTCGATCTTGCGCAATCAGACGGGGATACTCGGCTATGCGATCACCTTTGTGGCACGAAACTTGCCAGCGCTACCGCAAACCGTGCTGTTTGCCGGCGAAGGTGAGTTTCTCATCCGCCTGGCCTTGGAAAGTCAAAAGGCGATTCCGCCCTGCCGCGTTGTGTCCCTCAGCCGTGAGCTAGGTCCGGCGATCTCACGGGCGGCCTGTGCCTACGCCGTAGCGATGCTGGCAGCCGAAAAGGGATGACGACATGCCCTCAGCCATTGCCGTCATCAAGGTCGGCGGTAGTCTCTACGATTTACCTGATCTCGGCCCACGTCTATGCCGCTGGCTCGCCGAACACTGCGACGGCCAGCGCGTTGTCCTCATTCCCGGCGGCGGCCCTCTCGTCGAGGCAATACGCCAACTCGATCGTTACCACGGACTCGGTGAAGAAACGTCTCATTGGCTGGCCCTTCGCACTCTAAGCGTGAACGCCCATTTCCTTGCATCGCTATTGCAGGCATGTGTAATCGGCGATGTCGGTGAGCTTCCTCGCGCCTGGGATAAAGGGCTATTGCCGGTCCTCGATCTCCACGAATTTGCCAGGGCTGATGAATCGCGCACCGGGCGTTTGCCGCACACCTGGGCCGTCACCAGCGACGCCCTTGCTGCACGAGTCGCCGTCGTTGTTCAGGCACGCCATCTGGTTTTGCTTAAATCCACGACCATTCCTCCGGGCCTCGACTGGCGCGAAGCGGGCCGGCTTGGGTTGGTCGATGCACTCTTCGGGGAAGTGTTGCGCGATGCGCCGGCTGATCTCTCTGTGCGGGCTGTTAACTTGCGTACATCGGCCGACACCAATTGATCTTGGTGCAAACGACGCCATTGGGTAATGTGGGTTAATCCCTGTGGTGCGGCAATGGGGCCGCACGGGTCAGTTTCATTTTTCGGGAAATCCATGAGTATCAGCGAATTATTGGAATATTTTCTTCACCCACAGCATCATCTTCACTACCTGATGACGTGGATGGGGCCGTGGTTTTACTTGTTGCTGTTCGCCATCATCTTCTGCGAAACCGGCTTGGTAGTGACGCCGATCTTGCCGGGCGATTCGCTCTTGTTCGCCGTCGGGGCTTTGGCGGCCGATCCATCGTCATCGTTGAGCATGACGCTGCTGTTTGGCCTGCTTGTCGCTGCTGCCGTCATCGGGGATGCCGTCAATTACGCCATCGGTTATCGCCTGGGACCAAAAGTGTTCAAGTACGAACAATCGCGCTTCTTCAACAAAAAACATCTGCTCAAGGCGCAGGCGTTCTACGAAAAATATGGAAGCAAGACGATCATCCTGGCTCGCTTCGTGCCGATTGTGCGCACGTTCGCTCCGTTCGTTGCCGGCATCGGCAAGATGCGCTATCCGCGCTTCTTCCTCTATAACTGCGTCGGTGCCGTGGCCTGGGTGGCGATCTGTTTGTGGAGCGGCTACTACTTCGGCGGTCTGCCGTGGGTGACGGCGCATTTCGAGTTGGTTGTGTTGGCCATCGTGATTATTTCGGTCATGCCGATGGTCGTCGAGTTTCTGCTGGCTTGGAGGCAGCGCGCCGTCCTGGCGAAGACGGTAGCAGTGACGCAGGGAATCGAGGAGGCACCGGTCGAATCGCTGCCTGTGGACGCAAGCTGATAACACAATGAAGTGCGAAATTCTCTCGATCGGCAGTGAGCTGACCAGCGGGCAGAACCTGGACACCAACAGTCAATGGTTGAGCCGGCGATTGGCGGAAATCGGCATCCCCGTCGGCTGGCATACAACGATTGCCGACGATCTCGATGCGAACATTGAAGCGTTCCGTATCGCGAGTCAACGGGCCGGACTGGTGCTGGCCACCGGCGGGCTGGGGCCGACCCAGGACGATCTGACGCGCGAGGTACTGGCGCGGGTAGCCGGCGTCGAGTTGGTCGAGAATGCCGAATCACTGCGGCAGATCGAAGAGATGTTTCGCCGCCGCAATCGGACCATGCCGGAACGCAACCGTGTGCAGGCGCTGTTCCCGGCTGGCGCGACGCCGATCCCCAACGAACGCGGCACCGCTCCGGGAATCTGGATGCGTTTGGGCGATTGCTGGCTGGCCGCTATGCCTGGCGTGCCTTCGGAAATGCACGCCATGTTCGAGACGCAGGTCCGGCCGCGTCTGCTGGCGCTCGGCCTGGGCGGCGGCGTTCTCGTGCAGCGCAAAATCAACACGTTCGGACTCGGCGAATCCGCCATTGAGGAAAAACTGCTGGATCTGACCCGCCGCGGCCATGTGCCGGAGGTCGGCATCACGGTGCATGATGCCGTCATCTCGCTGCGCATTCTCGCCCGCGCTCCGACGCTCGCCGAGGCGCAGGCGCAAATCCTCCCTGTCGAAAAGACCATCCGCGAACGACTCGGCAATCTCGTCTTCGGTGTCGAGGACGAAGACCTGCAAGACGCCGTAGCGGCGCTACTCGAATCCAAACGATGCACCTTGGCGACGGCGGAAGGTGTCACAGCGGGGCAAGTGGCCCATCAACTCGCCAGTGTACCTTGCATTAGCGCTTGGCTGCGCGGCGGCATCATCGCCTACGATAATCGGGTCAAAGTCGAGTTGCTCGGTGTGCCGCAAGCGCTCATCGATAGTCACGGGGCGGTGAGTGCCCAAGTCGCCGAGGCGATGGCGGTTGGCTGCCGCACACGCTTACGCACCGACCTGGCCGTCAGCACGGTCGGCGTCGCCGGCCCCCATGAACTGGGACCAGATAAGCCTGTCGGTGTGGTCTATGTCGCGCTCGCTTGGTCGGGCGGAGTCTCATCGGTTCGTTTCAGCTGGACCGGCACCCGCGCCGAAGTGCAACGGCGAACGGCCAAGCTGGCACTCAATCGCGTGCGTCTGCACTTGCTGGAGGCCATCGGCGAGCGGAGCGTGTGAACGCCCCGGTGAAGGCTTACCGGGGCGTTAACACGCCCCGCTCGCCAAATGGTGATCTTCGCTCCTACGGCACCGTATGCAATTTGATCGCGCCGCCCTCGACGGTCAGGTAGGAGGCCGGCTTTTCCGTCCAGCAGCCCGTGTTCGCGTAGCAAACGCCGTCATCCATCTCGGCCACACCCGCCAGATGCGTGTGGCCGGTTGTCACCAGACCACAGCGGCCGCGCCGCGCTTCGCGCACGGCCCCGGCAGTGACCGCTTCGGCACAGGCCAGGAGAATCTTCGAACGTCGTTTCAGAAACCGCGGCAACCGATGCGACGGATCGATTGCCTGAGCCAAGCCATAAACGATGTCGCCCATCCACGTCAGGATGGGGTGGGCGCGAATGAAATCATCGTATTGATGGCCGTGCTGGCACAACACCGGTACGCCGGAGGAAGTGAAGCGATATTCGTCCACAAAGGGAAGATCGAGAATAGCATTGGCCTTGGCGCACGTCTCTTCGTGATTGCCGGCAATCCACACAAACTCGACTTGCTGACTGAGGCGACGTAGGCTGTCGAGCGTCTCGATATGTTCACGCGGCCAACGCGGCAAGTTCCAATGGTCCACGAGATCGCCGTTGAACACAATCCGCTTGGTACGACGGACCATGTGCCAGAGGAAGCGTTTGAATTCACGGTGGCGACTGTTGGCTGCTCCCAGATGCAGATCGGACACGATGACGGCATCGAGCATGACGCCCTTCTCCTCCCGGCCTGTAAGTCCGGTGGGACACCCGGACCTACAGGCGGGTGATTCTCGCATTGATGGCCGTCGCGGCAAAGGCCAATTCGTTTTGGTTTTCGGTTTTCGGTTTTCAGTTTTCAGTAAGCATGGCTTGAGAAGATTTGTGGAAAGGAGTAAAAGCCCACGAGGGTGCGAACAATGAAAACTGAAAACCGAAAACTGAAAACCGAAAACTGAAATGCGAATTGTCATTGTCACGGATACCTGGGAGCCGGAGGTCAACGGCGTCGTTCGCACCATCCGGGCGACCCGGGAGGAATTGACCAAGTTAGGGCACGAAGTCACGTTGGTCGAACCGTCGCAGTTTCGCCATGTTCGCTTCCCACTTTATCCCGACGTTCGTCTGGCCTACGGCATCCGGCCCGATGTCATCGATGCTGCTTTACGTCCGCCGTGTGCCATCCACATCACGACCGAAGGACCCATCGGTCATGCGTTCTCCGCCTATTGCGTGCGGCGCGGCATTCCATTCACGACCTGCTACCACACCAATTTCCCCGAATACATGAAGAAGTACGCCTACATCCCGCAGGCCATCAGCTTTGCCTTTTTGCGCCGCTTTCACCGCCGTTCGAGCCGGATTCTGACGGCGACGCCGACCTTAGAGGTGAAGTTACAGAAGAGGGGATTCACGACGCCGATGGCTCGCTGGTCTCGCGGTGTGGACTTGCAGCTTTTTCATCCGCGTCCGAAGCAACGCCTGGATAAACCCATTGCCCTCTACGTTGGCCGGGTGGCCAAGGAAAAGAACATCGAGGCGTTTCTGCAAACCGGGGTTGATTGTCACAAGTGGATTGTCGGCGAAGGGCCGCACCTGGCTTACCTGCAAAAAAAATATCCTGCGGCCAAGTATTGGGACTGTCTGCGTGGCGAGGCGTTGGCGACGGTGTACGCGCAGGCCGACGTGTTCGCCTTTCCCAGCCGTACAGACACCTTTGGCATGGTGATGATCGAGGCGCTGGCTTCGGGAGTGCCGGTGGCGGCGTATCCGGTTGAGGGACCGGTCGATGTGATACCCAACGGTCAAGGCGTGGGGTGTCTCCGCGACAACCTCGACGATGCAATGCGCGAAGCGCTTGCGACCGGCTCGGCGTCGGCTTGTCGCCAGTTGGCGCTGGGCTACACTTGGCAAGCCTGCACGCGGCAATTTCTTGAAGCACAACTGTTGTACGAAGGGAGTGCAGACTACTCGACTCGCCGCGGAAGCGCTGCACGTCTATATAGCGCCCGACTTACCGGAGCAAAACTCACCCCCGGCAAGCCGGGCGCTATGTGCGGGTAGATTGATCTTGCGGCCCTTGCAATACTGTGATAGGAGACGCGCTCATTCAACACTATTCCGTTGCAGTATCCCGATTGGCTACACGGGTTGCGGGACCGCTCCGCGTCCGGCCTCGGGGCGCTCCCACGACCGCGCCGGTCAAGGATGACGAAACGACGTTTCCAGGGGAAGGGAGTCCATGCTCACTTTGCAAAATGTGACCAAAGTGTATCCCCAAGGGACACGTATGGTCCACGCTCTCCGCGGCGTGAGCTTGTGCATTCGCGAAGGTGAATTTGTCGCTATCATGGGACCGAGCGGCTCCGGCAAATCCACTTTGCTGCACCTTTTGGGCGCCCTGGACGTTCCCACGACCGGTTCCATTCACTTCGCCGGCCGGGATTTGAAAGCCTTGTCCGAGCGCAAGCGCTCGCTGCTGCGGCGTCGCCGCATCGGCTTCATCTTCCAGGCGTTTAACCTGTTGCCGACGCTGACCGCCGCCGAGAACGTCGCGCTTCCCTTGCTTTTGGAGGGCCATGGACCAAGCCGTTGCCGGGCCCTCGCCGCTCTGGATCGCATGGGCCTGTCGGCGCGGGCGGATCATTTTCCCGAACAGATGTCCGGCGGCGAAATGCAGCGCGTGGCCATCGCCCGCGCGCTCGTGACGGACCCCGAGCTGATCCTGTGCGATGAGCCGACCGGCAACCTAGATTCGGCCAACGCCCAGGAGATCCTTCTGCTGCTGCGGAGCTTGTCCGACGGCAGCCGCACGGTCATCCTGGTGACGCACGACCATCAGGCCGCCGCCCACAGCGACCGCACCATCCACCTGCGCGACGGGCGTCTGGACGCCACGGGAGGGCGCCATGCTGTCGCTTTATCGCACGCTTAGTCTCCGCTACTGGGGCCGCTGCCGCCTTCGCTGCGCTCTGGTGCTGGCCAGCATCGCGGTGGGCGTCGCGGCCTGTGTGGCAACTTGTGTGCTTGATGCCAATTTGGAGACCGCCTTTCAGCGTTCGGCGACGCCGTTGGCCGGCTTTGCCGATCTCTACGTCAGTAACAGCGATGCCGGCGTGCCGCGCGCCTTGGCCGAGCAATTATCGCAAGTACCCGGCGTGAGCAGAGCGATCCCACTGGTCATGCAGCGCGTGGCTTTGCCGGATCTCGGCTATCAACCCGCTCTCCTTTTGGGTGTGGATCTAACGTCGGAAGAAGAATCCTCTTGTTGGACCGTCACCACGCGCGAGTTGAACTCGCGCGATTTCTCGCGCACCGTGATTTTTCGGCAAAAAGCGGTAGTGATCGGACAGGAGTTGGAGCCGAAGCTGCCTGCCGACAGCGAGACAGTGCAAGTGTTGATCGGCGGCCAAACACACTATCTGCGCCGCGTCGGCGTCCTCAGTACCCAAGGTGCTGCGGCTACCTTGGCGGGGAACCTCCTCGTCCTTCCATGCAGCGATGCGGCGGAGATGCTGGGCCGGCCCGACCTCGTTAACCGCATCGATCTCAAGCTCGAGCCGCAAGCCAATCGCGAACAAGTGTACCAGCGCGTCGCCGAGGTGGTGGCTGGAAAAGCTCAGCTGACAACGCCGGATCAGCATGGCCGATGGGTCGAGGAGATGCTGGTCGGTCTGCGTCTGGGTTTGCGGCTTTGCGGCGTGGGGGCGCTGATGGTTGGCCTGTTTTTCGTCGCCAACGTGTTGGCCGTCAGCGCGGCGGAGCGCCGCCATGACATCGGCATTATGAAGTCCGTCGGGGCGCTGCCGTGGCAAATGGCCGCACTGCTCGGCGGCGAAGCAGCTATGCTCGGACTCGCGGGAGGATTACTCGGTCTGCCCCTGGGTCTGGGCCTGGCAAGATTCGGATTGTGTCCCGTGCAACGCCTTCTGAGCGATGTCTTCCTGCCGGTGGAAACGGGAGCAATGGAAGTAAAGGCAGCCTCCTTGCTCGCTGCGCTCGCCGCCGGCGTGTGCACGGCCTTGCTGGCCGCGCTGATCCCGGCCCTGAAAGCCGGTTCGGTCAGTCCCATCGAATCGCTGCGCCGACTTCCTCCGCCGCTGTGTCTGCACGGGCGTCGCTTCCTGATCGGCATGGTGCTGGGGCTGCTCGCCTGCGGTCCCGGCTACCTGATCCTGCAATATCTTCCGTTTCGCGTCGGCAGTTTCGGCAACATGGTTTTGGTTCTGCTGGCCTCGCTCTTGGCGACGCCGTTGTTTGTGTTGATCGTGGCACGCACGCTGCAACGGGGAGCGCGGCGTTGGCTCGACACTCCCGCCCGGTTGGCCGTCGATAATCTGATCCGCTGTCCGGGACGAACGGGGCTGGTCACGACCACGCTTGCCGCCGGCGTCGCCTTGTTCGTCCAGACCAGCGGCTTCATCGCCAGCAACGAAACAGCCATTCGCACCTGGGTCGAGCAATCACTGACCGGCGATCTGTTCGTCACCTCCGGCGGCCCTCTGAGCGTCAGTGGCCAAAATCTATCGATGGGTGAAGGCATCCGCCGACAGCTCGAGGAAGTGTGCCCCGAAGCGCAAGTCGTGCCGGTCCGCTTTCGCTATCTCGATTGGCAGCGCGACGGCAACCCGACGCGCATCCTCTTGTGCGCTCTCGATGCCGAGCGCTTCTACAACGCCAACAAGGACCGCTCACCACTCCTGCCGGAACTGGATCTCTATCAACGTCTGTGCGAGCCGGGGTCGGTGTTGGTATCGAAGAATTTCGCTGCTCTGTACGGCGTTCACGAGGGCGACACGATAACGCTACCCGGAGCTGATGGCCCTGTAGCACTCCGCGTCCTCGGTGCGATTGAGGATTACACTTGTAGCCGCGGCACCGTCATCGTAGATCGTCGCCGCTATCGCGAACATTTCGACGCTCACCTGATCGATACGTTTACCGTTTACCTGCCGCCCGATGCGGATATCCAGAGTGTGCGACAACGCTTGCTGGAATCGCCCCTGGCTACCGAACAGGCGTTTTGTGTGCTGACGCGCGAGGCGCTGCGCAGCCACATCTTAGGCCTGGTGCTGGGCCTGTATCGCTTGGCTTACGTCCAGGAGATCATGGTCGCCGTGGTATCGCTGTTGGCGATGGTCACGGCGCTGCTGCTATCGGTACTGCACCGCCGCCGCGAGCTGGGTCTGCTCCGGGCCGTCGGCGCCACACCGCAGCAAGTGTTCCGCTCGGTCCTGGCCGAAGCTCTCCTCATGGCGATTCTCGGCACGGCAACCGGATTAGTGGTCGGCGCTCCTCTCGAATGGTATACCGTCCGTATCCTTCTTTTTGTCGAAACCGGCACTCTTCTCGCCATGCAATTTCCGTGGGCGACGGCAGCGACGATCTTGGTCCTGATGCTGATTAGCGCCGCTCTCGCCAGTCTCATCCCTGCGCTTCGCACCGGACGAATGCGGATTGCCGAAGCGATTGGACAAGAGTGAATTGATGTTCCGGAGACAGCCTCTCTTGTACGGAGAGATGCCTATGCCTCGCGCTATGACTTCGACGGAGAAGCAGCGGTTCCTCAGTTACTTCCCTAACCTCAACATCGATCAAGCCGTTGTCACAGATGAAGCGAATCCTGCATACAATTGTATCGCCTGGACCGTGGGTATCACGAATCGCTGGCTCTGGCCGGGTAGTTCATTGGGCCATTTCGATACGTTTTATCGCGGATACGGCTATGTCCGCTCGGGTAACGGCCCGATTGCAGTTTGGGGTCACTCGACGGCAGGAATGACTCACGGTTCTATCTCTGGACCTGGACATGGGCCGCGCTGGGAGTCAAAATGCGGAGGAGACCTGCGAATCCAGCATGGTCTGAGCGAACTCACCGGAAGCCTATATGGGCGCGTCCTAGCTTTCTATAGCAGGGGGAGGGCTCTGCCGGCGCCGTTCACGACAGTTGCGGAGGACATCATGAAAGAAAAACAGGCGAAGTCATACCTATCCGCATCCCAGAAACAGCTCCTTCACAAACAACAGTCAGAGATCCCCAACGACTTACGAACCGCATTCGATAGAGCCTTCAAGGCCTGGAAAGAAAGCTGGTTCCGAGGCGGTCTTGCTGTCAGTTCAGACCCCCACACCAGGGCAGTAGGAAGAGAATTCGATGCCCTGATCGCGCTCGGGCCGGCAATTCTGCCCTTGCTGATTGAGAGGCTCGCCGAGCCGGAAAACTTTCTCGCTCTCCAATTGTACGATGCGCTGCAATCGGATGAGAACCTCCTTGTTCAGTATGAGCCTGATGACGAACGTATTGTCGAGGGAGAACAAGGGCGGGCACAGCGTGTTGTTCAAGCATGGTTTGTGAATCGATAGCAGAACGGAGAGCTGGTTCAAGGCAGCAGACATAGGGCGCATGATCATCGCCGCAGATCTACAAGACGTTCGGCTGCCGCGGCTCGGCATGAATGTAGCTGGCCATCATCCCGAGCGCGGCAGCCGTCCACTGATAACGCAGAATACTTTCCCGTCGGGTTGCTTCTACTTGCTGGGATGCTCCTTCCACCATTTGCGCCAAGCTGCGGCAGCATCTGCACGCTTGCTACTGCCGGCATCCCTGGACGGCCCGAAATCCTGGCCAGTCAGCTCCACCAAGGCCATGCGCGCCGATTGAACAACGTCGATCTCGGCGTCGTCCAAAAGCGGCAACAGATCGGCAATGTGTTCCTTGGCTTTCTTGTGGCCGCAGGCAGCGGCAGCGGCGCGACGCACTTCCACATTGTCATCTTGCAGCTTGTCGCGCAGCGTCGCCGCCGTCATTCGGGTCAGGCGCTCGGCCAGAGCGTCGCGGGCTTGACGCTGGGTTTCGCCGGTAAGTTTGGGAATGGCCAGAGCGAGTGCATCGGTGTTGTCGATGCCTTTGGATTCACGCAGACGGGCAAGGAGGGCCAATTGTTCGTCGCCCGTCGCGTTGACCAACTCCTCACTCATTCTCGCCACTTCGGTCGTCAGCTCCTGCTGCTCATCGCTAAGCAGGGCGATTGGCACGAGATCCGACGAGGCACGTTTCCCCGCCGCAGCGAGGGCCGCACCCTTTGCTAACATTTCCGGCGATTCGCTTAGCTGCAATGCGTGCCACTGGTTCCACTTCTCGATGGCGCGCGCGATGCCCTTGTGCGATGCGCCGCGAACGGGACCGAAATCCGTGCCGCGACCCAGGCGAATGAGGGCGCGATGCGCCGCCTCGCGGACAATCGAAACGGGATCGTCGAGCCGTTCGATCAGCTCCTTCTCCAAATGCACGCGGCGGCGGCTGATCGTGCTTATCACCAAGAGGCGGACCAGAGGATCCTTGTTGCTGACGTGTGTTTTCAGTAGCTCCGGCTTGGCATCGGATACTTTCTTGAGGAAGAGATTCAGCGACGAAGTCTGGAATAGCTTCATCGTGAGTAGTTTCTCCCCAACTTCCAGGAGAGCATCTTCCATACGCTGCCGTTCGACTTCCAGGAGGTGTCGTTCCCCTTGGATGAACGACATCGAAGTCACCGATTTGACAAACGTCTGGGCGAGTTGTTTCCGAAGCTGTTCGACTCTTGCGATGAAGCCGTGATCCTTGCCGGGGGGCGGGTAGAGATTCTTTCCAAGGTTGACCAGGACGTAAGGCAGAAGCGGCGGAGCAGCCTTGACCAGGCTGGTGAGCCTTTGGCTCAAACCGACCATCGGTCAGCAGAAGCCGATCTGATAAGTGGCCACGAAGTTGATGCCGTCCACCAAAGCCGGCACCGATTCCGGCCCCATCGCTTCCAGCATTTTATCTGCGGAAGTGTTCATGGAATTGGGCGTCAGCATCGAGATCAGAATGTAGAGCATCACCACTTGCCGGCTGCGGATCTGAACGACCGGGTCATCCAGAGCGGGATGCAATTGCAGCGCCGCTTGATTGATCGCCGTCTGCGACATCTGCATCTGGCCGTCCCGGATGACTCGCTGGGCGCGGACGACCACTTCGTCCTTGTTCCGCTCCAATCGAGCGATGACCATCGCAACGGTCAAGCGCACTTCGGGATTTTCATCTTCCAAGGCGCGCGTCAGCAGCGGGAGGGCCGGCTCGGCCTTGGGGCCGAGTGCAGCGAGAACCAGCGCTGCCTTGGTGCGTACTTGCGGATCTTTGTCCCGTAGGGCTTTGACCAAACCGGCGAGATCATTAGCAGGCTTGGCGGCCATCTGCGCCATCGACACGGGTGCCACCCATTTCCCTTTGCGGTCCGCCTCGCGGACCTTGGGCAGCAGATCCGGCACACCCGCAGAGGTGAGCAGCATCAAGGCCGTTACTGCTTCGGATTGAACGGCGAGTTTCTTGTCCTTGAGGGCAGCAAGTAGATCGGGCACAGCGTCCGCTCCATCTAGCTCCATTTTGCCCAGTGCATTGGCCGCCGCCGCACGGATGCGATGGTCGGGATCGGTGAGGGCCTTCCGCAACGCCGGGATCGCCTTCTTGGCAGACGGGCCGAAGAGCGCAATCATTTGGATGACATCCAGCCGCACCTCGAGCTTGTCCTGCTCGCTCAGTGCGTTGCTCAAGGGTTCGACGGACGCAGGACCGATCGAGGTGAGGGCTGCCTGCACCCGTTCGCGCAAACGCACATTCGGATCATAGAAAAGCCGCGCCAGCTCGGGGGCCGCTTCCCTGCCCTCCTCACCCATTTCGCCCAAGGCATCGATCGCGGCCATGCGAACGTCGCCGGCCTTATCGTGGAGAGCATCGATTAACTCCGGTACGGCTTCTTTCGCATCGGGGCCGGCTTGGGCCAAGGCCTGGGCAGCCATCTTGCGAATGCTGGCATCGCGACTTTGCAACGCCTCGACGAGCACCTTCACCGCTGGCGAGCCGATCTGCCCCAGCGCTTTGGCGGCACTTTTGCGAACCTCCGGATAAGCATCATGCAGCGCCTTGGCTAGCGCCGGCACGGCAGCACGCGCGGCCAAGCCGAGGTCGCCGAGTTGCTTGGCGGCGTGCTGGCGATCATGGAAATCTTTGCTGGACAGTTGCGAGAGGAGATCGGGAATGGTTGCAGGTTTTTGTGCTTTGTCGGCCGCAAGACAAAGGCTTGCCGAAAAAAGGACCACTCCCAACGATGCTAGGTGGCGCATGAGGAGCCTCCCCAAAGTGAAAGGGTTTCCCACCATCCCTCATTTTGAGAGGCTGTTGAGCTAAGGCAAGCAAAAAATGGGAAAAATTCGGCGCTTCAACGAATTGTCATTCCGTCCCGGATTTGGATCAGCTCATCCCCGAAACCGACCGACGTATCCCCCTAATCGAAGTGCATTGCAGAGCCAAAAAATCCACAACTGCCCTTTACATCATGGCGAGAGGCGCTCGAGCCGCCAGCCGTCGGGTTGCACACGCTGGTAGCGCAGCCGATCGTGCAAGCGATCCGGCCGGCCCTGCCAGAACTCGATCGCCAACGGACTCACACGATAGCCGCCCCAGTGCGGCGGACGCGGAACGTCGCCGTCGGGAAAACGCTGCATCAGCTCACGAACACGATCCTCCAGCACGGCGCGATTGGCGATGACTACGCTTTGCGCCGATGCCAATGCACTCAACCGGCTGCCGAGCGGGCGACTGCGAAAATAAGCGTCCGACTCCACCTCGGAGACGAGTTCGACCGTTCCCTCGATGCGCACTTGCCGGTGCAATTCCTGCCAGAAAAACAAGAGTGCGGCTCGCGGATTGGCTGCCAGTTCGTGGCCCTTGCGGCTGTCGTAGTTGGTGAAGAAAGTGAAACCGGAGGTGTCGAACGCCTTGAGCAGGACCATCCGGGCCGACGGCTGGCCGTCCGGCGTCGCCGTCGCCAGCGTCATGGCGTTGGGTTCCGGCAGATTGGCCGCAAGCGCGTGCTGAAACCACTTCTCAAACTGGCGCAGCGGGTCGGGGGCCATGTCTGCCTCGGACAAGCTGTCCGAGATGTATTCTTTGCGCATTTCGGGGAGCTGCATTGTTGCCTCCTCTTGTATCTTAGCTGCGGATTACAAGGACAATAAGGACTAAAAAGACACAAATAGCGTTATTATTTGATCATTTGTCCGTGGTATCCGTGGTTTATTTATGATTCTTAAGTATGCACGGCATCGAACAGAACCAGCGAATGCGGACCGAAGAAGAGGACCGGCATCCACGCTGCGAGCGCCGGATTGAGATACTCATTGTCGCCGAGCATTTTGCAGGCATAGCAAGCGGCGAAGAACACGCCGCATAGCACCAGACACATGCCGGAACTGATGATGACGTTGCGGTTCTGATCGCGCAGGATCACCGACAAACCCAGCAGCACCAACACCATGCCTAAGATGGGGCGCGTCAGCCGTGTGTGAAACAGCACCGCCATCGACGCCAACCGCGTCGATTCGGGACGCTGCAATTCGTCATAGAGCTGCGGCGTCGAGGCCATGACGAACCAGTTGGGATTGCGTGTCACCACGTCGAAATCGACGTCGCGCGTGTGCAGAAAATAGCGGCCGAGGTCGCGCTGTTCAAGAACGCCGGGAATGGTCGGTGCATCCGTCGGCGTCGTAGCGACTAGCTCCCAACCGCCTTGACGGCGACCAGAGCCGGGAACGTAACGAGCTTCCTTGGCGGACAGATGAAACAGTTGGCCGGCCTGCGAGTCTACAATCGTCGCGTAAAAGTTGACCACGGTAAGGTTCTGACGCACGGCTCGTTCGCCGGTGATGTGGATGCCGTTGGAATCATACGCCGAATGCACCGGCACGCTCTTTTCGCCGTCCGGATCGTCTTTGTCCAGCGCCAGCTTGTCGGCGATGCGCGGGATAATCAATTCCTGATTGATGACCGTCAGGCCGAGCATGAAAAAAGCAGACAACAACACCGGTAGAACAATGCGCCGCGTCGAGATGCCGGCGGAGAGCAGGGGAACTTGTTCGTTGTTGCGCTGCATCCACGCCACGGTGAACATGGCCGCCAACAAAACGATTGCTTCGCACAGCCGGTCGAATATTTGTGCGACCTTGTACGCATAATACGTGAAGATGCGTAACAGCGATTCCCAAAATCCTTTGCTGTGACTGGTGAAATCATCGAGGTTGGTGAACAAGTCTACGACGACATACAGGCTGAGCAAACTGGCCAGGCAAACGAAGTACGATTTGAAGTAGCCGCGAATCATCTGCCGATCGATGAGCTTCACGATCATGGTTTGGTATCCATCGAGGGCCGTAATGCAAACCGCTTACTCCGCTGCGCTGCGTACGCGGCTCGGAGCGAACGCGGTCCGTCCGACTCGGATGCCTCGCTTGTAAGTCAACACAAACTGCTTGACGTAATCGTTGGCGGAGGTGCAAACCCAGGAACCGAAGCCCTGAGCTTTCATGTCGAGAAACGCTTGCTCCGGCGTCCAGTCCTGGTACTCCATGTGATAAATTGCCGTCAAAATGCCGGTACGGTGCAGGCCGGCATGACAATGAATCAGCACCGGATAATTCGCCTCGTCGTCGAGGATGCTCAGCAGTTGATCGATGGACGGCGGGCGCTGTGGTGGAACAAGGTTTCGCGGCAACAGCGTTGGCATCAGGTGGACGTAGCGCACGCCCAGTAGTCGGCACAGTTCGCTTTCCTTCACGGTTTGCCGGCCCCAGAAGCTAATATTGATGTCGGGATCGGGGAATTCATCCTGCACATTGATGATGGTGCGCAGGCCATAGCGCTCGATCGCATCGGCAAAACCTTCCGCCGTCATTTGGCCGCTGCGATAGACACGTCCCGGTTCGACGACGCGCAGGCGTTTGTAGGTGTCATAGACGCAGCGGAAATAGATGATCGGCGCGACGACGATCACGACGATTAGGGCCGCAACTATCGACCAGCGGATCACGCCTGGCATACCTCGCTCCTTCGCCGTTTTCAGTTTTCGGTTTTCAGTTTTCAGAACCGAAAACCGATTATTCACCATCTTCCGGGAGGACAGGTCCGTCCGCTTGACTACCACGAGCGGCACTGGTCGAGGATCGGCGGGGAGCGCGCAGCTCCTTCGTCTGCGACATGCTGACATTGCCCATCAGGTCGGCGGCCTGCACACGCACGTACAGATTGTCGCCCAGATGCGGCGGCGGAGCGCCTTCATAACGTCCGCTGTTCTCCAGGTTGGCGGCGAGCGGCCGCCACGGCCCTTCTGGGCTTTCGGCGAACAGCACAGTTATCGGTTGGGGACCGAAGTTGCGGTCCTTGGCGTTCCAGCGCACCATCAGGGCCGGAGTCTTCGCCGGTGCATTCATCTCCGCTTCAAGCAATTTGACGACCGGCCTGGTCAGATCGACGGCCACCCATACCTGCGGCGGCTCGCCCGCCGGAGGCTGTTCCGCGGCCGGCTCGTCCTTGCCGCGCGCGATCATCGTGAATCCGTACAGCCCTTCATTCTTGACCACCACCGCCAACGACGACGGCGACCGCGTCTCCGCTTGATACTTTTTCCAATTCCGCATGTCGGTGGTACCCCAGATTTCCAGATTAGCTGCGGCGGGCGAGGCGGCATCGCTGGAATCGAGGTGGAAGATGATACGTCTGCTGCTGGTCAGACGCAGCATACCCAGGCTGGTGGGAGGCGGCTCGTCTTGGGCCGGCTTGGGTTCGGTGTAGGCCGCTTTCACAAGCGTGTTGTCGGGCTTGTTGTTTGTATCTCGCGGGGACGGATGGACGGATGGGGAATCAGATGCTTTCGCGAGCGTGTTCTCGGTCTTGTTGTTGGCGTTTTGCAAGGCAACCTTGGCGCTTTGCGGTAAATACGACCAGGATTGCGACTGCGTTTGTGCCGGCACGCGCTGCGGACGCACATACGGATGATCTTCGATCGGGTCCGGCTCGATCATCATGCAGCCGCCCATCGCGGCCACTACGAGGAACGGTACGGGAACTCGCTTCATCGACCTCTCCCCCCTCCGAGCGACGCTCTAGGGAACATGGGCAAGGCCGCTCCCTTGGGCGCAGCTCGGTTTTCGCACGAAGGCAGCGTGCCCTCATAACCAACCTGTTCCTCAAGGTCAAGAGCATTACACCTGCAAAACGCCGGTGCAGAATGGTCGATTTTCCTCGTGCCGCGTCGCCGTCGCGAGTGCTCTCAGCAGTGCTTGTCGTGAATCTGCGGGAGCAACGATGCTATCGATCCATAGCCGCGCCGCGGCATAGCGAATGTCCGTGTGTTCCTGATAGCTCGCCTCGACCGTGCGGCGCAGATCTTCCATCTCCTCGGCGTCCGGCTCGTGTCCGGCGCGGCGCATGGCGTTGATGGAGATTTCCAGCAAGGTGCTGGCCGCTTGATCGGCGCCCATGACGGCATACCGAGCCGTGGGCCAGGCCAGCATGAAGCGCGGATCGAACGCCTTGCCGCACAGAGCGTAATTCCCGGCCCCAAACGATCCGCCCAGAATCAGGGTAATTTTCGGCACCACGCTGTTGGCGATGACGTTGACCAGCTTCGCCCCCGCACGGATGATGCCGGCCTGTTCCGAATCGCGTCCGACCATGAAGCCGTTCACGTCCTGCAAAAACAGGATAGGCAATCGCGTCTGATTGCAGTCCATGATGAAGCGCGCTCCCTTATCGGCGCTATCGACGTAGAGCACGCCGCCGTACTGCAACGGTCCATCGGCAGGCCGGCAGCGCTTGTGCTGGTTGGCCACCACGCCGACGGCCACGCCGCCCAGCCGGCCATAGCCGCACACCAGCGTTTGCCCATACTCCGCCTTGTATTCATCGAACGGACCTGCATCGAGAAAACACGGCAGCAGATCGCGCACATCGTATTCGAGCCGCGGATTGGCGGGAAACAGCCGCATCAGATCTTCCGCAGGCCGGCCTGGTGCGATCTCCGGCGACACACGGGAAGGATCAGGCGGTAGTGTATCGATGAGGCGGCGAAGGCGATCAAGACAGGAAGCATCGTCCTTTTCGTGAAAATCGATGGTGCCGGAAATGCTGGCGTGCATGGCCGCCCCGCCCAACTCCTCGCTGGTGACGTTCTGGCCGATGGCCGCCTTCACCAGGGCCGGACCGGCCAGATACAGCCCGCTGCCGTCGGTCATGAGCAGCTTATCGCACAAGACCGGCAGATAGCCGCCGCCGGCCACGCAGTTGCCGAGAATGGCTGCGAATTGCGGCACACCCATCGCCGAGATCACGGCATTATTGCGAAAAATACGGCCAAAATCGTCCTGGTCGGGAAACACTTCGTCTTGCAGCGGCAGAAAAACCCCGGCGCTGTCCACGAGATAGACCAACGGCAGCCGATTATCCATCGCGATGCGCTGGGCGCGGAGGACTTTCTTGCACGTCATGGGGAAGAACGCGCCGGCCTTGACGGTGGCATCGTTGGCGATGACCATGACTTGCCGGCCGCACACACTGCCGATGCCGGTGACAACGCCCGCCGACGGCGCTCCGCCCCATTCGCGGTACATCCCCCACGCCGCCCACAAACCGATCTCGAACAGCGGCGTGCCGGGATCGAGCAAGCGCTCGATGCGTTCGCGGGCCGTCAGGCGGCCCTTGGCGTGCTGGCGCTCAATAGCCTTCTGCCCGCCGCCCTGACGGATCTTTTCTTCCTCGCGTTGAATGCTCTCTACTAGCTGTTCCAGTTCGTTGCTCATCGACAAAACCTCATCATCCCTGCCCTGTGCCGCTTCGCGAGGGCTTACGCTGCAAGTATACACGCTGCCGCTATCTGGCGGCGGCAGCGTTGCATTCTCTATACTGACCGGCAGGTTGGCTGGGGACAGATACGATGACGCACGATGACGCATTCCTGGAAGCGATTTGCCAAGCTCCCGACGATGATGCGCCGCGACTGATCTACGCCGACTGGTTGGAAGAACACGGACAACCCGAGCGAGCCGAGTTCATCCGCCTTCAGTGCGAGATCGCACGCGAACCGGATTGGTCGCCACGCTGGTATGAATTGGAATCGCGTTCCTCAGCCTTGCTAGAGCAATACCAAGCCGAATGGCTCGGTCCTCAAGCCAAGATACTCCGTCATCATACCTTCCACCGCGGCTTTCTCGACTATATCTACCTTGAGGGGAAGCATTTTTTGGAACATGCTGACACACTCTTTCGCCTTGGGCCAATCCAAGAAGTATCGCTGTACAATGCGCATGGTCTCCTTCCCGCCCTGGCAGCCTTCTCACCTTTGAGCCGAGTACCGGTGCTCAATTTGTCAAGCAACCATCTTGGCAGCGAGGAAATCCGCGTACTTGGTGGCTCGCCCTATTTGAACCAACTGAGGGGATTAGACCTAGCTCTGAACGATCTCGATTCCGAGGCAGTGGCCGAACTGCAGCAAACTCCGTTCTTTCCTCGACTCAGCTCGCTCGACCTTGGTAGCAACTCTCACGTCGGTGCCACGGCAATCGAGATTTTGGTCGATATTCGAGAACCAATTTCGTTGACGGAACTGAATCTGGGATTCAATACGCTTGGCGCGGCCGGTGTACAAGCTCTGGCTGCCTCCCGTGTTTTTTATAGCCGTCTGACTCACCTGAACTTGACAGGTTGTGAGACTTCGGCGGCTGGAGTGCGGGCCTTGGCTCATGCCAAAGGGAAGCTGACGACTCTCAAAATTGGCTGGAATCCAATTGGCGATGACGGCGTTCACGAACTGGCTGGCTCCTCCACTCTAACTGAACTTACCGAGCTTGATCTGGACAGAGCCGAGCTAGGAAGTGAGGCGGCAGCTGCTCTCGCGCGATCATCTTCGGTGCGCAGCTTGACCAATCTGAACATTCGCCGCAACCGCATCGGTTTGCGTGGAGCCAGGGAGATAGCTTTTTCGTCTAACTTCTCCCACTTAAACGTTCTTGATCTTACCGGCAATGAAATCGGCGACGAAGGAGCCAAGTTGCTGGCGAACTCGTCACATCTTGCACAACTGAACACCTTATTTCTGGGAAACAATGGATTGCAGCCCTGGGGCCTCCGCGAGCTAATAATGTCGCCGCACTTAGCTAGTCTCTACACCCTCGACTTGGATGACAATAATCTCGGCGATGTAGGAGCCCAGGTGATCGCTCGCTGGTGCCGTCTTCCCCAGCTAACAAGCCTACGACTACGCAGTAATTTGATCGGCGACCGCGGCTTGCAAGAACTAAGCGATTCCCCACACTTGGAATCCATGCGCGATCTCGACCTGAGCGACAACAGATTTACAGAGGAAGGCAAGGCAGCACTACAGAGTAGTGCTCTGCAAAAACGGCTTCTTTCTCTTAAACTCAGCGATGACGAGAGAATTGGGAACTCAATATTTAACTCCCTCTAACCCCGAACGAACCATGCCGCAATTACGCATTCTGGTCCTGGGCGCTCACCCCGATGATGCCGACTACAAAGCCGCCGGCACCGCCGCCTACTGGCGGCAGCTCGGCCACGAAGTCAAATTCGTTAGCGTCACCAACGGCGGCGCCGGCCACCACGTACTCCGCGGCGAAGCGCTCGTCGCCCGCCGTCGCGCCGAAGCTCAAGCCGCCGGCGCCGTCATCGGTGTAACCTACGACGTGCTGGATTATCCCGACGGCGCACTGATGCCGACGCTGGAAGCACGCTATCAGATCATCCGTCTGATCCGTACCTTCAAGCCCGACCTGATCCTGACGCATCGGCCCAACGATTACCACCCCGATCATCGCTATACTTCCGTGTTGGTGCAGGATGCCGCCTACCTGCTCACGGTGCCGGCCATCTGTCCCGATACGCCGCATCTGCAGCGCGATCCGGTCGTCCTGTATCTCAGCGATGATTTCAAGAAGCCGATTCCCTTCCGCGCCGACGTTGTCGTAGACATCGGCCCGAAGCTGGACGTTTTGATTGACATGCTGCACTGCCACGTCTCGCAGTTTTACGAATGGCTACCCTACAATTTCGGCCACGCCGATCAGGTGCCGCAGGACGACGCGCAACGGCGCGAATGGCTCAAAGGCGCGATGCAGCACCGTCTTCGCCCGCTTGCGGACCGCCATCGTGACCGCGTCGTGCAGACCTACGGCGTCGAGCAGGGGCACAAAATCGAGTACATCGAGGCGTTCGAGGTATCCGAATACGGCTCACCGCTCGACGACGCCGCACGCAGACGCTTGTTCCCGTTTCTGCCCGTGATCGCGCCACTGGGCAACGCCGCGCCGGTGGAGGATTGGAGCGATTTGCGCGATGAAGAGTAGCGGTAAGCATCCGCGGCTATCGCAAGGAGGACAAGTGCGATAAGGTAGATGGAGAAACGAATACCCTCTCAGCGAGTCAGCTATGGCGAGCAAGAAACAGAAAAGCGCGATTGGCCGCAACCAATCGAACGGTCCTCCGCCCGCCTCGCGAGAAGGCGTGTATTTCTTGTCGATCACGCTGGAAAATGTCCGATGTTTTGGCGAAAAGCAGACACTCGACTTGTCCGACGGGAACGGCAAGCCGGCCCAATGGACGATTCTTCTGGGCAACAATGGCACTGGGAAGACAACTGTCCTTCAGGCCATCGCCCTGGAAGCTGAAATTGCGAATGAAAAAGTTGCTAGGTCAAAAAAGATGTTTTCAGAGGAGTTCAGAGCTAATCCAGAGATGCAGTTCCTCCCGCCCCAGAGGAGGTATTCGGAGTTTGCAGACGACAAGCACGGGTTCACAAGATCTAGCAGTGCTCCAGGGACAGTAGTTGCGAGAGTTGCAAGAGGGCCGAGTCTTTTTGCGATAGATAGCGAGTTTCATTCTTCGGAAATTGCGATCTCGGGAGGAGGTCCCTTTATCACTGCAACACAATTTCCGACCGATTTCCCCTACTTTGTATGCTGTGCTTACGGGGCTGCCCGGAGAATGGCGGAGCGATCCTTACCCGAAGATGTGCCGGATACCGGCACTGAGACACTTTTCTCCTACCACGCCGACCTCCGCAACGCCGAGGATTGGCTCTTGCGCGCGGACTATGCGGCCAGCAAGGAATCGCCGCTACGGAAACGACAACAGGAGAGGCTGGAGCAAGTCAAGCAACTTCTGCTCGCTATCCTGCCGGAGGTCGATGGCATTCAGTTCCTTACCGGATCGGGCGTGTACCCCATTCCGCGCGTCGAGTTTCACACGCCCTACGGCTGGGTTCCGCTTCGGCACTTGGGTTACGGCTATCAAACCGTCATCGCCTGGATGATCGATTTCGCCAGCCGAATGATCGAGCGTTATCCGGACAGCCCCGACCCACTCGCCGAGCCAGCGGTTGTCCTCGTTGATGAAATCGATCTGCACCTGCATCCGCTGTGGCAGCGACAATTGATCGACTATCTGTCGCAGCGATTTCCCAATACTCAGTTCATCGCCACGTCTCACAGTCCGCTCGTCGTGCAGGCGGCGACGAAAGCAAATCTTGTCCTTCTGAGGCGAGAAGGCGATCACGTCGCCATCGATAATACGATTTCCGTACTCCAGGGCTGGCGAGTCGATCAAGTCTTGACCAGCGATCTCTTTGGCTTGCCAAGCGCCCGCCCTCCGCAACTGGATGAGCTTTTTGAAAGGCGCATGGCGATCCTCACCAAGCCTCATTTAACCAAGAAAGACGAGCGCGAACTGGCTGCCCTTGAGGCGCAAATCGGTCCACTTCCGGGGGGGGAAACGCTCGAACAGGCGAAAAGGTTGGCCCTCATAGAAGAATCCTTGAAACTTTTGCAGCAGGCGCCGAAGCCGTGATTCGCATCATCCGCCCTCCTTCACCTCCAGCGATTCTCCTCCGGCGGGGCCGACAAGCAACGGAGGCACTGCAGGAGGCCTTCGACGCTGCCCCGGATAAGTATCTCTCAGGTGAACTAACTTTCGGCGAGGATTTTGATGCGAGAATCTATGGTGCTCCGTCTGTTAAAGACGCGCTCCGTGCAATGCAACATAGGAAGTGCGCGTTCTGTGAATCATCGTTTGGCCATGTGGCCTACGGCGATGTCGAGCACTTCCGCCCCAAAAGCGGATACAACCAGCGAGTCGAGGAACCTCTAGGCCGGCCCGGGTATTACTGGCTCGCTTACGATTGGGATAACCTTTTCTTTTCCTGTCAACTCTGTACCCAGCGATTCAAACAGAATCTCTTCCCCCTGGAGAATCCGCAACAACGTGCTCGGTCGCATCACGAGGACATCCTGCTGGAAAAGCCGCTGTTGCTTAATCCTGCGATCCATGAACCCGCCGATTTTCTGAGCTTTCACCGCGAAACCGTTTATCCCATCAACAAGAACCCTCTCGCTCAAACTACCATCGAGATCCTCGGACTCAACCGTGACGAATTGATCGAGCGCAGACGCCTGCATCTACGCTCGATCTATTGGCTCGCGGAACTGCGACAGATCTATGCCGAGCGCATGGCCACAGCTGCCGCGCCTCCCAATCTGCAAGCTCAATTTGAGCAATTGAATCGCGACTGGGAATCGCTAACGCACGAGACAGCGGAATTTTCCGCCATGGCACGCGCGGCCTGCGCTGGCCTATTTTCCTGAATCCAGGGGCTACGTCTCAGGTCGCTACTCACCCATTCGCCGGCCAGCCGCGCCCGGTGACGCGGACGCTGGAACCACAGTGCTGACCCCTCGCCGCCGACGCCAGATCATCACGAACGGCGCAGCGAGCAGCCCCAACACAGCCAGCCACGGCGTGAGCGCCACCACCACCAAGATGATGCCCTTGCCAAATGCGACGAGCGTCTCAATCGATCCCTGAAACGTCCGGCCGATGCTGCTGCCGAAGTCCGGTATCAACGGCGGCTTATAATCCCGGCGGTCGAGGAGCTTCACCGTCACCGTGGCGAAGTCCACGTCTTTGTCCCAGCGTTGCAGTTGGCTCTTGTTCTCTTCGATCTGGCCGCGCACGATTCGCAGCTGCTCACGCACTTTCAGAATGTCTTCGACTTTCCCCTGCGTCTTCTCCAAGAGTCCCAGCAGGCTTCTCTCCTCCGCCTCGTCGGCTTTGAGACGGGCGGCGCGGTCGAAATAGGCATCGGTGATGTCCTGCGAATTGCTGGTGCGTTTGCGGACTTCGCCCAGCTTAGCGACCTCGTGCAGAAACGCCTCGAAACGCTTGATCGGAACGCGCACTTTCCATGTCCCCGAGCGCGGCGTGCCGGGCTGGTTGTAGACGTCCGACTCGGCCAGGTAGCCCTCGTGCTCCTGGACCAGTTGCAGCAATCGGCCTTCGCTGCCATCGAAATCGTCCACGATGGCATCGATGAATCCGGTGTAAATGATCTTGCGCGGCATCGCTTTGGCCTCAGCGCCACCGGCTGGCTTCCGCTCGCCCCCTTTGTTTTCCTGCGCCGCCCGTTGTCCCAGCGGTTCTGCTTGCTTGCCCCCACAACCGAAGCAGAGAACGACAACCAACGACAAGGAAGGAATCATGAACTGTCTCATCGCTGCCTCCACGGAGCCGGAGCCTCAGCAGGTGTCGGAAGTAACTTCTTCCGCCATTTTTGCGCGCCATCGCACCGAACGCCAGGGGATTCCGATAAGATGGTGGAGTACACGAGAGCAACGGAGAGAGCATGAAGCGATACAGTCTTGGTTTCGTCTTTTTCGCAGCTATGGCGGGGACGGCGCTGGGAGGAAATGCTGCCGATACGGACGAAGAGATGCTCCGGGGAGAGTGGGACCTTGCCTCCATCGAGGTC
>Ga0070739_10002211_pt1 | contig 26734 bp, 19 predicted proteins | sample Coa_R1_7_FD_66445 | JGI IMG/M metagenome (GOLD analysis project Ga0070739, IMG submission 66445) | Surface soil microbial communities from Centralia Pennsylvania, which are recovering from an underground coalmine fire - Coalmine... | ecosystem: Environmental > Terrestrial > Soil > Unclassified ...
CAAGATCCAATGGGTGAAGTACACGGCACGGGGCTTCAGGAATAGGCAGAACTTCGTGCATGCCATCTACTTCCACTGCGGCGGTCTGGACTTGGCCCCCACTAAATAGCCGGAAGCGCCGTATATAGAGGCTCTTTTCATGGAGAAGTGTGCAGCGAGGATCAGAGATGCCCGGCTGGCTGTCAGGGTGAGCGCGGATGATCAGCATCAGATTGAGGAAGCGGCAAAGAAGAGGGGATACGCGAACCCGAGCGCGTTCATCCGAACGGCGATCCGGAATGAGCTTCATGGCCGCGAAGAGCTGGTCGGCATTGAGGAACGGATCAGCGGTAGTTTCGAACGATTGTCGAACGAGAACCTTCGCCTGAGCCGCGCGGTTCAGGCGCTATTCGCACTGGTAGAGGCACTGAGCAAGGCGGTGCTGACATGCGTGCCGGAGCCGCCCGCCGAGTCCAGGGCGCAAGCGGTAGCTCTTGCAAAGGAGCGCTACCGCCGGTTGATCCAGGCGGCGGCCGCAGGTATGTCAGGCGACTCGCAAACGGCGATGGATCTCCTCCACCATGATTCTTCGCGATGACGATCGCCCAATCCGGCTTCGCCCTGGTAGGCCTCGCGTTGCACGCCACGAGGATGCAGCCTGGGCAGGAGCCTATCGGCTCGTTATGCACTACGCGCTGGGCATGCGGAAACGCGGCAAGACGAACGGGCCGACACACATTAGGCCAACCAAGCCCTATCGGCAGCGGTGCGCCGTGAGAATCACTTACCTGAACAACCGCACGCATGGACAGTGGAAGGCGCACGGACGATATCTCGCACGCGAGAGCGCGACAGCGGGCAGTAATAACGAGGTCGGCTTCAATCGTGACTGTTCCGGCATTGATATCGCCCGAGAACTCAACCAATGGCAATCGTCAGGCGATCCGCGGATTTGGAAGGTAATCGTCTCTCCGGAATTCAGCGACAGGGTCGATCTGCAACGGCTCACGCGCGAGATCGTTGATCGGATGGCGAACGATCTTGGAACAGATCTCGAATGGGTTGCTGTGGCGCATCACAATACGGAACACGCGCACGTGCATATGGCCATACGGGGCGTTCGGAGCGATGGGCAGCCTCTCCAAATCAGGCCCGCGTATTTGAAGCATGGAATCCGCGAAATCGCCGTGGACCTCTGCACCCGCCAAATCGGATATCGTACAAGCCGTGATGCCGCCGAAGCCGAGCGCCGCGAGATTGGTGAACACCGGTTCACGTCATTGGATCGGGCGATACTCCGCGCTATGGAACGCGAGACGCCCGTGCCGGACTCCACGGGTTTCGCAGTCGTCAAGAATCCCGCCGAACCGCGGGTGGTCGCCCGATTAGCCGTCCTGCAGCGGATGGGACTTGCAGAATCGACGGGACCGAATGCCTGGAATGTGCGCGGGAATTTTGCAGAAGTTCTGCGGGCAATGCAGCGTGCGGCCGATCGGCAGAAGACACTCGCAGCGCACGGCGTACCGATATCAGACAATCGGTTGCCAATCGAGATTCTCGACCTGAACGCGTTCACGTCGGCGGAAGGCCGGATACTGGTTCACGGACAAGAGGAGCAGATCGGGCGCGCCTATCTCATGCTCGAAGGTACAGATGCAAAGGTCCACTACGTTGAATACACGCCGGAGATGGAGTTGCTCCGCGCCGATGGCGCACTGCGGACCAATTCTTACCTTCGGCTGCGCAGGATCGTGGCGAATGGCCGATCGGTCGTGCAAGTACAAGACCTCGGTGATTCTGAGAAAGTGCTCAGTAACCGCGCCCTGCTGGGAGAAAATGCGCGGGCACTGCTGAAGCGGGGAATCATTCCCACGGAGGACGGTTGGGGCGGATGGTTGGGCAGATATCAGGCTGCGGTTGCACGCTGCGCTCGCGAGATCCGGGAACAGCAACTTGCGAGATCGCAAAGAGTCGGCAGAGAACTCTCTCGCGGACGCTGAAGCGCTCCCGTCGGAAAGGTGCTAAATTCTGAAATTTGGTTTGTTGAAAAGCTGACAGTATTTGAGCGTGGGGAAGTTCGGGCTTGAGTTTGGGATTCGACCGGTACTTTACCAAAGCGACGGGGTACGCCCCATTCGACTACCAGCGTCTACTTGCTGGTGGTAATAGCGGAAAACCTTGCGAGTCTCACCTCATTAACGTCCCAACAGGCTTGGGAAAGACTGCGGCAGTCGTTCTGGCCTGGTTATGGAATCGGGTTGAGCTCAAACTAGAATGGCCACGTCGGCTCGTGTATTGCCTGCCGATGCGGACGCTGGTTGAGCAAACCGCGGAAAATGCCCGCGATTGGGTGAAGGCACTCGGGTTTTCCGGCACCATTGGAATTCATATTCTGATGGGCGGTGAAGAGATGGAGGAGTGGGACATACATCCCGAACGGTTGGCGATTTTGATCGGCACGCAGGACATGCTGCTCAGCCGCGCACTGAACCGCGGATACGGAATGAGCCGTTACCGGTGGCCGATCCAGTTTGGGCTTTTGAACAATGACTGTTTGTGGGTCTTTGACGAGATTCAACTGATGGGCCCCGGCGTCTCGACGGCATGCCAGCTTGAAGCATTTCGGCTCCACTCCACGGCTCCTTCCGTCGAGAGATTCGGCGCGTATCCCGACGGACGCTCCGTAACCTGGTATGCTTCCGCGACGGCGAATCCGGAACACCTGATTACACGGGGCTGGCACGGCGTGCCACGCCCCGGCTCGTTTCTTATTGAGTTGCCGCCCGATGAGAAAGCCGTGCGTAGCGGAATTGTTGCGGAACGGCGGTTGGCTACGAAGCGCTTGGAACTTCAGAAAAGCTGGAATTTCGGCGATCGCAAAAATGCACCGTCTTCCGCCTTGATCGACGACATTGTCGAGAAACACAAGGTGATGGTGCGCGACTTAAAGGGCGCTGCTGCGCCGCCTGACGTGCCTCGCCGAACCTTAATCATCTGCAACACTGTAGATCGAGCGGTAGCGGTCTATAAAGCCATTGAAGCGCGATTGCAAGGCGAGGATATTGAACTCCTTCTGATGCATTCACGTTTTCGATCGGCCGAACGGCGGAAGCAGCGTGATAGTCTGGCCAATTCCAGAATCAAATCGTCCGGGCAGATCATCGTCGCAACTCAGGTAATTGAAGCTGGCGTCGACTTGTCCAGCGCAATTCTATGGACGGAGATTGCGCCGCTTGCGTGCTTGGTCCAACGATTCGGGCGGCTCAACCGAAAGGGCGAATTCGGCTACGACGGCCAGGCAAGGTATGGGTTTTTTCCCCTCGCGATCGTAGTCGGGGTCGAGGCTCCTGACCCTGCTTCGAAGCGGAAAAAGGAAGAAAAGGAAAAAGCACAACGGGAAGCAGAACAGAAGTACCTGCCCTACGCCAAACAAAAGTGCGACGATGCCTGGCAGCATTTGCATGAACTGAACTGCGATGCATGTCCCGCTGCCATGGAGATTATCGGCGGGGCTATCGCGGCCTCCATAGACGCTGCGTCGTATTCTCTTCAGAAGCACGAGCTGCTCGATTTCTTCGATACCGACGCAAACCTCTCGTTGGGGTTTACGGACGTCTCGCCATTCATCCGCGGCCTTGATCCGGAGACCGACATCTACGTCGTGTGGCGGGAATGGCCGGGATCAAATGATGGGGAAATGCCCCGGTTCTCACCCGATTTCCAGCGACAGGAATTGTGCCCCGTCCCCATCGGCAGGGCTAATGAATCGCGGGCGATCCTCTCCAAGGGTTGGCTGTGGCGAGGGAAGGATGCGGGATGGGCAAGCGTGGGTGCCTTGGACATCGTGCCCGGAATGATCATTCTGCTGCCCACGTCGGCTGGAGGGTATCAGCCGGAACTGGGGTGGACCGGGAGCGAAAACGACAAGCCCGTCGCGACCGTTTATGAGCCGGGCGAAACACCGTCAGATGAGGAGATGCTCTCCAGCCTGAGCCACGGCTGGCGCTCGATCGCGCAACACACGCAAGAAGTGGAGTGCGAGTGGCTGACTATTATCGCGGCCCTGAGCGGAGCCGGTTTATCGGAGCAGGAGCAGCACGCGATTTTGCGCGGCATACGCTGGCACGATACCGGCAAAAACCATAAAAGCTGGCGGACGGCGGCGAGGGACGCGCTGGAGCGCGCCTGTATCGCTGTCCCGGACGAATTTCTCCCGCTTGCAAAGTTCTCATTGTCCGACAGCCCAAGACTTAGAGAGCTGAAGGGCGACGGCACGCCGAAGTTTACGGGCGATCTACTGAAAAAGGAAATTCGAGCTCTGCGGCAGTCATTCCGACCGGGTATCGCCCATGAGGTCGTGTCGGCGCTTGCGTTCCGACAATCGGAACAGGCTCGATTCGGGGTCAGTCGGCCGATCGAAAGCCTGCTCGCCGAGTATCTGATCATGAGTCATCACGGCCGGGTGCGGAAGGTTCTGCGAGATGAGATTCCGAAACAGCCGGGAACCGCAAAGGATGCAGAAACGGTGCGGGGCGTCTCGGAGGATGACGAACTCCCTCCCGTATCGATTTCCGGCGAGTTACTTGGCTGTGCCGCGCTGTCCACCGATTGCCGGCGCATGGGACGCGATGAAAACGGAAACGAGAGCTACACGCGGGGAGTCCTTCGATTACTCGACCACTATGGCCCCTTCCGTTTAGCGTTCTTTGAGGCGCTGTTTCGGGCCGCGGATGTCCGCGCCTCGATCCGGGCGGCCGCGCCAGTGCAGAAGGACGGAGGCAACTAGAGATGCAGCCCATTCCTCTGCACGGGTGTCGTCATGATGTTCTCGGTCATTATTTGAAGTCCGTTGGCCTGTTGCGCGCGCTTGCCTTATGTGCGGAACCTAAACATCGCGACCCGGATGCGGAGGGTTGGTGGGACCTGGGGCAGGCGTGCTTCGTTCTGCGATCGAGTAAGTATGCCAGCGCTGAAGCGCTCGTCGAGTTTTTCGGGAATCGCTACAGGCCGACCCCCGTTTTTTCAGCGTGGAACACGGGCGGCGGCCTCGACGAGAAGAAGCAGGTCGTATTCACTATTGACCCAAGGCTCTGGCATGAGTATTGGACCGCAAATCGGGATGCGCTGCTAGAGCACGGGTTTCCGCCGCCAGCCGATAACGCCACCCCTCCGTTTCCGGAGAAGGCGTTTCCGCTCAGGTTGCAACAGTGTAGCTTGCCCTCAACCGACGAGATTGAGGTTGCCGTTATTGCTGGAAGTGGGAGGGGAAAGAGCAGGGTTCGTATTTCTTGGTCTCAGGCCGCTTGCGAGAAGCTTTTCGCTCAGATGGAAGCCAACCGCGAAATTCTGGAGCGCGGAATCAAGTTCATCGATGCGGTGAAAAAGAAGTTCACGAGCGGCAAACCAGAATTCGAGTTCGATGTGATGGACGAATCGGCTTTTATCGGCCTGAGCCTGCCCGGCGTGCATGTATCGATGCGCGTGAAGGAGAGCGGGAAAAAGGCTGTAATGGCTCGAGTTGAGAAGGAGTTGGCAACAGACGATGAGCTCATCAAAGCTCTGAAGTTGGGGCGAGATTATTTCGATCGCTTTCAGAGAGATGATGCAGATTCTCGGATGTTGCTGGAACAGTACCGCGATGTATCTACGCAGTTCATTGCCGAAGCTTTTGATGCAATATTCACGACCCGAGCGTCCGGAAAACCAACTGATAACCCCGTTTTCTTGCGTAGGGGTGCCTTCAGAAAGGTGAATCTCGAGGTTTTTCGGGAGTTCTGGGTATCATTTCTCGAAACCCGCGAGGCGGTGTCCGCTAACACACGGGGTTCGCTATTCGGCGACGTCGAGCGGGGAGTGGCCGTTTCAAGGAGGGAAGGAAAGGGATCTCCGTTTTTTCCGGATGTTATAAAGTCTTACAACGTCGGATCTGGCTGGATCGAAAAAGAGTATCCGTTCTTTTCTTTAGACTATCTCCTTGCCGTAGAGGGAGCCTTCGCCTTTCGCGGCTCTGTGGCTCGCACACTCGGAGCTAGCACTAGGCGATTCGCCGCGTTCCCGTTTGTTTTTGATTCGGCAGAAGACATGCTCAATGACGACGGTGAGGTCGTTGATACCTCGACGTCTCTCTGGCTACCGATTTGGGACCGGCCAACAACGTTTACCGAGTTATCGAGTTTCATCTGCGATGCACAGGCGCGGCTTCCGGGCAAAGACTCCCGCTTTTCCGCTGAGTTCGTGCGGGCCCTCTACGCGCAGGGTGTAGATGCAGGCTTCACCGGGTGGCAGGAATTCCGTTTCAAGATGAGGGGTAGCCCCGTGCCGTGGGTTACTACCGGCCGTTACGTTAGCGCTGAATCGGAACAAGGCAATTCATTCGATGAATCACGCCGCAACGCCACACTGCTGAATCTTGCGCTGGCGCCGCTCGACGAGAGCCGATTTCTGGACCAGTTCGAAATCGCGTGGAACGGCAACAAGGTTGATCCCCGCAGTCCTCACTCGGTCCGGACGGAGATCAACGAGGCGATGGAAACGGCCGCGCTCGAACCGTCTCCGGACAACTGCCTGGCGCTCCTGAAATCCACATTTGGTGCGTGCCGGCGGATGTGCACTTCGGAGTCGTTCAGGGAAAAGTTGAGGGGTGGAAGAGCTTCGTTTTTTGCGCCCCTGCCTATGGAGGAGTGGGAGGACCTGCTTGGCCCTCTCGAAGCGCGATCTGAATTTCGGATTGCCCGCGCCCTCGCATCGATCACGGGATCGCGTCCGCGGAACAACGGTGAGTCCCCAGCCGTGCAGGCGATGCTCGGATCGCTACTGCCACTCAAGACCGGGCGTTCTGGGTGGTACCTTCCCGAAAAAAGTGAACGGCAGCAGGCTGTGTGGATCGGTGAGGATTTGAGCCGCGACTTGGCGGTTGTATTCCGGCGACGTTATCTGGATTCACTTGATGATGAGTTCCCCGCCTTACGCGCCGCTCGCAGTGCGCGATTGGACGATGTGATGGCGTTCTTGCGCGGCGAACTCGATGACCTCCTGATCGCGCGGTGGACTGAGGCGCTCAGCCTTGTCGGCTGGCATCTTCCGCAAGCTCTGGATGGAGATTCGCAAACTCGGGAGGACACCGGCGCCGCCAATCAGTTGGAGGGCGGGTCAGAGCCGCCGGACATGGCGTACGCCGCCCTCCGAACATTGCTGGAGTTGGAATGCGAGTGGCAGGGGAGTGATCGAAGCCAATGGACGAAGCGCCGAAGCCAGCAGCCGTTTGCTTTGATGTGTGAACGGTCGGCCCTATCACTTGCGTCTGCCGTCAGTGAGGCACTACGGTGGATCAGCATATGGGGCGTTCCGAATCCGTGGGGCGCCCCGGCTCGAGCGCAGAAACCGCGGATCGCAGGCAGCTATATTATCCGCCTGACCCACGCGGATATCTCGCCGAAAATTTATGATCACCAACTGACTTGGCGTCTGGCCGCGGCGGTCTGTATTCCTATCCGCTGGCAGGATCGGTACCGGCTCTTCCAGACTGTTACGCTTCCGCCGGGAGTTGATGAGTATCGCGAGGAATAATATGACAACAAGCAACCAGAGCCAAAATACGAGCACGTCGCCTTCACCTCTGCCCTTCACATTCGGGGGGTTCACCGTTCCGGCTGGCTGCCGACGGATATTCATCACAGCCGAGCTGGAACCCTCGAATGGCGATCCTCGGATTCAGCCCACCGGATTCCCGGACCTCGGCCCGGTGCTCTATGCCGATCCTGCCGAAAAGGATGGCCTCATCTGCCTAATCGAATCCGAAGCATCAATGGCGAACCGTCTGGAAGAAGTTTGCATGGAGAACAAATATGAAGGCACGCCCCGCGCCGAACTGAAAGGGCTGCCGTACATAAAGCTCACAGAAGACGGAACTGATCAAGGCACGTTCGTGACGGCGTCAACAATCGACGGGCACCGATTTGCCTCGGAGTACATCATGCGGGCTCACCTCATGGAAGGTCCGGAACTTAAAAAAGCGAATGAGATGAAGGAGGCGCCTGAAAAGAACGACAACCCTACGATGGGAAAGGGTGCCAGCGGTAAGAAGCAGAAGAGCAAGCAGGCGACACCCGAGTTCGTCCGCTTCGTTCAGGCCTACATGGGAATGCCAGCGAAGGACCGATGCCCGGCGGCCAATGTGCCGCGAATTTTTAAACTTTCAATGGAGTATGACCCCCTTGCGCTCTTGCATGGGTTCCAAATATCGGTAAAGGACAAGCTCACCTTCGTTGGCCTTCGATCTCCACGCGCGATCACCGGTTCGATTGTCGGTCTTGGCTGCGAACGAATAACCGTGCCGGGTGTTCGCATCGACCCGATTGGGACCGGTGACGCCGGTCAGGCGATTTTCCAGAAGCCGCGAATTTCCGCCCGAACGATCGAAGCCCGTTTCTGCATTGATGTTGGACTCCTGGTGCGAATGCCGATCAGGAGCGAGCAGGTGCAACTTCTTCTGGGAATAGCTCTCTGCAAGATCGTGTGGTTTCTCAGCCAGTTGAAGGATGGCTTGCGGCTTCGCACGGACTGCGATCTTCGTATTTCGGATAAGGGCGCAAGGTGCTGGACCAACCGCATTCAGGGGAGCGGCGAAAAATTCGACGCGGATGCGCTTGTGGAGGCTGCGAGTAAGGAGCTTGCCAAGGCAATAGCGCAATGCCGTTTTCAAGAACAACACTCTCCGTTTCTGCTTAAACACGTGACGAAGGCAAAGGGAGGAGATAAGGGTGAGGAAGACGGCTCGCGCGAGCCGGACGAGCAGGATTCTGCCGGGAGCGAGGATGAGTGATCAACTCGCTGTCAAAATCATCTTCCCCTGGGGACGTTACTATGCACACCCTTGGGGGCTGAACCCGGTGAGGCTCCGCGAGGCCGAATGGCCGCCCAGCCCTTGGAGGCTGCTACGTGCGCTCGCGGCATCCTGGTTCCGCTCGAATGCTGGCCATCCCTTGAGCAGCGAAGCAGTCGCCCTGATCGAGGGCCTTGGTCGTGCACTGCCCGACATCGGTTTCGGAAAAATCACGTTTGGCCAGACCGTTCACTACCAGCCGAATTTTGGCGCTACTGATGATAAGGATTACGCACAATACAAGAAAACCAGGCATGAGAATCATTTCGCTGCGGTTCATGGTCCCGTGATTTTCAATTGGCCGAATCTTCCCCTCTCGCACGAAAATCTCCTTCGTGAGCTGTTGGCCGCTCTTTCTTACTTCGGCAGGGCGGAATCCATCTGCAAAGCCGATCTGGTCACCGCTAAGGAAATGGAAGCAATAGCCGGGATCGGTTGGTGTCGGCCAGCATCAGGTCGTAAGATCTCGGCGCGCTGCCGCGATGTATTCTGTCCGAATCCGAGCGACTTCCGGGTTAGTGATTTGTGGGCGCGGCGATCCAGTCCGAGCGTCGGCTCCAATGCGCCGCCGCACCTAATCGACGCTCTGCTGTCCAGCGACATGAAAACTGACGGGGCAAAGTGGGTTTCGTACGAAATGCCCGAGGACTGGCCAGCGGGCCGAGTCGTTCGCACGCCGCGGATTGTTAGGAAGCGGCAACCCGCTAACGAGGGTCCGCGTATCGCCCGTTACCTGCGGTTCTCGTTACAATGCCGCGTCCCGATTCACCAGAAATTCACGGTGCCGCTGGCCGAGCAGTTTAGGGCAGCGGCGTCCCGCTACTTTCGTGAACAATTCGGTGACAGCCAGGCCAGTTTCGCCCTTTTCGGCCATCAGGACGATCGCCCGGAGGATGCGGGCGGAGAGCACCAACATGCCTTCTACCTCCCGACTCGCAACTTGGATCGAAGGAGCAGTCCTGAGGAACGAGACTCGATAACCGAGCTCCACGTCTGGTGCCCATACGGACTCACGCAGTCTGAAGCAGAGATTCTGCAGCGGATTAAACGGCTTATTTGGAGGGATGGACGCTATCCTGTGCGTCCGGTGCTCACCGCGATGGGGATGGAACCTCCTCGAGGCCTTCCACTAGCCACAGGCGTGGTGAAGAGCCCTATCTGGCGGAGCGAGACTCCTTTCGTCCCGCCGCGGCATTTCTATCGATCGGGTAACTCAGGTTATAAAGTGCGTGAGGCTGAATCGGCAGAGCGCCAGTTGATCGCGTGTTTGCGCCGAGCGGGAATTACGGCTTCGGGCGAGGTCCGCCGCCTCGGACTCGCTGGGCTGCGACATGAGGCGATCGAATCACTGCCGCCCATGCCGTCTTGGTCGATCATCCGCGCACCCGCGCCAGCTACGAAAGAACGGCACGTCCCCGATGCCGTCTTTCTACCGACACATGTCAATGGAGGCGGCGGAACAGAGCCGAACGAACAGCGGATCGGATTTTTCATGGAGATTAGGTTTGATACGGACGTTGCTCTCCTGATGCCCGCTTTCGGTCAATCGAATCACTTTGGGCTTGGCGTTTTTACGCCCGCGTCTCCATCTCCCCAAATGGGATAGGGTTGGCCTGTTTGTTGTGCGCCGGGGTTTCGGCTATCCGGCGTGGCAGTTCTCGGCACAAGGCACTCTGCGTGGCTTAGAGGCGGTCCTTGATGTGCCGGTTGTGGCCGCCGCTCGGATCTGGCGGCGAACACGGCGCCGGGTGATCGCTGCAGCTTCCTACCGCAGCGGCAGGTAAATTATTCGTGCGGCCCAGTCTGACTCCGTCGAACACTGGTCTAGAAGCAGGACCTGCTCGATCACCTGGCCGATCGAGAGCGAATCAGGCACAAGCACGATTGCAGCGGATGCTGGTTCGCGTTGAAGCCCGAGCGCGGGAACGATGGTCGCGAGATCATGCGATAAGACCACGCGACCATTTCTGGCCGCCCAGGCTAGGAGTGTCTCGTCATCGTGACCGGCGATTTCAGGAATGTCCCGCGCACGAACCACATCGAAGGCGGGCGAACGGCGCAACAGTCCGCGAACGATGTCGTTATCGAAGCATTCGTCCGCCAGCCATTTCACTGGGCGTTGCGGCGGGCAAGCAGGCGCTCGCGAAGACCCCTAGGCGACCACTCCGGATGTGATGAAAGCAGCCGTTCCTCCTGGCGCGCCCGGTCTTCCAGGTAGCCAGCGAGCTCATCCGCATGCTTCAGGTAATACCCGATCACCTGATAAACGTCCGGCAATCGAAGGCTATCGTACTTCTGCACAATCTCCTCGGCCGTGGCCCCGTGGTTGAACGCCCGCACGATAAGGTCAAGCGTGACACGCGTCCCGCCTACACGGTATACGCCATGCGCATCTTTGGTCAAAGGGATTTCGTCCACGACTGCGGTCACATCCAGATTGTCGCCCGTCGCCAATGATGGAGGCAAGTGCCCTCGCCCGGCGCGGCTTCCAATGGTCCTCAAAATGGTCTTACGAATTTTTTAGTAGGGCAAACCTTTGGGGAATCTTTGGGGAAAATGGTCCTCGAATACAGCCCGCGATCCAGGACCATTTTAGGACCATAATAACCGTGGTTTACAGCTCCAAAAGGCCTTTTGAGCGCCACTCGTGCCTTTGGTTTTCTGTTAGTTACCAGCGCCCGGCGAACTCATAACCCAAAGGTCGGTGGTTCAAATCCACCCCCCGCAACCAAATCAGGTACGTCTACTTTGGTTACGGCCCACGAGAACCTTCCCTGCTGTCCCACCACTTGAGACCGTGCTCGGCGTACGGGTGCCAATACTTCAGTGCGTCGTTTCCGGCAATCAGCCGGAGGAAGTCGCCGATGATAGACCGCTGAGCGGGGTCGAACAAAACCACAAGGTCCGCAATGCTCTTCTCATCCCACCCTTCGTCTTCACTACCGGGGGACAGGAAGTACATCGTGAATTCTGCCAGCACGCTGTCCCACTGCCCGCTTACCGTCTCCACGGACCGAAGCAGCCAAGCCGGAATAAATGCCACGAGTGCTCTTGGCTCCAAGAGGGGCAGCGAACCGGAGTTGAAGTCCAAAAATGCAGTGGGGATCTCATCCCACGCTTTTCCGTGCAACTCCTGCCGTAGTGCAATGCCTTCATCGCACTCGTCATGTCTCGAGATCAGGCCATAGAACGGTGATGGCGGGAACGCACGCCGCAGCCTCTGTCGAAATGCTTCCGTATCAGTGGACATCTCCTTAAGCGATAAGGGTAGTGCCGAATCGGATCTCAACGCAATGCCAGGCGGAAGCTCAACCGAAGCGCATTCGGGGCGTTACTATCCCCCGCAACCAATCCCACTCACATCCGACACCGAATGAAGAGGGCGCTGGGCTCCGGCTTTACGGTGCTAGCCGAGCGCGGCCGCATAACGGCCGCCGCGCCTTCGGCCGGCAGGATGAAAAAGCCGACTCACCAGGATCACGGCGCAGACTAGCCAGCCGCCAGTCGCCGGCGACGGGTATTCTTGCGAGTCGCGGAAGGCGCGCAAGAAACCGGGTCACACCCGCTTCAACAGTTCCCAGCTCCCACTGCTACTTTACGGCGCGACTTCGGGGCTCAAAAGGGTGAGGAGCCCAGTCCGTAATCCGCGACAGAGGGCGAGTGTCTCATCCTCGTGCAGATCCTTCTTCATCATCAACTTGGGCTGGCATTAGAAAAACGTTAGAAGAAAATCATGGCGCCTTCAGGGACTTTGCCCAGGCGAGCGGTCTGGCCTATGACTTCACCCCGGACCACACACGGGACAGGACCGACGGCCCCTGGTCGCTCGGCTGGGAATTTACAGTCAATACGCCGATTCTGGTGACGGCCCTGGACTTCTGGGATAACCCCCTGGGCCCGTTGACCCTCAGCCACGATATCGCGATCTACGATTCGACAAAGACGGCGGTGGCTTTCCGCCACCGTCCTGACTACGGATCCTCTCGCGCCTGGTGCAGCCACCAACTGGCTCGAACACGGAATTACGCCGGTCTACCTCCCGGTGGGCGACTACGTTATCGCCGGCGAGACCAGCAGTGAATCTTTCACCCAATTCCCATTGAGTACCTTCATCGCGCCGGAGATTTCCTACATCGAGGATCGGTATCAGTACCCGCAGAACCCTGGTTTACCCGGCCGATACGTCGAATTTGACGGGCTCCTATTTGGGGCCAAGCTTCGAGTTCACCGACGCCGCCCCCGAGCCTTCGACGTTCGCATTGCTCCTTGCCGGGGCTGCCGCTTTCGCGCTGTGCCGTCGCCGGTCGATTGCGAAACTGACACACCCTCGCCCGTACTTCCGGCATTACTCTCTCCGCGCGATCGGTCGAGACTCGGAGTGTGGCGCATGGGAACCTTGGCGTGGTATACGGTGAGCATCAGCGATTCCGCCGCTTGCCAGGCTTCACGCGGAGAATACATGATTTCGATCCGAGCCGCCACGTGGCTGCTGGTTCTGACGGCGGCCGTCATCGCAGCGATCGCACTGGCGCTCCCGCCGATACCGCAGCCCCAGTGGTATCACGTCTTCGCCGACCAGCGGAGGTTCTGGGGGATTCCCAATTTTAACAACGTGGTTTCCAATCTTCCCTTCGCGGCGGTTGGATTGGGCGGCCTACTGTTCCTGAAACGCGCCGGGTCGAGGAACGGAATCCATTTCCTCGACCGGCGGGAGAGCTGGCCGTACTGGCCCGTCTTTACCGCGCTCGCCCTTACAGCGACCGGGTCCTCTTACTATCACCTGCACCCCGATAACAGGACGCTGGTGTGGGACCGGCTGCCGCTCGTGATCGTGTTCATGTCGCTCCTGGCGGCAATCGTCGCCGAGCGTATAAGCCTGCGGGCGGGATTGCTGCTCATGCCAGTACTCTTGTTGATCGGCGTGGCCAGCGTGTGGCAATGGCGAGTGAGCGAAGTACGCGGCGCGGGCGATTTGCGCTTTTACTCGGCCGTGCAATTGTACTCCGTCCTGTTTCTGCTGGTCGCGCTCTTTCTTCCATCCCGATATACGCGGCGATGGGACCTCGCGATTGTGGTGGGCCTGTATGTCCTGGCCAAGATTCTGGAGGCGCTGGACCGGCCGATTTTCGAGCTGGGCCACGTCGTGAGCGGGCACACGCTCAAACACCTCGCAGCGGCGGGCGCCGGCTACTGGATCGTTCGCATGCTGCAGAAGCGGCGGCCGCTGGACTCTATTGGCTAAATACAGCCGCGGATTGACGCGGCGGGACGGCCGCGCGAATTCGCCACGAAAAATCCGGAGAGTCATCGGCGGTTTTGGCGGCCTCATTGATCCTGGATCGCGGCCGCAGATCCCGGAAAGGCAGATCGCTGTCCAGCAAGCCGAGACTGTAGAGGTAGCTATCGACGAAGCCATTGAGGACGTAACGGAAGTCGAAACCCCGCACCTTGCCTGCGATCCGTAAATACCGCACGATGTTGATCGTGCAACTATTCGTCAGCAGATTGTAGAACTCGGGCCGGCCGGCAAGCTGGTTGATCCGGTCCAGGTAAATCCGGAATAGCTTTCGCGCCCTGTCCGGCGTGGTACGGATGTGGTACAGATAGACGTCTTCGCGCCGGAAATTGGTTCGCACCCGCACCAGATCGCGCTCGTTGCCGACAACGTAAATCAACTCGAATTGTTTGAAAAGCGAAGCGATGGGCGCGAAACTTTGCCCTACTTGCGGCCGCGTCTCAATTGAGATGCAAACCGGAGGGGCGTTATCAAAGTTGAAACTCAGAAAGGTGTGCGCCACGGGCCCGATCAGGAAATAGGAGACGAAGAAATCGATGGAGGTCAGGTGCGAGATCGAGACCTCACGCTCCTCGTAGCGGACCGTGAAATCGTCCCGGCTGCGGTAATCGAAATCGCGAACGCCCGTGATGCGCACCCGGTCGCCATCGATGGCCGCCCGCGGCATCACTTTCACCTCGGGGCGCCATGGACGATCGTGCGTGGGACGGATCAAAAGGAACCAAACCAGCACGCAGGCAAACAATCCGGCAAAGAGCAAAAGCGAACGCCGCTCGCGCGCCAGCCATAATGCCCAGATGCTAAAGGCCGCGAAGGCCAGAGCCAGCACGAACCGCAGCCAGTGCCATGGCAGATTTGAGTAATAGATGGCAAGGCTTGCCCAGAGCGCGACTCCGGCTCTGAAAATCGAACTGACACTGGCGAGCAGCCATTCCAATGGCTTCATGGGCCACTGCGCGAAGCCGGCCCGGGGCGCGATTCACTGCGGCATGGCGGCGCTGGGGCTGTTTCGTCCGGGTCCTTCTGCTTCGATTCCAAGGATAGCGCCGCAACGGGCCGCGTTCCGGCCGATTTGTGGCTCCGGACACTTCACGCCGGGGCGATGCAGCCCTCAGATTCCAAAATGGCCCCAGGGCGATTTGCGTGTTTCGGCCGGCGGTCCGGACCGGTGGCGGGGCGTCTTGCGCGCATTGACGCGCTGGGTGTCGGCCAGTGCTTTGGCTTCGGCGTAGGCGCGAACGTCGGCAGAGGTCAGCTCGTGCTCACCGTCCCAGCCTCGTTCCAAGTCGGCGGTCAGTTTGTTTCCGGAGAGGACAGGGCCTTCCTGAATGCCGACGCTATGATCGCGGAAGACGGCGATGTCCGCGGTTACTGAGACTTCCTTCTGCTGGCGTCCGTCACTGCGCACGTCGAAGCGGTAGACGCGCGAGTTTTGCCTCTGGTCAAAGCCGAGATACCGGATCTCCACAGTTGCCCCTTTCAGACGATCGAGGATGCCTCAATCTCCAGCCGACTGATCTGCGGCCGGATCAGATGCCGCAGCGTTCTCGCTCGTACCGGCTGCATCGGCATCGGCATCGCCATCTGAGCCGCTGGCGATTCCGAGGGCCTTGCGCGCTTTGATTTCCTTGCGCTTGGCTGCCTTATCCCTTTGGCGTTCCAGCCGCCGCATTTCCTTCTGGCGCTTCTTGAACGTCTCCATCGTGGTCCTCTCTTCGAAAGCCGTACCTTAGAGCGCGGCCGCCCCTTCGATGGGCGGCCGCGCTTGAAGCGTTACCAGCGCGGTTCGCGCCGCTGGCGGGCGAAACCGCCGCCGTTGCCGCGGCCACCGCCGTTGGGGCGGCCACCGCCGTAGCTTCGGCCACCGCCACCCTGGACCTTGGGGCGGGCTTCGTTTACGTTCATGGCGCGGCCGTCGAGGTCTGCGCCGTTCAGGGCGGCAATCGCCCGGTCGGCCTCCTCGGTGCTGCTCATCTCGACAAAGGCAAAACCGCGGGAGCGGCCCGTGTCACGATCGGTCACCAGGTTGACGCGATCCACCGTTCCGTACTGTTCGAACATCGAACGGACGGCGGAATCGGTAGCGGCAAAATCCAGATTGCCTACGAAAATATTCTTCATTTCTACTCTTTTCTGTCTTTCAATTGTGCGGGCAAAAACTAGGCAGATCAGGACAGCCAAGCTCTGGCGGGACTATTAAAAGGCACTTTCAGCATACCACGATTCCGCGGCGCGAATCCTCCTTCCGGCGCGTAGTGAAGGCCAGGGGAGCGCAGCGCCTTTGGGCGGTAGGGCACAATGTAGGGCGGATGACCGAGGGCACCCCTGCGCGACTGGCTTGGCGGCAAGTGATTCGGGTGAAAACCTGATGAGGTTTGCGGAAATCCCTCGGGAGAGTACGGCATATCCTGCACGGCGTCCTCTGCCCAGACCGACGCGAGCTTTGACATATCCTTCTCCTCAAGACTCGTCAGGAAGTCTCGCACGGCCTGCTGCGTTCGCTGGCGCTCCAGATATGACACCGGCCGTGAATTGGCCGCGTTTGCGGCGTGCCCGAGCACATCGCGCGAGCCGCATTCGTTTTTCAGGTGAAACGTCATGGCTGTTATCCGCCATTCGCCGCCCGTGTTGGTGAAGCTATAGTCGTAGCTTCCTGTCACCTGCCAGTGCCGGCCTGTGATCCAGTGATCAGCGGTCACCTCAGCACTCGCCGCTGCCATGCTACCGTCCACTTTGACCTGAACATTCGAGATCGCGTGGCGGGTGCGGTCGAAACCGGGGAGCAGACCCGCCCAAGCGGTCATAAGCGCCTGTGGAGTCTTGACCTCCACCTCCCCTCCAAAGGCCGAGGTGTAATCCACGCGGACCCGGTCGGCGTAGAGCTTTTCCAAGCTCTCGAAGTTACGGCTGTCTGCCAGTGTTGCCACGCTTTCGACGGCAGTCTTGATGGCGGCTTCGTCCGGAGTGCCGGCGACCGCCGCAGTGGTGGTGTTGAGAATGAGTGACATTGCCATGGCTCCCGTAATAATCGATTTCGTGTTGGCTGTCTGCGCCTGCCCCGTTTCCTGAGACAAACCGCTAAGACACTGTTGGCCATTCGCTGCCATTTCATTGTGCCCCATCCCGAAACGGTTTTAGGATGAAGCTGCCGGCGAAGCGGAGACGGGCTCTGCTGGCGAGGCCGATCCTCCGCTCCAGCTTGGCTGTTCTGTATCGTCCAGCGCCGCTTTCCGAGTCCCGAAAAGGCGTTGCCCCGCCCTTCGCGGAACTCGCGGAGCCAGCGGTGCAGGAGATGCGGATCCACCTCGAATGCCGCGCCACTTCGGCGGTCGAGGAACCCGGCAAGCTCATGGCGTGCATTCCGGGACAGTTCCGGCAGGTTCCCCGGAGTCCATGCGTTTCATTTTTTTCTTGACAGCGATTCGGGGCGGCTATATTCTGATCCCACGCTTTTCCTTGAATCGTTTCAAGGGTCCGGAGAGCCGCTATGCCGCGACGACATTTCCGAACAGTGCCTGCCAGCGTGTGCGTCCGCGGTCTACCCTCCTCTGATCCTCCCCCACTGCGAAATTACGGAATGCCGCTCCCGCCGGGTTCGGGAGCGATGGAGGTTAGTCGTGCAGAAATTGCGAGCCGTCGGTAATGTAGTCTTTCTGCTGCTGGCCATCGTGCCGGTGGCGAAGAGCCAGAGTGTTACGGGCCAGGTTTCCGGAATCGTAGTCGATTCGGCCGGCGCCGTCATCCCGGGGGCATTGGTTCAGTTGACTCACGATCTATCGCAAACCACTCACGTGTTCAACACGCAGACCAACGGGGAGTTCATCTTCACCGGTCTCGTACCCGGCACGTATAGTCTGCGGGTTACGCAGAAGGGATTCAAGGTCTTCAGCCAGCGCGGCATCGTCGTCGCGGCCCAGGAGCGCGTCGATCTCCACGAGATCCACCTGGAAGTCGGCGAAGTGACCACCTCCGTCGAAGTACAGGCCGATGCCGTGCACGTCGCCACCGACAGCTCGGACCGGTCGATCGCCATGAACCTGAAACAGATTCTCGACGATCCGACGCGTGGCCGGAATCCGGTGAGCCTCATCATGATGATGCCGGGCGTCCAGGCGTTGGCGCAGTCGTATGACTACCGCGGCTGGAACGGCGGCGGCATTCCCGGCGTCAACGGCGGGCAGCAGGGCCAGATCATCCTGAACATGGACGGCGCAGCCAGCCAGGATTCGGGCAACCTCAACACCGGCTATATCAATCCTTCGATTGATTCCATCAGCGAAGTCAAACTGCTGGTTTCCAACTACACCGCCGAGTATGGCGGGCGCACCGCCGGGCAGTTGACGCTCACCACGAAAAACGGCACGACCCAGTTCCACGGCAGCGCCTACGACTACTACCGGGACGAGAGCCTGAACGCCAACGAGTTTTTCAACAACCTGACCAACGTGCCGAGGCCCCGCTACCGCTACCAGAATTTCGGCGGCACCATCGGCGGCCCGCTGATCGTTCCGGGCACGGGGTTCAACAAGTCGCGCCAGAAGCTGTTTTTCTTCTTCTCTTACGACAAGTTGTTCAATACTACGGTCACGAACAACACGTACACCATGCCCACGGCGCTCGAGCGGCAGGGCAATTTCTCCCAGACCGTAACCACGACCGGCGTCCTGATTCCGGTCTACGATCCCACGACGCAGGCGCCATTCCCGGGGAACGTCATTCCGGGCAGCCGTATCAGCCCGCAGGGGCAGGCCATGCTGAACCTGTTCCCCATGCCGTCTCCGCTGGGCCTGGCGCTCGATCCCACGGGCAACCGCGGATACAATTTCCGGGCTGTCATGCCGCAGTCGCGCCCGCTGGACGATAAAATCCTGCGCATCGATTACAATCTTTCTCCCAAGGTCACGACCTTCGTGCGCCTCCTCCAGGACTACCAGGCGCAGAACGGCTACAACACGACCGTCGGGCCTCCGGGCGGCGCCTGGGGCCAGTTCCCCGACAGCTACCACGTCCAGTCCGCCGGCGCGCTGGCTACGCTCGTCTACACGATCAGCCCGACTCTTATCAGCGAATTCAGTTGGGGCATCAACCGCGGCAAGCAGGGCGTCGAACCCTTGTCGGATACCAGCGCGAACACCTCGACGGGCGGCGCCCGGACCTACCAGCAGAGCCTGCTGCCCTTGAAGGACGCCAACGGCAATCCGCTGCCGCTGCCGCGGATCAACCAGGGCAGCAACATTCTCAACCTGCTGCCGGCGGTCAATTTCGGTCTCCCCTCGGGTTTCAGCGCGCAGTCCTCGGGGCAGGGCGTGACGGCGGCTCCTACGTTCAGCCTGGACAGCCGGTGGCCTTTCACCGGCACGGACCAGTTGCAGACCCTGCAGGACAAGGTCACCTGGGTCAAGGGCGCTCACACCTTCAAAGCCGGCATTTACTACGAGAGAATGGCCCGCAACGTGAGCGTGTACTCGGTCTACAACACCGCCGGAACCTATTACTTCGGTTCCGACCGCTCCAACCCGCTGGACACGGGATATCCGTACTCCAATGCGATGCTGGGCAGCATCTTCGCCTATGGCGACGACAACACCAAGCTGGTGAACCACGCGCGGTACACGCAGATCGAATGGTACCTGCAGGACACCTTCAAAGCCAGCCGGCGCCTGACGATCGATTACGGCGCGCGCTTCAGCCGCGTAGGCGACCTGAACTCCAAGGGCGCCACTCTGGGATTGTTCAATGCGGCCTCCTACAATCCGAGCCAGGTCGGCCAGTTGCTCTACCCCGCGTGCTCCGTGGCGGTCACCACCTCCACCTGCCCCACGGCCGACAAGATTGCGGTCAACCCGAAGACCGGCGCCGTGTTCCCCTATGTCCGGCAGGGCACCTTCGACGCCTCGTCATATCCCGTCAATGCTTTGCCGTATTCGGGCATCAAGTATTACGACACCCATTTCTTCAACGTCGCCCCCATTCAGGTCGATCCTCGCGTCGGTTTCGCATGGGACATGTTTGGAGACGGCAAGACCGCGCTGCGTGGCGGGTTCGGCATTATCACGGGCCGCAATTGGACCGTGGACTACATCGGCGCGCTCTCCGCGGGCCAGGGCCCGCTGATGGTCCCACCCGACTTTTTGGCGCCGACGATTCTCTACACCAACTTCCAGGGGCTGAGCGGCGCGCAGGCCGTGTACACCCCGCAGAACCTCATCGGCGGCAGTCCCAACGAGATTCCGCAATCCACGTATAACTGGAGCTTCGGGATTCAACATGAGCTGACACACGGAATGATCGCCGACGTGTCCTATGTCGGCAACGCGCTCAAGCACGGTTACGGCGAAACCTTCGACAGCAACGCGGTCCCGCTGCTGACCACCTGGAAGCCCTCTGGCTGCGCCAACCCGATCCAGGGCGGCTGCCCGCAGGCCCAGTTCATCGACCCGACCACCAACCCCGCCAATCCGGGCTTCTATTCCACCAACCTGATTCGCGCCATGACCGGTTACGCCGGAATCGGCAACATCATCGACTACACCGAAGGGTACAGCAACAACTACAATGCCCTGCAGGCGCAGTTAAACCGGCGTGTGGGCCGGATTCAATGGAGCCTGAATTACACCTTCTCGCGAACCATCGTCTACAACAACGACAGCCAAACCGCGCTGTTGCAGATGGTCAACGCGCAGTTGACCAAGAATGTGACGAACCGCCGCCACGCCGTCAATTTCAATTTCGCGTACGACATTCCCGGCGGCAGCAGACTCTGGAGCAACCCTTTCACCAAGGCGGTGCTGGACGGATGGTACGTGAATGGGAACGGCTCGATCTTCGCCGGCACTCCCTACACAGTGAGTTGCGGCGCCACCGGACAGCCCGCCCAATTCTGGACCGGCACTCCGACGGCGTATCTCCCCTTCCGGTGCGAGATGGGAGACAGCATGTTCCTGCCGGCCGGGCAATTACCTTCGAAGACGACTTCCGCCGATTTGCAGGTGCCTCTGAATGCCGCCAACTTTACGCTCCCGCCGGCGAACTCGCTGGGCATCGGCAACACGCCCCCCACCCTGTTCTACGGTCCGTGGCTGTGGAATCTGGACCTGTCGCTGGCAAAAACGAACCACATCAAGGAACGGTTTACGACGGAGTTCCGCGTCGAGTCTTTCAACACGTTCAACCACTTCAACCCGAGTAACCCGAACACCTCGCTCACCTTGAACTTCGCCAGCGGCGCGAATACCAACGCCGCGTTCGGTACGATCCAGAGCGCTCAGGTCCAGGCTCGCCACCTGGCGTTATCGGCGCGCATCCGATTCTAGAATGGCCGGGGCCTCTGGCGCCGGGGGCCCCGGTGCGTTTCAGCGATTCATTCGATAAAGGGGCCATCATGCAAATTGCAAAACTGATCGCTGCGGCGGGCGTCGCCTGCCTCCTCGCTCCGGCCGCCGACTGGCTGACCGACGGCGGGAATCCCAAACGCGACGCCTGGCAGCGCGACGAGAAACTTCTCTCCACCTCCAGCGTCAAGGACATGAAGCTGCTCTGGAAGATTCATCTGGATAACGAGCCGCGCCAGATGCACTCCCTGTTCCCGCCGCTGATCATCGGGAAGCTGAACACGAGCCGCGGCGTGCGCGAAGTCGCGATCGATGCGGGCGTCTCCGACAACATCTTCGCCATCGATGTCGAAACGGGCGAGCTCCTCTGGAAGAAGCACTTCCAGAGCACCTGGACGCCTCCGGCCAATGGCGGACGCGGCGGCGGCATCCTCTGTCCCGGCGGCCTTACGGCCACGCCGGTCATCGCGCCTGCGGGCGCGCCAGGCAAGTACACCATCTACGCCGTTTCGTGGGACGGCATGCTGCACCAGCTCAACGCAGCCGATGGCGAGGACGTCAAGCCGCCATCCAAATTCATGCCGCCCAACGGCAAGCCATATGCCCTGAACCTGTTTCAAAACGTCATCTATACCCACACCGCACAGGGCTGCGGCGGCAACCCCAATATGGTGTACGCCTATGACCTCGCCACCGACAAGGTCGGGAGCTGGGGGCCGGCGGGCGGCGGCATGTGGGGCCGCACCGGTCCGGCGATCAGTTCGAAAGGCGTGATGTACACCGGCACTGGCGACGGCCGCTGGGATCCGGAAAACGGCAGCTACGGCGACGGCATTATCGGCGTCCAACAGAATCCGCAGACGAAAGCGCTGGAGCTGGTCGATTACTACGGCCCGTCCAATGCCGAATGGCTGGTGAAACGCGATCTCGATATGCAGGTCACGCCCGTCATTTTCAACTACAAAGGCAAAGAGCTGATGGTGGACGCGGGCAAAGAGTGCCGCATGTACCTGATGGATACCGAATCGATCGGCGGGGACGATCATCGCACGCCGTTGTATCGCAGCCCGCTGCTCTGCAATGAGGACGTGAATTTCGCCTCGGCGGGAATCTGGGGCTCACTGGCGAGTTGGGAGGATTCCAAGGGCACCCGCTGGGTGCTGACGCCGATCTGGGGACCGAAGCACTCCAAATTCAAGGCGCCCATCGAGCACGGCGAAATCAAGTACGGCGCCATCGTGGCTTTCAAAGTCGAGGAGAAGGGCGGAAAGTGGCAGCTTACTCCCGCATGGATCTCGCGCGATATGAACCGCGCCGAGCCGCCGGTCATCGCCAACGGGGTAGTCTTCGCTTACGGCAGCGGCGAGGATACGGATCAGGCCTACCCGGATGTCGGATTGGCCGATACCGCCGATCGCCGCATCCCCGGTTCCACCCACGCGGTGCTCTACGCCCTCGACGCGCAGACGGGGGCAGAGCTCTGGTCGAGCAAGGACGAAATCAAGAGCTGGAATCACTGGAGCGGCCTCTCCGTCGCCAACGGCCGCGTGTACATCGGCACGTTCGACAGCATGCTCTATTGCTTTGGGATCAAGAGGTAGCTTCATGAAAAACCGGCATGCGGTTCTCCTTTTCGGGCTCTTCCCTGCCCTCACCCACGCGCAGTTCGGGCGCGGCGGCGGCGATTGGATGACCGCCGGCAGCGATGCCCAGCGATCCTCCTGGATCCGCACCGACGCCAAGATTTCCCCGGCCAGTCTTCGCAAGGGCGGTTTCGACATTACCTTCAAGATCGCCGCCGATCCCTCCGCGCGGCAATCGCTCGCGGCCCCCCTGACGCTCAACAGCTATATCGGTTACCGCGGTTTCCGTTCCCTGGTGTTCCTCGGCGCCACTGCGGGGAAGGTCGTGGCCGTCGATACCGACCTCGGCCGCATCGAATGGCGGCGCGAGCTGCCGCTCTCCGGCTCTTCGCCCTGCGCCGCGGCCGTTGTGGCCATCACCCGCCCCACCACGGCGGCATTCCCCGGCCAAACCGGCGGCCGGGGCTTCGGCCCGCGCGGCGGCGCGGCGAAGTCCGGCGTGGGCCAGCCGCTCGAAGGCGCGGTCACCATCCGGGAGATCGCCGCGAACATGCCCGGACCCGGCGGGCCGCCGCCCGGGCGCGCGAATACCGGACGCGGCGCAAATGCCGGACGCGGGCCGACGCCCGGTTTCGGACGCATACCCTCCATCCTCGACGTCGTGGGACGCGACGGGATGCTGCACTCCATCTATGTCTCGAACGGCGAGGGGCCGAACCCGCCCGTCCGCTTCGTCCCGGCCAATACACGGCTGGTTGGGCTGATGACGGTGGATAACGTCGTTTATGCCGCGGCGGGCCAGGGCTGCGACGCTGCGCCCGGCGAACTGGTCGCGCTCGATCTCGAATCGAAGCAGCTCGCCGCCTTCCGCCCCGATTCCGGCGCCATCGCCGGCGCTGACGGCTTCGCGATGGGTCCCGATGGTACGGTCTACGCCGCCACCACCGGCGGCGAGTTGATCGCCCTCGAGCCTAAAACGCTCCAGCGCAAGCAAACCTACCGGGCCGGACAGCCGTTTGCCACCTCGCCGGTTCTCTTCCAGCACGGCGAGCAAACCTGGATCGCCGCCGCCACTCAGGACGGGCGGATTCACGTTCTCGACGCCGCTGCTCTTTCCGCGCCGCTCGCCAGCTCGGCGCCAAGCGGCTCGCCCGTCCGCTCTCTGGCTAGCTGGCAGGACAGCTCCGGCGGCCGCTGGATTCTGGGCCCGACCCCGGGCGCGGTAGTCGCCTGGAAAGTGGCCGGCGCAAATGGCGGCGCCACGCTCCAGCCCGGCTGGACGTCGCGCGATCCTACTGCGCCGCTCGCGCCGATCGTAGTCAACGGCGTCGTCTTCACGGCATCGGCCGGAGCCTCGCCGGTGCTCTACGCCCTTGACGGCGCCACCGGACAGGAGCTTTGGAACAGCGGCCGCAAGATCGCCTCGGCAATCCGCGGCGGCAGCCTTTCGGCGGGCAACAGCCAGGTTTTTCTGACCACCAGCGACGGAACCCTCTATGCTTTTGGTTTTCCCATCGAGCATTAACGCCCCGGCGCGGCCGGCTCATACTATTCTGGTCTCGATGGGCGATCTCTCGCGGGAGGACGACTAAGATCCCATGAAAAAACTGAACATCGGCATGATCGGTTACGGTTTTATGGGCCGCACGCACTCGAATGCGTTCCGGCAGGCCAACCGCTTTTTCGACCTTCCGTATGAGCCGGTCCTCAAGACCGTCTGCGCCCGCAACCGCGCCCGCGCGGAGGCGTTCGCCGGGCGGTGGGGCTATGAACGCATCGAGACCGACTGGCGCAGCCTCGTCGATTCGCGCGAAATCGACCTCATCGATATCGCGAGCCCCAACGACACGCACGCCGAAATCGCCATCGCCGCCGCGAAGGCCGGCAAAATCGTGATGTGCGAAAAGCCGCTCGGCCGCAATGCCGCCGAGGCGCGCGCGATGACCGAGGCCGCAGAAGCCGCCGGCGTCGCCAACAGCGTCTGGTACAACTACCGCCGCGTCCCCGCCGTTACGCTCGCCAAGCAGTTGATCGACGAGGGCCGCCTAGGCCGCGTGTTTCACTACCGCGCCAAGTTCCTCCAGGACTGGACCATCTCGGCCGATCTGCCCCAGGGCGGCGAGGGGCTCTGGCGGCTCGATGTCGCGGTAGCAGGCAGCGGAGTCACCGGCGATCTCCTCGCGCATTGCATCGACTCCGCCCTGTGGCTCAATGGCCCGATCGAAGAGGTTTCCGCCGTCACCGAAACCTTTATCAAGTCGCGCAAGCATAATCTCACCGGAAAGACGGAGCCCGTCGGCATCGACGATGCCAGCCTGTTCCTCGCGCGATTCCGCAACGGCTCGCTCGCCACCTTCGAAGCAACCCGCTACGCCCGCGGCCACAAGGCGCTCTACACGCTCGAAATCAACGGCGAGCACGCCTCCATTTTCTGGGACCTCCACGACCTCCACCGCTTGCAGTACTTCGATCACCGCGACCAGGGAACCCTCCGCGGCTGGCGCAGCATCCACGTGACCGATGGCGACCACCCCTACATGAAGCACTGGTGGGTTCCCGGCCTGCAGATCGGCTACGAGCACACGTTCATCCATCACGCCGCCGATTTCCTCGCCGCCCTCGGCCGCGGCGAGAGCGCTCCGCCCACCTTCCGCGACGCGCTCCAGACCGATTTCGTGACCGATGCCGTGTTGCAGTCCGCCGGCAGCCGCGCCTGGGTGAAGGTCGGAGCGGCGGAATCCGCGGGGGTCTCCTGAAAATTGTCGACGATCAAGCGAGTGGCGAAGCTGGCCGGAGTCTCGGTGGGAACCGTTTCGCACGTGATCACCGGAGCCGTCCCGGTCACCGACGGGCTCCGCAGCAAGGTGGAAGCCGCGATCCGCGAGCTGAACTACCACCCCAACCACGTCGCGCGCAGCCTCAAGACGAGTAAGACCCGGACGCTCGGTATCGTCATCCCCGACATGACGATTCCGTTCTTCCCGCAGGTCATCAGCGGCGCCGAAGCCGCCGCCCGCGAGCGCGGATATGTCGTCATTGCGGTGAACAGCGGCGACGATGGCGAGCGGCAGAAGGAGCTGCTCTCGCTGCTGCGCTCGCAGCGCGTCGAGGGCATCCTGCTCGTGGTTGCCTCCGCGCCGACGCCCCACACCCAGATCTCGCGGATACTGGAATCCGGCATTCCCATCGTTTGCTGCGACCGCGTCCCCGAGCGCCTCCGCGTCGATTCCGTCTCGGTCGAGAACCGCGAAGCCGGGCGGCTCGGATTTCAGCATTTGCTCGATGCGGGCTACCGCCGCATCGCCGTCGCGACCGGCCCGCTCGCGCTGCGCAATGAGCGGCAGCGGCTGCTCGGGTGCCGGCAGGCGGCCGACGACGCGGGGATCGGCCTCGCAGCAGACCTGATCTGGGAGGGAAACCTGCGCGTCGAAGAGGTGACCGCGCTGTGCCGCGACCGCCTGGCGCGCCCTGGCCGTCCCGAGGCCATCCTCTCCACCAACGGACCGACCGCGCTCGGTGTGCTCCGCGCCTTCCGCGCCCACGGCCTCAGTACCCCGCGCGACATGGGCTTCGCCACCTTCGACGAGCTCACGGTCGACGAAATCTTTCTCCCTTCGATCACGACCATTGTGCAGCCGTCTTACGAGATTGGCTTCCGCGCCGC
>Ga0070739_10002216_pt1 | contig 26716 bp, 28 predicted proteins | sample Coa_R1_7_FD_66445 | JGI IMG/M metagenome (GOLD analysis project Ga0070739, IMG submission 66445) | Surface soil microbial communities from Centralia Pennsylvania, which are recovering from an underground coalmine fire - Coalmine... | ecosystem: Environmental > Terrestrial > Soil > Unclassified ...
CCGCGAGACCACCGATGCACGCGCCCACGAACCCCGCGATGACCTGCGCGGCCGGGAGGCGCTCGACGCGGCGCTCCACGACGCCGACCGCGCGCTCGAGCAACCGGCCGAACAGCCCGCCCATGACGTACCCGACGAGGCAGCCGAGCATCGCGGCGATGCCCGACGCCGTCGCCGCCGTGCTGCCGGTGTCGCGACCGAGCCAGTAGCCGGCCGCGGTGAACAGCACGACCATGAACAGGCGCACGACCTCGACGAACATGGCGCTTCCTCCCGCGGGATCCCGCAAGAGAGGATCGGCGCCTCACCGAGGCGGCTTGAACCTCCGCGCGCAGCGCGCGCGGCAGCTACTTCGTCAGGACCTCGTCGAGCTTGGCCTCGGCGGCGTCCTCGTCGACGCCGATGGCGAAGGTCAGCTCCGAGACGAGGATCTGGCGGGCCTTGCCGAGCATCCGCTTCTCGCCGGCCGACAGGCCCTTGTCCTTCTCACGGATCGTGAGGTTCCGGACCACCTCGGCGACCTGGTAGATGTCGCCGCTCTTGAGCTTCTCGACGTGGTTCTTGAAGCGGCGCGACCAGTTGGTCGGCATCCGCGCCTCCTTCTTGCGGAGCACCGCGAACACCTCCTCGACCTCCTCGTCGTTGATGACGTCACGGAGGCCGATCTCCTCGGCGTTGTCGGCCGGGACCATCAGCGTGAGATCGCCGTACGCGAGGCGCAGGACCAGGTAGTCGCGCTTCTCGCCGAAGACGTCCTTCTTCTCACGTCGCTCGATCGTCGCCGCCCCGTGATGGGGGTAGACCACCTTGTCACCGACGTCGAACGCCATGTCACTCCTCGGAGCACGCCGTGCCAGCAGGGCCTTCAAGGATACCGGACGTGCCGACGTTCCCCAATCCCGGGGGCGCACCAAGGGCGACGGCGCGGGTGACCGGTAGCCTCGATCGTCGAACACCTCGCTCGCATCCGGAGGTACAGCCGTGCCCGAGCGTCGCCTTCTCGACACGACCGAGCTCTTCGCGGCGCTGCCACCCGACGTGCTGGACGACCTGAGCGCCAAGGCGCGCGTCCGGTCGTTGCGGCGCAACGAGCTGCTGTTCGTCCAGGGCGACCCGTCGAGCGAGCTGTTCGTCGTGCTCGACGGTCGCATCGCGGTGCTGAGCCGTTCGACGGACGGGCGGGAGTCGGTCGTCGCGGTGCTCGACGGTGGCGGGCTGTTCGGCGAGCTGGGGCTCTTCGACGGCGGTCGCCGCTCGGCCGACGCGCGCGCGCTGACCGATGCCCGCCTCCTCGCGCTCGACTACGACCCGGTGCAGGAGGTGCTCCGCGACCGACCCGAGCTGCTGTGGGTGATCGTTCGCCTGCTCGCCCGGAGGTTGCGGGCGACGGACGAGGCGCTCGCGGACGCGCAGTTCCTCGACGTGCCCGCGCGGACCGCGAAGCGGCTGCTCGAGGCGGCCGGCGACGCGGACGAGTTCCGGCTCGCGATGACGCAGGAGGAGCTCGCCGGTCTGGTGGGTGCGTCACGCGAGCGGGTCAACAAGGCCCTCGCGCTGTTCGTCCGGCTCGGCTGGGTCGAGCCGAAGGGCCGCGGCCGTTACAAGCTCCTCGACCGCGAAGCACTCGAGCAGCGCGCGAACCCGTGACCTCTCGCCGCGTTGGGTCGTTTTGTCGTCCATACGCCGAGAAACTGTCCCAACGCGGTGGTGGGTCCTAGCCCAACAGGAACGACAGCGCGCGGCGCCACGCGTCGGCGGCGTCGTCGGGGCGGTGCGCGTCGCGGTCCGGTGCGTGCACGAAGCCGTGCTGCGCGCCCGGGTACACGACGACCTCGTGGTCGGGAAGACCGGCGAACGCGGCGCGCAGCGCGTCGATGTCCTCCGTCGGCGTGAACGGGTCGTCGCCGCCGAAGATCGCGAGGGTCGGGCACGTGTCCGCCGCGGTGTCGAGCGCGTCACGCTGTCGGGGACCGCGCCACGCGTCGGGCAGGCAGATCATCCCGTAGAACGCAACCGCGCGGTCGAACCGACCGGTCGCGGCGGCCTTCAGCGTGTACATCCCGCCCATGCAGAAGCCGAGCACCGCGACATCCGACACGTCGTCCTCGACGACGAGCAGGTCCGCGGCACGCGCCAGGTCGTCGAGCTGCACGTCGTCGACGAGGTCCTTCATCTGCGCCATGCGGGCGTTCGCGTCGAGCGACTCGTAGCCCGGGACGTGCGCGAACGGCTCCGGCGCGGCGACCGCGAGACCGTGCGACGCGAGACGACGGGCGGTGTCATCGAACAGCTCGCGCACGCCCATGATGTCGGTGACGAGCACGAGCCCGCCGAGCGGCAAGCCCTCGGGCCGCGCGTGGATCGTCGGCACCGTCGTGCCGTCGGCGCTGCGGATCGTGACACGCTCGACGAACGGCTCGTGTGTTCCCTCGGCGAGCAGTCCCATGCCTTCGACGCTAGCGAGAAGCGACGCGAAGCGCGCTACACGTACCGTTCGAGGATCGACGTCTCGGCGAGACGCGACAGCCCTTCCTTGATCGCACGCGCACGCGCCTCGCCGACACCTTCCACCTCGACGAGATCGGCCACGCCGGCGCGCATGATCTTCTGCAGGTTCGAGAAGCGCTCGACGACGTGGTCGGCGACGATCTCGGGCAGGCGCGGCACCTTGTGGAGCAGGCGGAAGCCGCGCGGCTGCAGCGGTGTGTCGAGATCGGAGTCCGCGTTGAGGTTGAGGACGGCCGCGACCTCGCGCAGGTCGACGAGCTGCTCGGTGTCGAGCGCGGCGAGCTTCTCCATCACGTCCTGCAGCTCCCAGTCGCCCCGTTCGTGGAAGTAGTCCTTGGCGACGAGCCGACGGTCGTCGCCGACACCGCCCATGAGCTCCTCGAGCTGCAGCAGCACGAGCCGGCCGTCGGTACCCAGCTCGATGATGTAGCCCTCGATCTCCTCGGAGATGCGCCGGACCATCTCCGCGCGTTGCAGGACCGTCGCGACGTCGCGCACGGTCACGAGGTCCTCCACCTCGAGCGCCGACAACGACCCGCTCACGGCGTCGAGGCGCGCCTTGTACCGCTCCAGGATCTGCAACGCCTGGTCGGCGCGCGCGAGCACGCGTGCGACGGGCTCGAGCGTGTGCTTCTGCCCGCGCCGATGGATCGCGACGACCGACATGTCCTCCGAGACGGTGATGACGGGCACGTCGATCTGGCGCGCGACCCGCTCGGCGGTGCGGTGACGGGTCCCGGTCTCGAACGTCGGGATGTTCGGGTCCGGGACGAGGTGGACGTTCGCACGTGCGACGCGCGAGCAGTCGGCGGCGAGGATGATCGCGCCGTCCATCTTCGCCAGCTCCGAGAGCCGCTGGGGCGTGAACTCGGCGTCGAGGAGGAAGCCGCCCGAGCAGACGCTGAGGACGTCGGGGCCGTCGCCCACGACGATGAGGGCGCCCATCTTGGCCTGGATGATGCGATCGAGGCCCTCACGCAGCGGACGGCCGGGGGCGACGAGCCGGAGCGCGGCGAGCATCGGTTCGGATCGCGGCTGGAGCGGCACCGAGCCGTCACCTCCTCGGGGGAACTCGAACGTTCAGCACGCGATCGTCCGAGGGATGCCCGGGAATTTACCAGCGATGCCGCGTGTCGCCGGGCGCCGGCCCGACCGCCCGGAGCACGCGAGCCGTGCCCCGGGTCGGCACCATGGCGGGTTCGCCGGCGTCGTCGTCGCGGGGTGGGACGGGTCGCGTGCGGTCGCGGCCGAGTCCGACCGCGAGCAGCGCCTCCCCGACGTCGGCGACCCGCACGACCTCCATCCCGTCGACATCCGGCGCGGTCGTCGGCGCGATCGCCCGCCGGAACCCCAGGCGGGCCGCCTCCGCGAGCCGACGCGCGGTGTGCGCGGCCTGGCGTACCTCGCCGCCGAGACCGACCTCACCGACCGCGACGATGTCCGCCGCGACGGGCGCACCGGCTCGGGCGCTCGCCAGCGCGAGCGCGGCCGCGAGGTCGGCGGCCGCCTCCCGGACGCGCACGCCACCCGCCACGCTCGCCCACACGTCGCAGGCCCCGAGCGACCCGCGGCGCACGCGCTGTTGCAGGACCGCGATCACCAGCGAGACCCGGCCGGCGTCGAGACCCTGCACCGTGCGGCGCGGCATCGCGCTGTTGGCCGCCGGCGCGACGAGCGCCTGCACCTCGACGAGCAACGGGCGGGCGCCCTCGAGGACCGCGGTGACGACGGAGCCGGGTGCTCCGGGCCGGCGGTCGGCGAGGAAGAGCGCGGACGGGTCGTCGACACCGACGAGGCCGCGCTCGGTCATCTCGAACAGCCCGAGCTCGCCGGTGGACCCGAACCGGTGCTTCAACGCGTGCACCAGCCGCAGCGCGTGGTGGCGATCGCCGTCGAAAGCGAGGACGGTGTCGACCGCGTGCTCGAGCACGCGCGGCCCGGCGAGCGACCCGTCCTTGGTGACGTGGCCGACGAGCAGCGTGACGACGTCGCGCTCCTTCGCCATCCGCACGAGCCGGGCCGCGCACTCCCGCACCTGCGCGACCGAGCCCGCCACGCCGCCGACGTCGGGATCGACGACGGTCTGGATCGAGTCGATCGCGACGACGTGCGGGTCGAGCGCGTCGACGTGCGCGAGCACGTCCGGGAGCGACGTCTCGGCGAGGACGAACAGATCGTCCGGCGTGGTGCCGAGCCGCGACGCACGCAGCCGCACCTGTTCCTTCGACTCCTCCGCGGTGACGAGCAGCGCGCGTGCGCCGCGATCGCACATCGCCGCGAGCGCCTGGAGGAGCAGCGTGCTCTTCCCCATCCCCGGCTCGCCGCCGAGCAACGTGACCGACCCGGGGACGAGCCCCCCGTCGAGCACGCGATCGAGCTCGTCGATCCCCGTCGACCGCCGAAGCGTCGCGACGGGATCGATCTCGCGGACGGGGACGGGTCGCTCCGCGCCCGCGCGCAGCACGGCACCCGACGACGGCGACGGACCGGTCGCCTCCTCGACCAGGCTCCCCCACTCGCCGCACTCCGGGCAGCGCCCGAGCCAGCGGGGCGCGGCGGCTCCGCACTCGCGACAGCGGTGGACCGTGCGTGTCTTCGGCATGCGAGCACGATCGCACGGGGGTGTGACACCGAACGACGGCCCGTCGCATAGCGTCCTTCGATGGCACGGCTCGTCGTCGGGTTCGACCTCGACATGACGCTGGTGGACTCCCGCCCCGGCATCCGTGCGTCCTGCGACGCGCTCGCGCGCGAGACCGGGACGTTCGTGGACACCGAGCTCGTGCTCTCCCGGCTGGGGGCCCCGCTCGAGGTCGAGCTCGCGAACTGGTTCCCGGCCGAGCGCGTCGACGCCGCCGCGGACCGCTACCGCACGATCTACGCGCGCCTCGGCGTGCCCGGCACGCTCGCCATGCCCGGCGCGCACGAGGCGCTCGCGGCGGTGCGTCGCGCGTCCGGCACTTCCCTCGTCGTGACGGCCAAGGACACCGCGAACGCGCGCGCCTGCGTCGAGCACGTCGGTCTGGACGTCGACGTCGTCGAGGGGCTCGTGTGGGGCGCGGGCAAGGGCGACGTCCTCGCGCGTCACGGCGCGCACGTGTTCGTCGGCGACAGCCCGCCCGACGTGCTGGGCGCGCGCACCGCGGGCGCGGTCCCCGTCGGCGTGACGACCGGGCCGCACGACGCCCAGGAGCTGCGCGAGGCCGGCGCGGACGTCGTCCTCACCACGCTGCACGACTTCGCGGCGTGGCTCGAGACGTCGACGAACGCCTGACCACCTCGCGGCGCGTGGATCCGACCGCGCGCGCTCAGCGCTCGACGGGTGTCGTCGGCGTCCGGCCCCACTCGGCCCACGACCCGTCGTACACGCGCGTTCGCTCGTGCCGGAGCAGCACGGCGAGCACGAACCACGCCGCGCACGCGCGCGCGCCGATCGTGCAGTACGTGATGACGTCGGTCCCGGCGCGGAGGCCGAGCGGCTCGACCACCTCGCGGAGCTCGTCGGTCGACCGGAACCGGCCATCCGGTCCGTAGAGCGTGTCGCACGGGAGGTGCACCGCGCCCGGAACGTGCCCCGCTCGGCCGCCCGGCTCGGACGCGCCCGACGGCCAGAACCGCTCGCCGCGGTACTCGGCCTCGCTGCGGACGTCGAGGACGACGACGCCGGGGTCGCCGATCACCCGCTCGACGTCCGCCCGGCTGGCGCGGACCCGCGCGTCGGGGCGCGGGAGCGGGCGGGGCACCGACCGCGGGACGGGCTCCGTCGTCGCGGTCGTCCAGGGACGCCCGTCGCTCTGCCAGCTCGCGCGCGTCGCGTCGAGCATGCGGACGCGCGGATGACCGGAGCGCGCGAGTGCCCAGAACCCGATCGCCGGTCCGTACCCGTAGAGCACGACCACCGTGTCGCTGTCGATCCCCGAGCGTGCGACGAGACGCGCGAACGCGTCGTCGTCGACGAGCCGGTAGTCGGCGTCCTTCAGATCGGTGTAGATGTCCCAGAGGACGGCGCCCGGGATGTGCCCGTCGCCGTACGCGGTGGCGTTCACGTCCACCTCGACCACGCGCACGTCGGGATCGTCCAGGTGTGCCTCGAGCCAGTCCGGCCCGACCAGCGCGTCGTCGCGCGCGGCCATGAAGTCGTCGAGCATCTCCATCGTCCACCTCCGTCGGGTGCTCACTCGAGCTCGATCCAACCGAGGAGGTCGTCGTGGCCGACGGTCTCGAGCAGGACCGGATGGTCCGTCCGCATGTGCTCGCGGATGCCCGCGACCACCTCGTCGTCGGTCTCGCCCCGGGCGACGAATCCGCACTCGCACCTGATCACCCTGGCCATCGGGATCTCCCTCGCTCGTTGTACGACGGCGTGATTGCCAGAATGTTGGTGTGACCTTGGCGTCGGTGGCGACCACGCGGGTCCAGGTGTGCGGACCACTGGTGATCGAGCGCGACGGCGAGCGCCTCGACGGCGCGCTGCCGGGACGGCAGGGACGCCTGCTCTTCGCGTACCTGGTGTTGAACCGGCGCCGGCCCGTGACGCGCGACGAGCTGCTCGCCGCGCTGTGGCCCGACGGGTCGCCGGCGGCCACCGACACCGCGCTGAACGCGCTGCTCTCCAAGCTCCGCCGGGCGCTGGGAGCGCACGCGGTCGACGGCCGCGCCGGGGTGCGATTGCGCATCGACCCCGCGTGGATAGACGTCGAGGCGGCGTTCGAGGCCATCCACCGCGCCGAGTCCGCGATCGCGCTGGAGTCGTACGACCGGGCCTGGGGTCCGTCGCTCGTCGCGCTGTTCGCTGCCGAGCGCGAGCTCCTCCCCGGCGAGGACCTCGACTGGATCGTCGATCGGCGGCGCCATCTGCACGAGCTCCAGCTGCGCGCGCTCGAGGCCTACGCGCGAGCCGGTCTCGGAATCGGCGGGACCGAGCTCGCGGCCGCGGTGCGCGCGGCGCGGCGGCTCGTCGCGCTCGCGCCATTGCGCGAGAGCGGGTACTGCGTGCTCATGCGCGCGCTCGCGGCGCAGGGCAACGCGGCCGAGGCGTTGCAGGTCTACAGCTCGTTGTGCGAGGCGTTGCGCGACGAGCTCGGCGCGTCACCGAGCCCGTCGACGCGCGACGTGTACGACCAGCTGCTGCGGATCACCTGACGGTCGCCGCGCGTCGCCGGGCGAGGAGTGACAGCACCGCGACGAGCACCGCGAGCACCACGAGGATCCCGGCCGCGACGAGCCACCACAGCCGGCCGCCGTTCGACACGGTCGACGTCGCGCGCGCGTCCACCTGGCCGCCCGGCGCGACGTGCCACGTCCGGACCCCGCCACCCGGCAACAGCGCGTGGACGTCGAGGGACACCGCGTCGCGGAGCGAGCCGGACAGCCGGGCGTCGACCGCGGCAGGGTCGACGCCCGCGGCACGCAGCCGCTGCGCGAGCGCAGCGTCGCTCGCGACGTTCGCGCCCAGGCCGCGCAGGTCGACGTCGACGCGCAGCGCGTACTTCACGTCGAGGAACGACGGATCGCGTGTCAGCGACACGTCGCGCAGCACGCCGCCGGGACCGCTGATTTCGCGCAGGACTCCGGGCAGCGCGGCGGTGTCGGCGAAGCCCTTCTCGACCGTGATCGACGTCGCGTCGCGCGTCACGCGCCATCCCGCCCGTGCGAGGTCGTCCAGCGGGATCGTGCTCGGCGGCACCTGCCGCGCCGCGTCCGCGTCGAACATGACGTGCACGCGCACCGTTCCGCTGCCGTCCGGCTTCACCGTGACCGTCAGCGCGGTGTCGGCCTTGCACGACGCCACGACGACGGCAACGAGGAGCGCGACGATCAGGACGCGAATCGGCGGACGGTCACCCGTCCGCCGATCACGCGACTTCACCGAGCGAGCGTGAGTCGCTCAGCCCTCCGATCCGCTCCCCGCTAGCTCCACCGGCGGCGGCTCGATGCCCTCGACGGCACGGAAGGCGACCTCGTCGCCCTCGGCGTCGACGACGACCGTCTCGCCCGCGTGGAACTCCTTCCACAGGATCTTCTCGGACAGCGGGTCCTCGACGAGCCGCTGGATCGCGCGGCGCAATGGACGCGCGCCCAGCTGCGGGTCGTAGCCCTTCTTGGCGAGCAGGAGCTTCGCCTCGTGCGTGAGCTCGAGGCCGAGACCCTGGCTCTCGAGCTGGGTGGTCACCCGCCTGATGAGGAGGTCGACGATCTCGGTGACCTCCTCCTGGCTGAGCTCGTTGAAGACGATCACCTCGTCGATGCGGTTCAGGAACTCGGGCCGGAAGTGGCGCTTGAGCTCCTCGGTGACCTTCTCCTTCATCTTCTCGTAGGTGACCGCCTCGTCCGCCCGGGCGAAGCCGATGTTCGCCTTGCGCAGGTCGGCCGTGCCGAGGTTCGACGTCATGATGATCACGGTGTTCTTGAAGTCCACCGTGCGACCCTGCGCGTCCGTGAGACGCCCGTCCTCGAGGATCTGCAGGAGGGCGTTGAACACGTCCGGGTGGGCCTTCTCGATCTCGTCGAACAGCACCACCGAGAACGGCTTGCGCCGGACGGCCTCGGTGAGCTGGCCACCCTCGTCGTAGCCGACGTAGCCGGGAGGCGACCCGACCAGGCGAGACACGGTGTGCTTCTCCATGTACTCGCTCATGTCGAGCTGGATCATCGCCGTCTCGTCACCGAACAGGAACTCGGCGAGCGTCTTGGCGAGCTCCGTCTTCCCGACGCCGGACGGGCCGAGGAAGATGAACGAGCCCGACGGCCGCTTCGGGTCCTTGAGGCCGGCGCGCGTCCGGCGGATCGCCTGCGACACCGCCTTCACCGCGGCGTGCTGGCCGACGATCCGCTTGTGCAGCTCGTCCTCCATGCGCAGCAGCTTGGCCGTCTCCTCCTCGGTGAGCTTGTAGACGGGGATGCCCGTCCACAGCGCGAGGACCTCGGCGATCGACTCCTCCGTCACCTCGTTGAAGAGGTCGACGCCCTCGGCCTTCCACTCCGCTTCCTTCGCGGTGCGCTGCTCGAGGAGCTCCTTCTCTCGGTCGCGCAGCTTCGCGGCCCGCTCGAACTGCTGGCCCTCGATCGCGGCTTCCTTCTCCTTGCGCACCTTGGCGATCTCGTCCTCGAGCTCGCGGTAGTCGGGCGGCGCCTGCATGCGACGGATGCGCAGCCGCGAGCCGGCCTCGTCGACGAGGTCGATCGCCTTGTCGGGCAGGTGCCGGTCGGAGATGTAACGGTCCGCGAGGTTCGCCGCCGCGACGATCGCCTGGTCGGTGATCGTGACGCGGTGGTGCGCCTCGTAGCGCTCGCGCAGACCCTTGAGGATCTCGATCGTGTGCGTGACCGACGGCTCGTCGACCTTGATCGGCTGGAAGCGCCGCTCGAGCGCGGCGTCCTTCTCGAGGTACTTGCGGTACTCGTCGAGCGTCGTCGCGCCGATCGTCTGCAGCTCACCGCGCGCCAGCATCGGCTTCAGGATGCTGGCGGCGTCGATCGCGCCCTCGGCCGCGCCCGCGCCGACGAGCGTGTGCAGCTCGTCGATGAACAGGATGATGTCGCCGCGCGTGCGGATCTCCTTCAGCACCTTCTTGAGGCGCTCCTCGAAGTCGCCGCGGTACCGGGAGCCCGCGACGAGCGCGCCGAGGTCGAGCGTGTAGAGCTGCTTGCCCTTGAGCGTCTCGGGCACGTCGCCGTCGATGATGTCGGTCGCGAGGCCCTCGACGATCGCGGTCTTGCCGACGCCGGGCTCGCCGATCAGCACCGGGTTGTTCTTGGTGCGGCGCGACAGCACCTGCATGACGCGCTCGATCTCCTGCTCGCGCCCGATGACCGGGTCGAGCTTCTTCTCGCGCGCGAGCTGGGTGAGGTTGCGGCCGAACTGGTCGAGCACGAGCGAGCCGGACGGCGTGCTCTCGCTGCCGCCGCCCGCCGGCGCGGACTCCTTGCCGCCCGCGTAGCCCGACAGGAGCTGGATCACCTGCTGGCGCACGCGCGACAGGTCGGCGCCCAGCTTGACGAGCACCTGCGCGGCGACGCCCTCGCCCTCGCGGATGAGGCCGAGGAGGATGTGCTCCGTCCCGATGTAGTTGTGACCGAGCTGCAGCGCCTCGCGCAGCGACAGCTCGAGGACCTTCTTGGCGCGCGGCGTGAACGGGATGTGGCCCGACGGCGCGGAGCCGCCGTGACCGATGATCTCCTCCACCTGGGCACGGACCGCCTCGAGCGAGATGCCGAGCGACTCGAGCGCCTTGGCGGCGACGCCCTCACCCTCGTGGATCAGGCCGAGGAGGATGTGCTCCGTCCCGATGTAGTTGTGGTTCAGCAGGCGCGCTTCCTCCTGCGCCAGCACCACGACTCGCCGGGCTCGGTCGGTGAAGCGTTCGAACACGTGCAGCCGCCTCTCGTGAGCTTGTCGGTACCGGCACGTCCTCCGTAACGGTTCGTCCGTGTGTTCGACACACGGTGTTCGATACGGCGCACGAGCCGGACTGGCTCGAAATCGATTGTAATCGGCCCCGGAGCCCGGCTTCGGCCGCCGGAGATGGATCACTGATCGGTCGCCGGCGGGTCGATCTGAAGGACCGGACGGGGCTCCCGACGCCTGCCGGACGTCAGACGTTCGAAACTTCGCCGGCTTGGAGTTTGTTCCCCCGGGTGCATAGCCTCACGCCATGCGGCGCACCTTCCGGGCGGGCCGGTGAAGCCGGTCGAGCGCCTGGGTCTCGCCCCGCTGTCCGGCGACCTCGAACGAGTCGAGACCGGGCTGCGTGAGGCCGTGCGCAGCGACGACCCGTTCCTCGCCGAGGTCGCGGTGCACCTCGTGCAGGCGGGTGGGAAGCGGCTCCGCCCCGCGCTGACGCTGTGCACGGCGTACGCGGCGACGGGCGGCGAGCGTCCCGCGAGCGACGAGGCCGTGCAGGGCGGCGTCGCCGTGGAACTCGTCCATCTCGGCTCGCTGTACCACGACGACGTGATCGACGAGGCCCAGACGCGCCGGGGCGTGCCCGCGGTGAACGCCCGCTGGAGCAACATCGTCGCGATCCTCGCCGGCGACTTCCTGCTCGCGCGGGCGTCGGAGCTCGCCGCCGCGCTGGGCGCGGACGTCGCCGCGCTGCTCGCGTCGACGATCGGCGAGCTGTGCCGGGGTCAGGTCCTCGAGCTGCAGCACCTCTTCGACGTCGACCGCAGCGAGGAGCGCTACCTCGCCGCGATCTCGGGCAAGACCGCGGCGCTGTTCGCGACCGCGTGCCGGATCGGCGGGATGGTGAGCGGCGTCGACGGCCCCGCGCTCGACGCGCTCACCGAGTTCGGCCGTCACCTCGGGCTGTGCTTCCAGATCGTCGACGACGTCCTGGACGTCACGGGCAGCGACGACGAGCTCGGGAAGCAGGCGGGCAAGGACCTCGTGGAGGGCGTCTACACGCTGCCCGTCATCTACGCCCTCGGCGAGTCGCAGGCGCTGCGCGAGCTGATCGGCCGGCCGCTCGACGACGAGACGGTCGCACGGGCGCGTTCGCTCGTCACCGCCGACGGTGCCACGACCGCGGCGCTCGACGTCGCGCGCGCGGAGGCGAAGCGTGCCGACGAGGCGCTGTCGAAGGCCGGTGACCGTCTCGACGTCGCGGTGTGCACCGCGATGCGACGTCTCGTCGACGGCCTGGTGACGCGCTCCTCCTGAACTTTGGTGGATTCGACACCTCTCCGGTGTCGAATCCTCCAGAGCTCGGTCGCTATGCGCTCGCGGCCTGATCCGCCGCGTCGTCGGCGACGGTCGCGTCGCCGGTGATGTCGGCGAAGAACTCGAGCACCGCGGCGTTGAACGCGTTCGGCGTCTCGACCATCAGGCCGTGCGCGGCGCGCGGGATGATCACGAGCCGCGCGTGCGGGATCAGCTCGGCGAGCTCCTCGGCGTCGCCGACGGGTGTCAGCGCGTCCTGCGAGCCGGTGATCACGAGCGTCGGCACGGTCACCCCGCTCAGCTCGAACCGGAGCTCGTCGGACATGTCGAGGATCGCGTCGACCTGTGCGACGAACGGCTCGGGCGGCGACTGCAGCAGGATGCGCGCGAGCAGGTTGAGCCAGAGCCCGAACCGTCGCCGCAGACGCGGGCCGATGAGCCACTGCAGCCCGTCGTCGCCGAGCGCGGCCATGCCCTTCTCCTGCACCGCGGCGGCCCAGTCGGCGAGCAGCTCGCGCCGCCAGGGATGGTGCCGGCACGCCGTGCACGCGAGGACGAGCGAGCGCGTGCGCTCGGCGTACAGCACGCCGATGATCTGCGCGATCGCGCCACCCATCGACGCGCCGATGACGTGCGCGGCCTCCACGCCTTCGGCGTCGAGGATCCGCACTGCGTCGTCGGCCATCTGGAACAGCGAGTAGGGGCCGGGCGGGCGACCGGAGCGGCCGACGCCGCGGTTGTCGATCGCGTAGCACCGGAAGCGACGGCCGAAGGCGAGGCGCTGGAACGCCCAGCCCCGCGAGTCCGTGCCGAGGCCCTGGATCATCAGGAGCGGCTCGCCGTCGGCGCGGCCGAAGACCTCGTAGTGGATGTCGACGCCGTCGGATGCCACGAGATCGGGCACGGACCCCTCGCCCCTTCTCGGCCGGCCCCTTCTCGGCCGGCCCCTTCTCGGCCGGCCCCTTCTCGGCCGGCCCCTTCTCGGCCGCTTCTCGATCGGATGGTCACGCACGCCCCCGGGCCGGCCGGCGCCGCACGTCAAACGGGTTTCGACCGTATCGCGCGCACCGCGCGCGATCCCGTGTTTCGCGCGTGGTTCCGGCGACGAACCTGCCCCGTCAGCGGGGCCTCTGCCCGCGGAGCAGGCCTTCTACACCTTCGCGGGCGGCCTCCGCGAGCTCCGCGGCGGCGAGCGGATCGTCGGGATCGACCGCGGCGGGGATCGGGTCGCCGACGACGACGCGCCACGCGCGCAGCGGCAGGCCGAACGGGCCGCCGGGCAGGACGGCGACCGGGACGACAGGGAAGCCCGTCGCCGCGAACAGGAGCTCGAGCGGGGGTGTGCCCGCGCCCGGGCGCAGCCACGTCGGCCCGAGCGGGACCGCGGCGAGGTGACCGGCGCGGAGCACCGCGGCAACGTCGTTCGGGTACTCCGCGATGCCGCCGAGCGCGCGGAAGGCGTCGCCGACGAACGGCGCGTCGGGCGTCCCGACGATCCGCAGCCTTCGGCCGCGCACGCGGCGCACGGCCATCCCGAGCGCAGCCGGCTCGACGATGCCGAGTCCGCGGTTGGCGACGAGGAGCCCGGGACCGTGCTCGGGGATGCGATCACCGTGCACGACGTCCACGCGCGCGACGAGCGCGAAGAACGGCGAGACGAGGTCCTGCAGGTGCGGGTCACCGCCGAACGGGTCCCGCGGGTACCGACCGTCGATGCGCCGGACGAGCGCGGCGAACGGCGACTCGGGTGGCGACACGCGATCGTCGTCGATGCCGAACGTGACCGAGACCTCGCGCGAGACGTCGCGCAGGGCTCCGGCCGCGTCCCTCACGCGGCAGCCTCCGACGGTCGCAGGCGCGTCACGGTCGCCCACTCGAACAGCTCCACGCAGATCTCCTGCGTCGAGCGCAGCTCTCCGATGCCGAGCACGTCACGCGCCCGCGAGCCGTCGGCCGTCCGGCCCTTGCACATCAGCTCGGCGACGTGCGGTGGCACCGGCGCGCCCGCGACCTCAGCGACACGACACGCGACCGACCAGCCGCCGCCGATCACGGGGAAGGGCACGCGCCCGCCGAGGCGCGCCGCCTGCCACGGGCTCGCGGCACCAGCACCGACGACGTTCAGCGCGCCCTCGTGGTCGCGTCCGAGCGCGGTGACGAGCGCGTGCGCGGCGTCGTCGGGCGACACGAGCGAGAACGCGGGATCCGCGAGCGCGGGAACCGGTACGACCGGCAGCCGCAGCACGCGACCGAGCGGGCTCGGCACGTGCGATCCGACGACCGGCGCGAGGCGAACCGCGGTGACGGGGATCGCCTGCGTGCGCGCGGCCGCGGCCGCGATCGACTCCATCTCGAGACAGCTGCGACCGAACGGTGTGGTCGGCGCGACGGGCACGTCTTCGTCGGGCACCGCCGCGCGCCCCCGGCCGCGGCCGTACACCTCGACACCGCTGCGGAGCACGACACGTTCCAGCTTCCCGGTGCGCGCCGCGGCACCGAGCGCGTGCACGGCCATCGCCTCGGTGCGCTCGCGCGCCGGTCCGGGCTCGCAGCGCGCGTGTGGCTCGTACACACCGACGTGGATCACCGCGTCGGGCGACACCTCGGTCACGAACTCCGTGAGGCGCTCGCGCTCGAGCGGGTCGATCCGGCGGAACTCGCTGCGGTGGAGCCGGCGGCGCGGCGGCAGGTAGTCGACACCGACGATCTCCTCGACGTCGTCACGGTCCTCGAGGATCTGGGCGACGCGTGTGCCGAGCTCGCCGCCCATACCCGTCACCAGCACACGCACGTCTCCAGGATCGCGCGCCGTGGCAACCGGCGTCGCCGATCGGCGCGCGGGCTCAGCCTTGATTGCGCTCGAAGACGATGCGCAGGCCCTGGAGCGTCAGCCAGGGCTCGAAGTGCTGGATGGTGCGCGAGTACGGCATGAGCAGCTCGGCGTGCGCGCCGGTCGCGACCACCACGCACTCGCCCAGCTCGGCTTCGAACCGCTCGACGAGCGCGTCGACCTGACCCGTGAAGCCGTAGACGGCACCGGACTGGATCGACTCGACGGTCGACTTGCCGATCACGTTCTTGGGCGGTACGAGCTCGACGCGCCGCAACGCGGCGGCGCGTCCGAACAGCGCGTCGAGCGAGATCTCGACGCCGGGGACGATCGCGCCGCCGAGGTACTCGCCGCGCTCGCTGACGGCCTCGATGGTGATCGCGGTCCCGAAGTCGACGACGATCGACGGCCCGCCGTACTGGTCGTACGCGCCAACGGCGTTCGCGATGCGGTCGGGACCGACCTCCTTCGGGTTGTCGTAGAGGATCGGCATCCCGGTGCGGACGCCGGGCTCGACGACGAGCGCGTCGTACCCGAAGTACCGCCGGGTCATGTCGCGCAACGCGGCCGTGACGCGCGGGACGCCGGACGCGATCGCGACGCCCGTCACCTGCGCGTCGAACGAGAAGCCGTGGAAGCCGAGGAACTGCTGGATCAGCAGCGCGAGCTCGTCCGACGTGCGCTCGGCGATCGTCATGATGCGCCAGTGGTCGGCGAGGCGAGGGCCGTCGAACAGCCCGATCAGCGTCTCCGTGTTGCCGGCGTCGATGGCGAGCAGCATCAGCGTCCGCCTTCGGTCGTGACGAGATCGAGGCCCAGGTCGAGCACGGGTGCCGACTGGGTGATCACGCTCGTCGAGATCAGGTCGGCGCCTGCCGCGGCGTACGCGGGAACGGTCTCGAGCGTGACGCCGCCCGACACCTCGACGAGCATCCGCGCGTCACGCTCGCGCACCAGTGCGACGCACTTCGCGACCTCGTCGGGCGTCATGTTGTCGAGCAGCACCATCTCGGCCCGCGCGTCGATCGCCTCGTGGACCTGCTCGACGCGGTCGCACTCGACCTCGACGGTGCGCCCGGGCCAGCGCGCGTGCGCGGTCTCGACCGCGGACCCGATCGACATGCCACCCAGGTGGTTGTCCTTGACGAGGACGAAGTCGGACAGCGAGCCGCGATGGTTCACGCCCCCGCCCGCGCGGACGGCCGCCTTCTCGAGCGCGCGCAGCCCGGGGAGCGTCTTGCGCGTGTCCCAGATGCGCGTGTGCGACCCCGCGGCCTCGACGAACCGGGCGGTGAGCGTGGCGACACCCGACAGGTGGCACAGGAAGTTCAGCGCGGTCCGTTCGCCGGTCAGCACCGATCGCATCGGGCCCTCGACGCGACCGACCTTCGCCCCCGGGCCCACGTGCGAGCCGTCGGCGGCCAGCCACGTGACGTCGACGCGATCGTCGAGCTGCGCGTAGACCTCGGTCGCGCACCGCGTCCCTGCGATCACGCCGGTCGCGCGCGCGACCACGTCCCCCGCGACGGTGCGATCCGCGGGGATCAACGACGACGTCAGGTCGCCGAGCGGACCGAGGTCCTCGGCGAGCGCCCGCGCGACCGCGTCGCGGACCGCGTGCAGCGGCGGGTCGGCGTCGGGTTTCAACGCGCGTGCTCCGGGGCGTCGACGGCCAGCGGCACGAACTCGGGCGAGCCGCCCGCGGCGATCACGAAGCGGCCGAGGTAGTCGTTCGAGCGCTCGGCGAAGTCCTCCCGCGTGTGCGTGCCGCGCGACTCGTGACGGGCGCTCGCGGCGGCGACGAGCGCGCGGCCGATCTCGCAGAGGTTCTCGAGCTCGTGGACGTCCGTGCGGTGCGTCCCCAGGAGCGGTGCGACCCCTCGCTGGGCGACGTCGAGCGCGTCGGTCGCACGCCGGAGGCTGTCCGCGTCGCGGAGCACACCGGCGTCGTTCGTCATCGCGCGCTCCAGCCGGTCGCGCGCGGCGGCGACGTCCACTGTCCCGCGGTCGCCCGTCGCGGTCACCTGGACCTCGTGCTCCGCGGTGGTCACGGGGAGGATGCCGCGCAGCACGCCCGTCGGCGCGGGCTCGTCCTTGCCGCGCGCGATCGCGGCGACCGCCCGGGGCGCGAACACGAGGCCGTCGAGCAACGAGTTCGACGCGAGACGGTTCGCGCCGTGCACACCCGAGCACGCGGCCTCGCCGCACGCCCACAGGCCGGGCAGCGTGGTCGCGCCGTCGAGGTCGGTCGCGACGCCGCCCGACAAGTAGTGCGCGGCCGGCGCGACCGGGAGCCAGTCGCGACGCGGGTCGATCCCCGCGGCGCGACACGAGCGCCAGATGGTCGGGAATCGCTGCGGGAAGTCGTCGCCGATCGCGGTCGCGTCGAGCCAGAGGTGGTCGAGGCCGCGGTCGCGCAGCCGTCGTGCGATCGCGCGAGCGACCACGTCGCGCGGCGCGAGGTCCGCGAGCGCGTGCTCCTCGGCCATGAACGCGACGCCGTGCTCGTCGCGCAGCACCGCACCCTCGCCCCGGAGCGCCTCGGACAGCAGCGGGCGCGGCATCGACTCCTGGTGGAGCGCGGTTGGGTGGAACTGCATGAACTCCATGTCCGCGAGGACCGCGCCGCCACGGCGGGCCATCGCGGTACCGTCGCCGGTCGACAGCGGCGGGTTCGTCGTCACGGCGTAGAGCTGCCCGGCGCCACCCGTCGCGAGCACGGTGTGGCGGGCGCGCACCTCGACGCGCGTGCCGCCGGCGTCGACCGCGACCACGCCCGCGCACCGGCCGTGGTCGCGGAGCAGCTCGGCGGTGAACCAGCCTTCCCGCACATCGGCGTCGCTCGCGCGCACGGCCCCGACGAGGGCACGCTCGATCTCCGCGCCGGTCGCGTCGCCACCGGCGTGCACGACGCGCGCGAGCGAGTGACCTCCCTCGCGGGCGAGCGCGAGCGTCGCCTCGCCGTCGCCGGTACGGTCGAACTCGGCGCCGAGCGCGATGAGCTCCCGCACGCGGACCGGCCCGTCGTTGACGAGCACGCGCACGGCGTCGACGTCGCAGAGCCCGGCACCCGCGGCGAGCGTGTCGGACAGGTGCAGCTCCGGGGAGTCCGGCGCCGCGAGCGCGGCCGCGACACCACCTTGCGCGTAGCGCGTCGCGGAGTGCTCGAGCTCGCCCTTGGTCAGGACGACGACCGAGAGCCCGGCGCTGATCGCGTGGATCGCGGCCGAGAGGCCCGCGATCCCGCTCCCGAGCACCAGGACGTCCGGCTCGCGCCCACCACGCGCGCCCTCGGTACCGGTCATCTACGGGGCGAGGTCGTGGAGCTCGCGGTCGAGGGCCTGGAACGACGGATCGGTCGGCCGGTTGCGGGAGTCGACGTGCACGACCTTCGGCGCGTAGTCGTCGAGCTCGGCGTCCTCGTACTGCGCGTACGTGATGACGATGACGCGGTCGCCGGGCTGCACGAGTCGCGCGGCCGCGCCGTTCAACACGACGTCACCGGGACCGCCCGTGATCGCGTACGTCTCGAAGCGCGCGCCGTTGTCGATGTCGAGCACGTGGACCTGCTCGTTCTCGAGAATGTCGGCGAGGCCCATGAGCATCGGGTCGAGCGTGATCGACCCGACGTAGCTCAGGTCGGCGCCGGTGACGGTCGCCCGGTGGATCTTCGACTTCATCATCGTCCGGCGCACGACGCTCTCCCTACTCGCTCGCTGGCACGGGTGCCGTGATGCCGGGATCGGCGCGTACGTCGTCGCCGTCCACGATCACGGTCATGTTGTCGATCAGCCTGGTCTTGCCGATGCGCGCCGCGACCGCGACGAGCACCTCCCCGCCGTCGTCGAGCCGTGCGAGCGGGGTCAGGTCCCCCGCGTCGACGACCTCGGCGTAGTCAAGCGTGGCGAGCGCCTCGGCGTCGACCCGGGCGCTCAGCACACGGCGCAGCGTCGCCGCATCGCGCTCGCCCCGGCGCAGCGCGTCGACCGCGTCTCGCAGCGCGGCCACGAGCACGCGCGCCGCGGCACGTTCGCGCTCGTCGAGGTTCGCGTTGCGGCTCGACATCGCGACGCCGTCCGGCTCGCGCACCAGCGGGCAGCCGACCACCTCGACCGGGAGGTTCAGGTCGGCGGTCATGCGGCGCACGACGGCGAGCTGCTGGAAGTCCTTCCGGCCGAAGTACGCGCGGCCGGGGCCGACGATCGAGAAGAGCTTCGCGACGACCGTCGTCACGCCGTCGAAGTGCGTCGGGCGCGAGGCGCCGCACAGCCCGCCGGTCAGCGCGTCGACGTGCACGGTCGTGAGCGGGGGCCGGGGGTACATCTCGTCGACCGACGGGACGAACAACACCTCGACGCCCGCGTCGCGCGCCAGCTCGCGGTCGCGCTCCAGGTCGCGCGGGTAGCGGTCGAGGTCCTCGGACGGCCCGAACTGCAGCGGGTTCACGAAGATGCTGACGACGACCGTGTCGCCGGCGTCGCGCGCGGCCCGCATGAGCGACACGTGCCCGTCGTGGAAGAAGCCCATCGTCGGGACGAGCCCGACGCGCCGGCCGGCGCGGCGCGCGGCATCGCACCACACGCGCATCTCGTCGATCGTCGTGATGGTGATCATGCGACGACCGGCGTCAGCACGCCGTCCATCTCGGGGTCGTTGGTCTGCGCGAGACGGCGCGCGCCGCGCGCCACCGCGACGTACAAGTCGCGCTCGTCCGACGGGAGCGCGTCGAGGTGCGCGAGGACGGTTCCCGTGTCGCCGCGCGCGACGGGACCCGTGAGCGCGGTCGCGGGTGTCGTCGCGGCGGCGTTGTCGAGCGACGCGCGCACGAGCGGGACGAACGCTTCGAACGGCACGCCGCATGCGGCGGCGAGCCGCTCGACCTGTCCGAGCAGGGCCACGACGTGGTTCGACGCGATGCACGCGGCCGCGTGGTAGAGCCGCCGCGCCTCCGGGTCGGCGGGCAGGTCGAACACGCGCGATCCGAGCTCATCCGCGAGCGCCCGGGTGGCGGGGCCGTCGACGGCGCACCACGCGCCGTCGAGACGGGCGGCGCCGAGCTCCGGGGACGGCAGCGTCTGCAACGGGTGCAGCACGCCCACCTCGACGTCGGGACGTGCGGCGCGCAGGCCGTCGAACACCTCCGGGCCCGCCACGCCGGACAGGTGCACGACCAGCGCGCCCGACCGCAGCGACGGCGCCACCGCGTCGGCCGCGGGCGCGATGGCGTCGTCGGGGGTCGCGATCACGACGACGTCGACGTCGCATCCCGCCTCGGCCGCGTCGACGCACGCCGCGCCGAGCAGCGCGGCGGCGCGCACGGTCGACGGCGCATCGGGCGCGCGGCCCGCGACGGCGCGCACCGACCAGCCGCGGCGGGTGAGTCGCAGCGCCACCGCCGTGCCGGCCCGTCCGGGTCCGACCAGCGCGAGCGCGCGGGAGGCGTGGATTTCGTCCAACAGCGGGAACCTTCTCGTTCCAGCCCCGTCACCGGGTGCCGGACTGACGGCCCTCGTCGAGTCGCAATCGTACCGTGGTCGGGCGGACGCCGGGCCAGCCGCCCGCGGGCCGGCGGCCTTCGACGAGGTCGGGCGCGACGTCGCCGAGCGGGGCGAGGACGAACCCGCGCTCCCACATCCGGGGGTGGGGCACCACGAGGTCGGGCTCGTCGACCTGCTCGTCGCCGACGAGCAGCACGTCGACGTCCAGCGTCCGGGGACCCCAACGCTCGCCCCGCACGCGGTGCGCGGCGCGCTCGAGCGCCTGCGCGACGCCGAGCAGCGCACGCGCGCTCAGCTGCGTGTCGATCGCGACGACCGCGTTCAGGTAGTCGGGCTGCTCGGGCCCGACGGGGTCCGTCTCGTAGACGTCCGAGACCGCGACGACGTGGATGCCGTCCGTCGCGTCCAGGCCGTCGAGCGCAGCCTGCAGGTTCGCGACACGGTCGCCGAGGTTCGAGCCGAGCGCGAGATGCGCACGCGCCGTCACCGCGTGATCGTCACCGCGACGTGGTCGACGAGCACGCCGACGGGCGGCCGCAGCTTCCGGACGGTGACCGTCGCGTGCTGCACGCGCGCGTCGTTCGTGCACACGTCCGCGATCCGTGTCGCGAGGCGCTCGAGCAGCGCGTAGCGCTCTGTCCGCACGACGCGGGCGATCGCGTCGGCGAGCTCGCCGTAGTCGACGGTGTCGTCCAGCGCGTCGCTGTCGCCCGCCGAGCGGACGTCGACGTCGAGCGCCACGTCGACCTCGAACGGTTGGGCGCGCACCTGCTCCTCGGGGAGCACACCGTGCACGCCGAGCTCGCGCAGCCCGACGATCTCGATGCGATCCGTCACGCGGGCCTCAGCGGGCGCGGACGATCCGCTCGTCGAGCGTGACCGCGACGATCTCGCGCCCCGCGGCGCCGAGCTGGCGGCCGGTCTGGCGCTCGAGGATGCCGATCGCGTGCGGGCCCTCCTGCACGAGCCCGCAGTAGAGCAGGTATCCGGCGAGCGTTCCGATGATCCGGTCGCCGAACTCCTCGTGGTGCACGAGCACGCGCTCGTTCGGGTCGTCGAGCCAGCCCGCGATCGTCGAGTAGATCGTCGACAGCCGCTCGGGCATCTCGTCGCGCCGGCCGAGGGGGATGTGCTCGTACGCGAGGCCGGCGTCGTCGTAGGCGTGCAGGTTGTGCGGCGAGTCGAGCAGCGAGAGAACGTGCGTGAACCCGTGGCTGCCGAGCCAGATGAGCTCCTCCTGGCGGCGCACCTTGCGATGGTTGCGGGCGAAGCCGCCCGGGCGCTCGGACCCGGCCAACCGGTCGCGGATGATCCAGCAGAAGAAGCGGGGCTCGAGTCCCTGTGCCCACCGTCCCCTCATGCGGCGACCCCGTCGGGCGTCGCCCGGCGCAGGATCGAGAGCAGCTCGGCCGTCGCGACCGCACCGCGCACCTCGTGCACGCGTGCGACCGCGGCGCCCCGCTCGAACGCCCACATCACCGTCGCGAGCGTCGCGTCGTCGCGCTCGTCCGCGGGCGCGCCGCCGACGAGCCGTCCGAGGAACGACTTGCGCGACGTGCCGACGAGCACCGGGACGCCGACCGTCGCGCACAGGCGGGGCAGCCCGACGAGCAGCTCGAGGTTGTGGCGCACCGTCTTCCCGAACCCGATGCCCGGGTCGGCGACGAGCGCGCTGTCCGCGATCCCGGCGTGACGGGCCGCGTCGAGGCGCTCGACGAGGAACGCGGCGACGTCGCCGACGACGTCGTCGTAGCGCGGGTCGTCCTGCATGGTCCTCGGCTCGCCCCGCATGTGCATGACGACGTACCCCGCGCCTGCCGCCGCGACCGTCGCCAGCATCCGGTCGTCGAAGCGTGCGGCCGAGACGTCGTTGACGATGGTGGCGCCGACGTCGACCGCGGCCTGGGCGACCGACGCCTTGACCGTGTCGATGCTGACGGGCACGCCGGCGTCCGCGGCGAGGGCCCGCACCACCGGGAGGACCCGTCGGAGCTCCTCCTCGGCGTCCACCGGCGCCGCGCCCGGGCGGCTCGACTCACCGCCGACGTCGAGGATGTCGGCGCCCTGGGCCGCGAGATCGAGCCCGTGGGCGATCGCGGCGTCGTGGGCGAGCCACTTCCCGCCGTCGGAGAAGGAGTCGGGGGTGACGTTCACGATGCCCATGACGGCCGGACGCGCACGGCCGAGCACCGACTCCCAGGCGAACATCGGCGAGCAGCGTAGCGGCCGACCGGCCCGCGACTTCCGTCAGGAAGCCGTCAGAACCGCGACGGCCGCGCTGTCGGTGACGCTTCAGTGAGCGAGAGATCGGTCCTGGACCGACTCACGCTTCAGTCAAGCTCACGCCCGACCGGTCTGGTTGATGAAGGACATCGCCTCCGCGCGGGTGGCGGGGTTGTCCTTGAACAGCCCGCGGACCGCGGACGTGACCGTGAGCGAGCCCGGCTTCTTCACCCCGCGCATCGACATGCACAGGTGCTCGGCCTCGATGACGACGAACACACCGGCCGGCTTCAGCACGTCCATGAGCGCGTCGGCGACCTGGGTGGTCAACCGCTCCTGCACCTGTGGCCGCCGCGCGTACCCCTCGACCAGGCGGGCGAGCTTGGACAGCCCGGTGATGCGGCCGTCGTCCCCCGGGATGTACGCGACGTGCGCGTGCCCCGCGAAGGGGATCAGGTGGTGCTCGCACAGCGACTCGACGCGGATGTCGCGCACCATCACCATCTCGTCGTGGTTGGCCTCGAACGACACCTGGAGATGACGGGACGGGTCGTCGTGCAGGCCGGCGAACAGCTCGGCGTACATCTCGGCGACCCGGGCCGGCGTCCGCTCCAAGCCGTCACGGTCGGGATCCTCACCGATGGCGTAGAGGATCTCCCGGACGGCTCGCTCGATGCGCGGCTTGTCGACACCGCGCCGCTCGGGCAGCGGATGGACGGGGTTCGTCTCGGACATGCTGCCCGAGACTACGACGTGGTCCGCCGAGGGGATGGGGCCGCGTCGCTCGCGGCAACGGCCGACGGGCGGCCGGCGCCGAGCTCGTCGCCGCGCGTGCCGGTCCACGGCGTCGTCGCCGCGAGGATCTCCTGCACCCGCTCGGCCTCGAGCGTCTCGTGCTCGATGAGCGCGTCGGCCAGCGTATCGAGCACGTGACGGTTCGTCTCGAGGATGTCCCGCGCGACTGCGTGCGCGCCGTCGACGAGCCTGCGGACCTCGACGTCGATGTGGGCGGCGACCTCGTCCGAGTAGTCGGGCGTCGACTGGAGGTCGCGGCCGAGGAACACCTCGCCGTGCGGGTGACCGAAGCGCATCGGGCCCAGGGTCTCGCTCATCCCGTACTCGGTGACCATCTGGCGCGCGACGGTCGTCGCGCGCTCGATGTCGTTCTGCGCGCCCGTCGTCGGGTCCTCGAACACGAGCTCCTCCGCGGTGCGCCCGCCGAGCAGCATCGCGAGCTCGTCGACGAGCTCGCTCCGGCGCACGAGGAACTTGTCCTCGACCGGCAGCGTGAGCGTGTACCCGAGCGCGCGACCGCGCGGGATGATCGACACCTTGTGCACCGGGTCGGTGTTCGGGAGCGCGTGGCTGACGAGCGCGTGGCCGGCCTCGTGGAACGCGATGACCCGCTTCTCCTTGTCGGAGATGAGCCGGCTCTTGCGCTCGGGTCCGGCCATCACGCGGTCGATCGCCTCCTCGAGCTGCGGGAGGCCGATCAGCTTCAGGTGGTGACGGGCAGACAGCAGCGCGGCCTCGTTCATCAGGTTCGAGAGGTCGGCGCCGGTGAAGCCGGGCGTGCGGCGCGCGATGACGTCGAGGTCGACGCCCTCCGCGATCGGCTTGCCGCGCGCGTGCACCGCGAGGATCGCCTTGCGGCCCTCGAGGTCGGGACGGTCGACGACGATCTGGCGGTCGAACCGGCCCGGGCGCAGCAGCGCGGGGTCGAGGATGTCGGGACGGTTCGTCGACGCCAGCAGGATCACGCCCTGCTTCATGTCGAAGCCGTCCATCTCGACGAGGAGCTGGTTGAGCGTCTGCTCGCGCTCGTCGTGACCGCCGCCGAGGCCGGCACCGCGCTGACGGCCGACGGCGTCGATCTCGTCGACGAAGACGATCGCGGGCGCGGCCGCCTTCGCCTGCTCGAACAGGTCACGCACGCGCGACGCGCCGACGCCGACGAACATCTCGACGAAGTCGGAGCCGCTGATCGAGAAGAACGGCACACCAGCCTCGCCGGCGACGGCCTTGGCGAGCAGCGTCTTGCCCGTCCCGGGCGGGCCGTACAGGAGGACGCCCTTCGGGATCTTGGCACCCATCTCCTGGAACCGCTGCGGCGACTCGAGGAACTCCTTGATCTCCTGCAGCTCCTCGACGGCCTCGTCGAGCCCGGCGACGTCGGCGAACGTCGTCTGGGGCTGGTCCTTCGAGACGACCTTCGCGCGCGACTTGCCGAAGCTCATCACGCGACTGCCGCCGCCCTGCATCTGGTTCATGAACAGCAGGACGATGCCGACGATGAGCACGAAGGGCAGCGCGCTGATGAGCACCGACAGCCACGGGTTGGTCTTCTGCGCGTCGGTCTTCAGCGAGACGTCCGCCGCGACCGTCTTCGACGTGATCGTGTCGGTGTAGCGGTCGGGGAAGCGGACCTCGTACTGCGTGCCGTCCGCGAGCTTGCCCTTGATCTCGTGGTCGCGGTCGTAGAGCGTCGCGGACGCGACGTCGTGCACGCTCAGCCGGTCCTCGTACGACTTGATGCTGAGCTGCTCGCGCGGCTCGCCGCGCGTCAGCAGCTGCACCGCGAAGAAGACGGCGAGCGCGGCGAGAAGCAGCCACACGAAGATGCTGCGGCGCAGCTTGGTCACGGGTTCGCCCACCTCGCGGGACGGAAGGGACGCATCAGCCTAACCGCACGCCCTGCGGGCGATCGCTCGGCTTCAGCCCGGCAGCACCCCGGCGTACTCGGCGATGAACGGCAGGTTGCGGTAGCGCTCGCCCACGTCGAGGCCGTAGCCCACCACGAAGGCGGGTGGGATGCGGAAGCCGACATACCGGAGGTCGGGATCGACCTTCTGGAGACCCTCCTTGAGGAGCAGCGCGCAGACCTCGACGGAGGCGGGATTGCGCGCGGCCAGGTTCTTCCGCAGGTAGGCGAGTGTCAGCCCCGAGTCGACGATGTCCTCCACGATGAGGACGTGCCGGTCGGTGAGGTCGAGGTCGAGGTCCTTGATGATCCGCACGACCCCACTCGTGCGGGTCGCCGAGCCGTACGACGACACCGCCATGAAGTCGAACTCGACGGGCAGGTCGATCGCGCGGGCGAGGTCGCTCATGAACATGAACGCGCCCTTCAGCACGCCGACGAGGAGCGGTGGGCGGTCGGCGTAGTCCGCGGTGATGTCCTTGCCGAGCGCGGTGACGCGCTCCTGAAGCTCGTCGGCGTCGACGACGACCCGTCCGACGTTCGGGTCCGACATGGTCACGCTCGACCTCCCACCGTGTTCATGCGTCGCTCGACCGTCCACGAGCCCGGCGAACGACGCATGAACGACGAATCACGCATCGCCGGCATCGTGGTGTGCGCGCGGCCCGAGACGCAACCGTCCCGCCGTGCGCGCGACACGGCGGCCTCCCGTCAGCTCCGCCGCGCGCCGCTCGCAACGCGCGACCGCGAGCACGCGCTCGACCTCGGCGTGCGACGGCGGTGGACTCCCGAGCCACGCGCGCACGGCGCGGCGCTGCAACGGGAGCGGCAGCGCGAGCAGTGTGTGCGCGGGTGGCTCGTCGTCGTCGTCCGGCCCGGGCCACGCGGCCGCCGCGAGCTCGTCGAGCCAGCGCGACTCGTCACCGATGACGTCAGCCTGACGGGCGAGCACGGGCACGAGATCGCGGCGCGCGCCACGTTCGAGGAACGGGATGAGCTCGCGGCGCACCCAGACCCGCCGGAAGGCGACGTCGTCGTTCATCGGATCGTGCAGCGGCGCGACGCCGAGGCGCGCGCAGATCTCGACGGTGTCCGCGCGGCGCAGCCCCAGCAACGGGCGCACGACGTCGCCGGCCCGCACCGCCATGCCGGCGAGCCCGGCCGGACCGGAGCCGCGCAAGAGGTTCAGCAGCACGGTCTCGGCCTGGTCGTCCGCGGTGTGCCCGACGAGGATCGCGCTCGCGCGGAGCTCGTCACGAGCGTCCCGCAACGCCGCGTAGCGCGACGCGCGCGCG